>Ga0214168_1001111_pt1 | contig 10786 bp, 9 predicted proteins | sample LakMenepilimnion_FD_153002 | JGI IMG/M metagenome (GOLD analysis project Ga0214168, IMG submission 153002) | Freshwater microbial communities from Lake Mendota, WI - Practice 29OCT2010 epilimnion v4 | ecosystem: Environmental > Aquatic > Freshwater > Lake > Epilimnion/Euphotic zone | place: Lake...
GTTGGTGACATCTAGAGTTGCAATCAATATGAGGGTTAGAAGTAGAACCGACTTATTTGAAATCCGATGGGTTCTCGCATCCTCAAAGACAATCCATCCAAGGATTGGTACGAGAAGGATCTGCATTGAGGGAGAATATTAAGCGAATAGGGCGCTACCCTGCGCGCGCTATTCGCTGTGGTTAAAGTTGAGAAAGTACTTCTCGCAGATCTGCTGCAAGCGATCCACGATCAAACTCCTCGGGTAGAACCAAAGCAAGTTGATCTAAACCTTGCCACAGAAGGAGTTCTTTACCATTTATCACTTTTCCAGATCGGTCTTCCCAGGCCGATGCTAGAACCGTTGGCCAGGGTTTATAGATCACATCAAAGAGAAGACCGGACACCTCAGCAGGTAAGTTTTCGGCGAGAATGTCAGCAGCTCCAGCCGGTGTCGTGTTGACTACAAGATCGTATGAATTTATATCTGGATCATTAACCCAAGGAAGATAAGTGAACGAGGATCTTTCAACGCAACGCTCAAGCGCATCACGACGAGTCGATGTTCGACCCATTACTGAGAGCGTCTCAACATGACCATCCAGTGCGCCCGCTACTGCTCGCGCGGTTCCGCCTGCTCCCAAGATGAGTGCACGCGATACATTTTCATATCCATTTGCGGCCAGTGCGGCGACGAAACCTGAACCATCAGTAGAAGTACCAAACCAGCGACCGCTTCTCTTGTACAGCGTATTGATGGAACCTATGCGTAGCGAAAGTTCATCGCACTCAACCCCAAGAAGGTGCGCTTCCTCCTTTAGGGGCATGGTCAATGAAAAATAATCAAATGCCGATTCATTTCTAGCAAAGAACTCCTTCAAAGTTCCACTGGGTACATCTATCGCCTCGTAGCTTCCAGAGACACCAATACGGTCAAAAGCCGCTTTATGCAGTACCGGCGAAAGTGAATGAGAAATAGGCGAACCTAAGACTGCACCTTTAACCATCATTTACCCTCGAACTTTCCTGCGCGTAAATTTGCTTTGTAAATTGCCTTCCAGCTATTGAACTCTTCAAGCGAATTAGTAAAGCGCGTGTCTTGTGGTGCTACGGTAATAAAATATAACCAATCCCCCGCAGCTGGTGATAGCGCCGCTTTCATGGCCTCACTGCCTGGATTTCCAATTGGACCAGGTGGCAGTCCGTATTTCCTATAGGTGTTATATGGAGAATTCATCATTGTTGATTTTGTGCTTAAGAATATATTTCCGCGAGACTTCATGACAAAGTGGACTGTTGAATCCATCTGGAGCGGCATACCTATCTTTAGACGGTTGTAGATGACACGTGAAACTTTCGTGAAATCTCCATCACCACCTTCTGCTTGAATAATTGACGCGATCGTTAGCAGCTGTTGTGGTGAGTACTTGGATGGCTCCGACAGAAAGCCTGCCTTAACAACTTCAGCAAGACCACGCGCAATCATCTCTTTTAGTGCGACTTCCGCCTTTGTACCTTGGGCGAAGCTGTACTGAGCTGGAAATAGCAGCCCCTCTAGTTGCGTAAATGGTTTCGGCACCACTGCATTTGCAAAGGCACTCTTTACATCATCTTGCGGATACCCAGCCTTGCTAAAGAGCTTTTTGATTTCACTCACCCAAGAACCTTCGGATATAGCGATGAGCCCAGCAATTCGCTTGCTATCGAGTAATTGGTCAAGAGCGTTCTGTGCGCAGATTTGGGTATCAATGATGTGGATGCCAGGTGCAATAAGTGCAGCCCTTGGATCTGCAACCGCGAGTCTGAAGAATACTTCAGATGAGGCGATAACATCTTTTTCAAATAACTCACGAGCGATTTCTAAACCAGTCTCTCCTGTGGCAACGTCTATAGATGCGCTCTTAGCTCTTGGATCGCTAGAACAAGCGAAGTCCGCTGCTGCTCCTGGACCTGACTTAATAATTGAAAGTAGATAGATAACAAGAACGCTTGCAATGAGTGCGGCGATCACGCGAAATATCGGTCTTCTATTCACGATCTTTCGCCAATCCCGACTCCAGGATTACAACTGCAGACTGTGAATCAATCTTCTTACGCTGATCTTTAACGTTCACGCCCGCTTGAGAAAGTGAGGCAGATGCCGATGACGTCGTAAGCCGTTCATCTATAAGTTCAACTGGGCATGTGAGAACTTCGCTCAAAAATTCAGAGAATGCAATTGCCTTGGCTGTCGACTCTGAGTGCTCTCCCGATAGATTAAGCGGCAACCCCACATAAACTTTTGTGGGCTGATACTCATTAAACAAATCGAGAATTGATTTATTTAGTGATGGATGCTTCGTTGTGAGAAACTCAAGAGGAGTAGCAAGGATTCCATCAGGATCACAAACCGCAACGCCAATGCGGGTATCTCCATAGTCAAAGGCGAGTCGACGACCCAGCCGCGACATTATTTACCTGCGATCGCTAGTTCGATCGCTTCAAGTGCTGCTGCGATCTTTGTACGGTCGCTTCCGCCACCTTGTGCGAAATCATCTTTACCGCCACCGCCACCGCCAAGAATGGCGCTACCAAGTTTGACCAACGCTCCAGCCTTAGCACCGCTTGCGCGTGCTTCATCGCTAGCTGCAACAACCAAAACAATCTTCTCTTCAACGACGCTAGTCAGTGCAACTACCGTATTTGAATTCCTTGCACGGAGATCTAGCGCAATCACACGCAAATTATCTGCCGCTATTCCGTCAGCCAAAGAACCTAGAACAACTGTCGTTCCAGCTACAACTTTTGCTTTCGAGATCAGATTTGCAGCGCTCTCCATTGCAGATGCAGTGCGTAGCGTTGATAACTCTTTCTCAATATCACGCATCTTCGTCACTAGATCATTGATGCGAGCTGGGAGCTCTTCAACACGAGCACCTTTAATTATCTGAGTAAGCGAGTTAAGCAGAACATGTTCACGCGCCAGGAATTGATAGGCATCTGCGCCAACCAAAGCTTCCACTCGTCGCACTCCAGCACCGATTGATGATTCCGACAGAAGCTTTACTACGCCAAGTTGACCAGATCTGTGTACATGTGTTCCGCCACAAAGTTCACGGGCCCAATCTCCTACGCTGACCACACGTACTCGATCGCCATACTTTTCACCGAAGAGCGCCATCGCTCCAAGTTTCTTAGCCTCATCTTGTGACATTACTTCGGCTGTAACAGCGAGATCGTCTAGAAGTAATGCGTTTACTCGCGCTTCAACCTCATCCAAAACGCCATCGGAGAGAGCACCCGTTGCAGGGAAATCAAAGCGGAAACGACCAGGTGAATTCTCAGATCCTGCTTGAGTCGCTGTCTCGCCGAGGATTTCACGGAATGCTTTATGGACCATATGTGTAGCGGTATGTGCGCGGGAGATAGCGTCTCGACGCTCTTGATCGATGAGCGCAACGCTTGTTTGGCCAACTTCAATGACGCCAGAAAGCACGCGACCGCGGTGGATGGAAACTCCTGGAACCGGTGTCTGCACATCCTCAATCTCTACAACAGTGCCATCGGCGAGGGCGATCGTTCCACCGTCAGCTAATTGCCCGCCACCTTCGGCATAGAACGGTGTGCGATCTAAGATTATTTCTACATCATCTCCGGCTTGAGCGCTCTTGGCACCAATACCGTCCACCAAGATTGCATTCACACGTGATTCCGTCTGCGTCTGCGTATATCCCACGAACTCTGTCGAACCTGACGCATCTGCAATCTTTTTATACTCACTCAGATCTGTATGACCGCTCTTCTTTGCGCGAGCATCAGCTTTAGCTCTATCGCGTTGCTCTTTCATGAGGCGAGTGAAACCCGATTCATCAACTTCGAGGCCAACCTCGCGCGCCATCTCAAGAGTGAGATCGAACGGGAATCCATAAGTATCGTGGAGTTTGAAAACATCATCACCACTCATCTTTGTGGACTTTGTTGCCTTTACTGCACTTGCAGCCAGATCAAAGATCGCAGTACCACTCTTGAGTGTCTGCAAGAAGCTCTCTTCCTCTGAAGTGCTTACAGCCAAAATGCGAGCAGAGTCAGCAACTAACTCTGGATATTGAGGACCCATGGCACCGATTGCAGCCTGTGTAAGAGTGGCCATGCTTGGGTCGTTGGTTCCAAGCAATCGCATATTTCTAATGGTTCTGCGCATCATTCGACGAAGAACATACCCACGACCTTCATTGCCAGGAGTAACGCCATCACCGATCAACATGGCTGCGGTGCGTGCATGATCTGCAATAACGCGCAGCGAAACATCTGACTTTTCATTCTTTCCATACGTTACGCCAGAGAGCTCTGATGCCTTTGAAAGGATCTGCATAGTTGTATCAATTTCGTAGATATTCTCAACGCCCTGCAAGAGCGCTGCCATTCGCTCAAGACCTAATCCAGTATCGATACTTTTTGCCGGAAGCTCTCCAAGAATCGGATAACCATCTTTACCGCCACCAGCGCCGCGCTCGTTCTGCATGAAAACCAAGTTCCACACTTCAAGGTATCTATTTTCATCTGCAATGGGTCCACCATCTACGCCATATGCGGGACCGCGATCGTAATAAATCTCTGAGCATGGCCCACAAGGTCCAGGTACTCCCATGGACCAAAAGTTGTCTGCCATATCTCTGCGTTGGATCCGTTCTAGCGGAACGCCAATCTTCTTATGCCAAATATCGGCGGCTTCGTCATCGTCGAGATAAACAGTTACCCAAAGACGCTCTTCCGGAAATCCATATCCGCCCTCAGATACAGGTTTTGTCAGTAGCTCCCAAGCAAGTGCAATAGCACCTTCCTTGAAATAGTCGCCGAAAGAGAAATTTCCACACATTTGGAAGAAGGATGCATGTCGAGTCGTCTTGCCTACTTCATCGATATCAAGAGTGCGAACACATTTTTGAACTGATGTAGCACGCTTGTATGGGGGTGTTACTTCACCGAGAAAGAATGGTTTGAATGGAACCATTCCCGCGTTGACCAGCAACAGATTTGGATCGTCTGCAATGAGAGATGCCGATGGAACGACTGTATGGGCTAAACCCTGGGAGTTTCCAGATTCAAAAAAGCGCAGCCAACGTGCGCGGATCTCTGCTGATTCCACGAACTACACTCACTCAGCCTTCTTCTTCTTTTTTGAGCGAGACTTATTAGCTTGAGCAGCAGTGATAAGCGCACCAGCTACCTTTACAGCTGGACCACCCTTATCCATGAAATCTGATGCCGTTTCAGTGACTTTGGTTGTCACCTCTTCAACATTCTTGGTGATCTTGGCGAAAGATGCAAGAGGGCTATTAATCAGCTCCAAGGTGCGTGTTGATTCTTGAATCAATGGCGTTGTATCGGTCGTTAACGCTTTAAGGGAAAGACTCGCCTCGTCTACCAACTTGCCGACTCTGATAACTGCATAGGCCACCGCGATCGCAATCGCTAGAAGTGCTACTGCGCAGATAATCGCTGCAATTCCGCCAGGACCCATGGTTCTTACCTTTCCAATAGACGCGCATAAGCGCGATATGTTGCAAGCCTACCCGATCGCCTATGAAGCAGGGGTATCTGGCTTGAAGTCCATTCCACTCTCTTTACGTTGAGCAGCAGTAATTGGAGTGGGAGCGCCCGTGAGTGGATCGCCACCACTTGCAGTCTTTGGGAAGGCAATAACTTCGCGGATTGATTCACTTCCAGTTAAGAGCGCACAGACGCGATCTAATCCGAGAGCGATTCCGCCATGAGGTGGTGGGCCGTAATTAAACGCTTCGAGCAAGAAGCCAAATTTACTATTTGCCTCTTCATCGCTTAATCCGATTACACGGAAGACTTCTTTCTGGATTTCCTTATCGTGAATACGGATTGATCCTCCACCTAATTCAGTTCCATTGAGAACAATGTCGTAGGCGTATGCGAGAGCGCCAGCGGGATCCTTCGCAAAGCTCTTTGCAAACTCTGGTTTAGGGCCAGTGAATGGGTGATGTACCGCAGTCCATCCGCCATTATCTGTTGGTTCAAACATTGGTGCATCCACGACCCACAAGAACTTCCAAGCTCCTTCTTCAATCAGATTACATCTCTTACCGATCTCAAGGCGTACTGCGCCAAGAAGGGCTTGTGACGATGAACGGTCTCCCGCTGCGAAGAAAATTGCATCACCGTTTTTCGCACCGACGACTGAAGCGATTCCGGCTTGTTCCTCAGGGGAAATATTCTTTGAAACTGGACCACCGAGAGTGCCATCCTCATTGAGAAGAATGTATGCAAGACCCTTTGCTCCGCGAGCCTTAGCCCACTCTTGCCAAGCATCTAGTTCACGACGAGGTGAGTTTGCTCCCCCAGGCATAACAACGGCACCGACATAATCAGCCTGGAAAACTCTAAACGGAGTTTTGGCAAAGAAATCAGTAACTTCAACGAGTTCATTTTCAAAACGAAGATCAGGCTTATCTGAACCGAAACGATTCATGGCATCTTTATATGTCATATGTGGAATCGGTGTTGGAATTGTGTAGCCAACGCTATCTTTCCAAATATCCACCAGAATCTTCTCCGCTACAGCAATGATGTCTGCCTGGTCGATGAAAGACATTTCAATATCGAGCTGAGTAAATTCAGGTTGACGGTCTGCACGGAAATCTTCATCACGGAAACAACGTGCGATTTGGTAATAACGTTCCATGCCGGCAACCATGAGGAGTTGTTTGAACAGCTGCGGTGATTGTGGCAATGCATACCAGCTGCCTGGTTGTAAGCGAACTGGCACTAGAAAATCACGCGCACCTTCGGGAGTGGATCTAGTGAGATAAGGAGTTTCTATCTCTAGAAAATCTAGATCATCCATAGCACGTCGGATCGCTGAGGTGACGCGAGAACGAAGTCGCAGATTTGAGGCTGGCCCCTCTCGACGGAGGTCGAGATAGCGGTAGCGAAGACGAACTTCTTCGGAGATTTCAGATTCAACTCCGGTATCGACTGGGAAAGGCAATGGAGCAGATTCGCTCAGTACAGTGATGGAATCACCCATCACTTCGATTGCACCAGTTGGAAGTGCTGAATTCTCGTTACCCGATGGGCGTGCAACAACTTCACCAGTAATTGCTAAACACCACTCAGCGCGAAGTGATCCAGCTAGCGCTTCATCGCGAATAACAACCTGAACAGAACCTGTCGCATCACGTAGATCGATAAATGCAACGCCGCCATGATCTCGTCGTCGGGCTACCCAACCGGCAAGTGTGACTGTCTGACCCGCGTGGCTGGCACGAAGGGATCCGGCATCATGGGTACGAATCATTACTTTCAACTACTTTCTATCGAATAATCTATGCGTGCGTGGAAAGGGCTTTTCCTAGATCGCTAATCTTAACCGAGGATAGTTCGCCATCTTTCATTCGCTTGAGCTCGACTGAACCGGAAGACAACTCACTCTCCCCCAGAACTATCGCAAATGCGCTGCCGGACTTATCTGCAGCCTTCATCGCACCCTTAAGGGCGCGATCTCCGAAGGCTATCTCGACCTTAAACCCACTCTTTCTTAGATCTTGGGCTACTGAGAGGGCCTTCACCTTTGCGAGATTTCCCAAAGGAATGATGAAAAGATCGCTGGCGAATTGATTCGCAGTGAGAACGCCTTCGGCCTCTGCCGCCAAAAGAATGCGATCTACTCCTAAACCAAAACCAATTCCTGATAGATCAGCGCCTCCTAACGTTTGCATTAATCCGTCATAGCGGCCGCCACCACCAATTCCAGATTGTGCACCAAGATCTTCGTGAATAAATTCAAAGGTTGTTCCAGTGTAATAATCGAGACCGCGAACCATTCGAGGATTAATTGTGTACACAATCCCCAGCGCATCCAAGAAGACGCAGACTTGCGCAAAGTTCTCGCGTGAAGCATCAGAGAGATAGTCCATCAAGAGTGGTGCCGCTGCCATTTTAGTGCGCACCTCTTCGCGCTTATCGTCAAAGAGTCGCAAAGGGTTGATCGCAGCTCGCGCCTGTGTTGCTTCATCAAGATCAAGAGTCTTAAGGAATGCGACGAGATCGACTCTATGTGCTGCTCGAGATTCAGCATCACCCAGTGAGGTGATTTCGAGACGGTATTTTTTTAAACCAATATTCTTAAAAGCGGTATCTGCCAAAGCAATAATCTCTGCATCAATCGCAGGGTCATCAAGGCCGATGGATTCAACACCTACTTGATAGAACTGACGGTAGCGACCAGCTTGCGGACGCTCAGCTCGAAAATAAGCTCCAGAGTAGAAGACCTTTACTGGTAACTGTCCGCGATCTAGTGAATGTTCAATAACGGCTCTCATCACGCCAGCAGTTCCTTCTGGTCGCAACGTAATTGATCTGCCGCCGCGATCTTCAAAGGTGTACATCTCTTTGCTTACAACATCTGTTGATTCGCCCACTCCGCGGGAGAAAAGATTTGTATCTTCAAAAACTGGCAACTCCATGAGTTGATATCCAGCCGATTTCGCTGGACCAATCAGCTGGTCACGAATCCACTCAAAACTGGCAGAGCGCGGCGGAACATATTCACTGACACCTTTGGGTGCTTGTATTTGTTCGCGCTTCATGAGCGCAATTCTTTCAGATAAGGATTGGTTCTGCGCTCATATTCGATTGTGGTGTCAGGTCCATGTCCTGGCAAGACGCGCAGGTGATCTCCAAGAGGAGCGACCTTTGTTCTCAGCGTCCGTTGCATCGCCTCTTGAGATCCAGATGGTAGATCAGTACGTCCGATCGAGCCTGCAAAGAGAACATCGCCACTGATTAAGAGTTCGTCATTTACGGTAAACATCAAAGAACCAGCAGTATGTCCAGGTGCGTGTATCGCAGTGATATCTAATCCGACTGCTTCGAACTTTTCGTTATTCCGTAACTCTTGAACTTGAGCAGGTTCGCTCCATGCTGTTCCACTCAGTGCGGCTATAAATTCTTTTCCGTGGACAATCTCAGGATGAAGTAGCGCTTTGCGATCCTCGCTATGGATAAAGGCAGGAATTCCGTAACCATCAGCCAAAGGAATGACCGAAAAGGTATGGTCGAGATGGCCATGTGTAAGGAGAACTGCAACGGGCTTCAGACCTTCTTCTTCAATAATCATTTCAATTTCGGCACTAATATCTGGCATACCTGGATCAACGATGACGCACTCAGAACCTTTTTCGGCGGCCAAGATCCAACAATTGGTTGCATACATGGGGGCAGGATGGACTCGAACCAGCATCTCTCACCCTCGGCCTTCATAATCTCACGCTCAATTTTTGAGGCGGTAGTAAGACAGGGTACCTTTGACCTCCCATCATCACCTGCATTAACGAAGGCATCACTGCCGACGCGCTGAAAGGAAAACTCATGAGCGACCAGAATCCACTTCCATCCCAGGTAATTCCACAAGTAAGTGCAGCATCTGCACTCATTGGAGATCCGTCTCAGTTCGGCCGAGTCGCAGATGATGGAACCGTTTATGTCCGCACATCAGTAGGCGAAAAAGCAGTTGGTTCATATCCAGGTAAGAGTGCTGAAGAAGCGTTGGCATATTTTGTTCGTAAGTTTGAGGCACTGGCATCCGAAGTTGCCTTAACGGCTGCGCGCATTACATCTGGAGCGATGGTTCCAGATGATGCCTATGAAGCGGTAAAGAAGCTTCGCCAACAAGTTCGCGAACTCAATGGCGTCGGAGATCTTGACGCGCTCGCTGCATCTGTCGAGCAGATCGAGCCACTTATTGAAGGACATCGCGAAAAGTTTGAGGCGAAGAAAGAGGCAGAAGCTCTTGCAAAGGCTGCTCGTCGCGAGCAGGTTCTTGTCGAGAAGGAAAAGATCGTTGCTGAATCAGAATCTTTGGCTCTTTCAGAGAATTGGAAAGTCACTGGCGAGCGTCTCAAGACTCTTCTTGAAGAGTGGAAGAGCGCACCTCGTCTTGATAAGAAGACAGATGGAGATCTCTGGAAGCGTTTCTCTGCTTCTCGTAATAAGTTCGACAAGCGTCGCCGTACCCACTTCGCTTCGCTTGAAGCAACTGCTTCGGTAGTATCTGCTGCAAAGATTGCAATAGTCGAAGAGGCAGAGAAGTTGTCTACCTCAACTGATTGGGTTGCAACAGCACGACGCTTTAAGGCGCTTATGGATTCTTGGAAAGCTGCCGGCCGAGGAAAGCCAAAAGATGACGCCAAGCTCTGGAGTCGGTTTAAGACTGCCCAAGATGCTTTCTTCGCTGCAAAAAATGCCGATCTAGAAAAACGTGAAGTATCGATGGCTGCAAACCTTGAAAAGCGTGAAGCGCTACTGCCAAAGATTGAAGCGCTCGTTCCGTTTACTGATGTCAAAGTGGCAAAGAACGAGTTTCGTGAATTGATGCGAGAGTGGGAGAAAATTGGAATTACCCCTCGCGACAAGCGCGCAGCGATGGATGCTCGCGTTCATGCCGTTGAAAGCGCAATCAAGGCTGCCGAATCTGAACTGTGGCGTAAGAGCGATCCAGCTGCAAAGGCTCGCGCAGCAGATGTCGTTGCACAACTATCGGCTGCTATTGCTAACTATGAGTCAGTTGCCGCAAAAGCGAAGGCTGCCGGCAATGAGAAGAAGGCTAAGGAAGCGTCGGAATCTGCAGAGGCTCGCAAGGTTTGGCTCGCTGAGGCAGAGAAGAATCTCGCCGAATTTAGTTAATTCCTAAGCGTTAGTTTCGATAGACGTCGTAGACGCCTTCAACGCTTCGCACTGAAGTCAAAACGGAATCTAAGTGGGTGGCATCTGCCATCTCAAAGGTGAATTTAGAGATAGCA
>Ga0214168_1001112_pt1 | contig 10775 bp, 10 predicted proteins | sample LakMenepilimnion_FD_153002 | JGI IMG/M metagenome (GOLD analysis project Ga0214168, IMG submission 153002) | Freshwater microbial communities from Lake Mendota, WI - Practice 29OCT2010 epilimnion v4 | ecosystem: Environmental > Aquatic > Freshwater > Lake > Epilimnion/Euphotic zone | place: Lake...
TGAACCTTCGAAGGCAGAGCCGGGGGATTTACAGTCCCCTCCCATTGGCCGCTCGGGCAACCCGCCAGGGTCATTCTTTTACGGCGGGCGCTAGATTACCTCAAAATATTATTGAGGGGTAATCGGCTATTTAGACCGCCTTTTCCTTATGAAAAAGAGCGATAGTCCTCCACCAACAACAATTGTTGCGCCGATGATTAAATAAATTGAAATTTGATTTTCAGATTGAGTTATAGGAGCGGTTTCTTCTGCTGTTCTAGTAGCGGTTTCTGAAGTGACGACTGGTGATACGGTAAATTGATAGTCGCCGGTAATCACATGTCCATCTGCGGCAACTGCTCGATAAGTAACTTTTATTACTCCAGTAACTTCTGAATCATCTAACTTTATTGATAGAACTGCGCCAGATATTTCTGGTTCTCCAGTGGTTAGCTCTTTGCCAGTTTCATCAATGGCTGAGATTGAATTAGAATTCCCAATAACCACTAATTCGTCAGCAAAAGTAAGGGAAATGGCAGATGGTAGATCAACTATTATTGAATCAACTGCTGGATCCGCACTCGCTAACACTGTGTGCGCAGAAGCTTGCGGCGTGACTAAAGAGAGTGCTAATAATCCTGCAATTAATGCGAACTTGGCCATCTTCATAAATGCAGTGTATCCGTGGTGAACTTCATTATTTTCCCTGGGCGCGATAACCTAGTCACATACCGAGAAGATTGATTTCCGTGAATCCGAGGAGGGCCAGCCATGGCTGATAGCAGTTTTGATGTAGTTTCTAAGATCGATCGTATGGAACTTGACAACGCAATTAACCAAGCAATTCGCGAGATTGATACGCGTTTTGACTTTAAGAATACCGGTTCCAAAATTGAGATGGCCGGAGAAAAGATCAACATCGAAGCCGATACCGAAGAGCGGGCTAAGGCAACCCTAGATGTTGTAAAAGATAAGATGATTAAGCGCGGAGTATCTCTAAAGCATATTGATCCAGCTGAGCCACAACTTTCTGGAAAGATCTACAAGATCTCCTGCCCACTTAAAGAAGGTATCTCAACTGAGAATGCCAAGAAGATCGCTAAATTTTTGCGTGACGAGGGCCCAAAATCAGTTAAGTCACAGATTCAAGGCGATGAGCTGCGTGTAACTAGCAAGAGCCGTGATGATCTGCAAGCGACGATGGCGATGATCAAAGAAGGCAAATGGGATTTCGCTGTTCAATTTGTGAATTTTCGTTAATTGAATAAAGAAAAACTTGGCCTTCTTTATGGGCTTGGTGCCTATGTGCTTTGGGGGCTTTTCCCGCTTTACTGGCCGCTGCTCAAGCCAGCGACATCACCGGAGATAGTTTCACATCGCGCCGTTTGGACCATGGTTTTTTGTTTTATTATTCTTGCGATCACTAAATCGCTCAAAACAACTTTAGCTACCTTTAAACGCCCAAAAGTCGCCGCTAAACTCTTTGCGGCTTCCATTTTAGTTTCGATAAACTGGTTAATTTATATCTGGGCGACAAATAACGGCCACGTAGTTGAGGCATCACTCGGTTATTACATCAACCCACTCATCGCCATCACCTTTGGAATTCTTCTTCTTAAGGAGCGCATGCGTCGCCTGCAATGGGTATCTGTTTCAATTGCGACGATTGGTGTTCTCGTTCTGACGATTGATTATGGACGTCTGCCCTGGGTTGCTTTCGGGGTGGCTCTCTCTTGGGGAACATACGGATTAATCAAAAAGCAACTTAACTTGGGTGCTGTTGAAGGTCTAGCGATCGAAACTTTGATCGCCTTTATTCCATATTGCGCTTACCTAGTATTTTTAGGCTCCACAGGAGAAGGTCAATTTGGCCAAGGGGTATCCGTCACAATTTTATTGATCAGCGCTGGCGCTGTTACTGCGATACCGCTACTTATGTTTAATGCTTCTACAACTCGCTTACCTCTAACGACAATTGGTCTGCTGCAATACATAACTCCAACTCTGACTTTTATCATTGGCGTATGGGTGAATCACGAAGTCATGTCGACAGCCCGTTGGGTTGGCTTTTTTGTTATCTGGATTGCGCTATTTGTTTTAGCTTACGATTTAGTTCGTTCAGGCAGAGCGGTCAATAACAGCATCGCATAGCGAAAATAGTGCGCCTGTTGCTGGGTTAACTGGTAACGGACCTAAAGCGGCTCTTGCTTGTTTAGCTACTTGACCAAGTTGCTCGCGCGCTTGGCTTAAGCCATCGTGTGTCCGCAGTGCTCTTAACACTTGCTGCACAGTCTCATCATCGTGAATCGGTGCGCTCAAAAGACGTTGCAGCTCGGCATCTTCACTCTTGCCAGATGCCATCACATTTAACGTAACTAAGGTTGGAACACCCTCGCGTAAATCAGTGCCAGGTGTCTTTCCTGATTGATTAGATTCGCTGGCAATATCAATTACATCATCAGCCAACTGGAAGGCGATTCCGATTTGCTCGCCAAATTTTGTTAACGTCTCGGTGATTTCACGAGGTGCACCTGAAAGCAGTCCTCCGAAACGTGCACTAGTTGCAATTAAAGAACCGGTCTTATCCCCCACCACGCGCATGTAGTGTGAGAGAGGATCTTCACCGTTTTGCGGACCTTGCGTCTCCATAATTTGGCCAATAACTAAGCGCTCGAATGTGCGCGCTTGTAAGCGCACCGCCTCCGGACCGAGGTCTGCAAGTAAATCAGAGGCTTTCGAGAATAAGTAATCGCCAGTCAAAATTGCGATGGTATTTCCCCAACGATTATTGGCACTTTCAACCCCACGACGCAGTGGTGCTTCATCCATTACATCATCGTGATACAGCGTTGCTAGATGTGTTAGTTCGCAAACAACTGCAGCTGGCACAATCTCTTTGCGGGTGCTATCGCCGAAGTGTGAAGAGATCAGCGTTAGAAGTGGGCGTAACCGTTTACCGCCTGCAGCGACTAAATGGCGTGAAGTCTCTTCGACAAGTGGGTAATCACCTTTTATATGTTCGCGTAGTAACTCTTCTACGCCTTGCATACCGAGAGCTAGATCAGCCTCCAGAGAGGGATCTAGATCTGGAATGCCGAAGGATGACATTAGCGAAGGAAGCTGGCGGAGCTTTGAATGAAGTTAATCAAAGGCGTTGGATAAATTCCGAGTGCAAATGTCACGACCGATGAAACAATGATTGTGATCTGTGTGTAAAGAGATGGAATAACTACGCTGGTTCCATCTTCTACTGGATCTTTAAAGAACATCAGAACAATTACGCGGATATAGAAGAAGGCTGCAATTGCCGATGAAAGAACGCCGGTGATTAATATTGCGGTAGAACCACTTTCATACGCTGCAGAGAAGATCGAGAACTTTCCAATAAATCCACTAGTAAGCGGAATACCTGCGAAGGCAAGTAGGAATCCTGCAAAAGCGGTTGCTACCCAAGGAGAGCGCTTGCCAAGTCCGCTCCAACGATTTAAGTCAGTGACTTCACCTGCAGAATCTCGAACCAAGGTCACAACGCCAAAGGCGCCAACAGTGGCGACGCCGTATGCAAAGAGATAGAAAATTGAAGCATCAAGACCTGATTTATTGAGTGCAATAACTCCAGATAACAAGAAGCCGGCGTGCGCGATGGATGAGTAAGCCAGCATTCGCTTTACATCGCGTTGTGCAATTGCAACAAGTGAACCAAAGACCATTGTAATTAAGGCAATTGCAATTAGCGCGGGACGCCATTGGTAAAGCGCTTCAGCGAATGAGACGTAGAAAATTCTGAGCATTGCTCCAAATGCGGCAACCTTTGTAGCTGCTGCCATAAACGCTGTTACGGCTGTTGGCGCACCTTGGTAAACATCTGGCGACCAAGCGTGGAAAGGCACAGCTCCGACTTTAAAGAGCAATCCAATAGATAGAAATGCGATTCCGAGAAGTAGATAAATGTCGTTACCCGTACCACCAACTACTGCAGCATGAATACCAGCAAATGTTGTGGATGCAGAATAACCATAGAGATAGGCAACGCCCATCAAGAAGAATGCGGAAGAGAATGCACCAAGCAAGAAGTACTTAAGCGCTGCTTCTTGTGACATCAAGCGGCGGCGGCGTGAAAGTCCTGCCAATAAGTAAAGTGGAAGTGAGAGCACTTCGAGTGCAACAAAGAGCGTTATGAGATCGGTTGCTACTGGGAAGAGCATCATTCCGGCTACTGCAAAGAGGGTAAGCGGATAAATCTCAGTGACTCTTAAATCTTTCTGCAAAGAAGCGCGCTCTTCATCAGAGCCGGGAAGGGCTGATGCGAGTGCTGTGAAATTCTCCTGATCAGCGAGCAGTAAGACTGCAATTATTGAAATGACCAGAATTGATGCCTGCAGCAACATACCTGCGCCATCGAAAGTGACAGATTCCATCGCAGCAGTTGTGGAGGCGCTATTTCGGACACGGATTAAAGAAGCAAGTGAAAGAACGAGCGCTGTTAAAGTGATGAAGAGTTGTGAACTTGCTCGGGCTGAGCGAGGTGCGAAGGCTTCAATTAGTACGCCGATAAGTGCACCAGCCAAAACAATCAGCATTGGAGCCAGCAGTGCATATTCAAGAGTTGGCGATATGAAAGTAATCATTACTTGCCCTCACTATTTGTTGGAGCAGGATCAGTAAATCCCTGTTGTGAAATTACAGTTGTTGCGGCTGGATTAATAATGTTAAGCACTGGAGATGGATAGAAACCTAGAGCCACGATTATCGCAATAACTGGAGCGATCGCCACTTTCTCACGCAAAGTCAGATCAGGTAAATTCTCATTTCCAGGAGTCGTTGGACCGTGCAATGCACGCTGAACTGGAATCAAAATGTAGAGCGCAGCCAGAACAATTCCGAATGTGGCAATAACTGCCGCAACTGGATAACGAGTAAAGGTTCCGACTAGAACTAAGAATTCACTGACGAAACTGGAGAGACCCGGAAGTGCCAAGCTGGATAACCCTGCAATAAAGAAAGACCAAGCCATAATCGGAGTGACTCTTTGCAGGCCGCCGAAATCTGCAATGGTTGATGATTTGCGGCGCAAGATCATAAAGCCGGCAACCAAGAAGAGCGCTGCAGTGGAGAAGCCGTGGTTAAACATATAGAGAGTTGCACCGGAAAGTCCTTGCGTAGTCATCGCAAAGATTCCCATTGTGATGAAACCGAAGTGGGAAATTGAGGTGTAGGCAATTAGACGTTTAATATCTTTCGCGCCAATCGCTAAGAACGCTCCGTAAAGAATTGAGATCACGGCAAGAGTGATAATTAATGGTGTAAAGGTTTTGCTGGCATCTGGAAAGAGTGTGAGGCAATAACGGATCATTCCAAATGTTCCGACTTTATCGAGCACACCGAGGAGCAATACCGAAGTGCCTGGGGTTGCTGACTTTGCTGCATCAGGAAGCCAGGTGTGCATCGGCCAAAGTGGGGCTTTAATAGCGAAGGCGATAAAGAAGCCAAGGAATAAGACGTTCTCCATCATTGGAGTAAGCACTGTGTGTAGACCAGCAAGAGTTGTTATATCGAAGGTTCGGTTACCGTAACGCGTAGACATAACAAAGATGCCGACAATTGATGCCAACATTAAGAGTCCGCCGAAAAGGCTGTAGAGCAAGAATTTAACCGCCGCTGCTGCGCGTTCGCCAGAACCAAATCCACCGATTAGGAAGTAGACCGGAACCAACATCGCCTCAAAGAAGACGTAGAACAAGAAAACGTCTGTTGATGCAAAGACGCCGATCATCATTGTTTCTAGAACGAGAATCAGTGAGTAGTAAGTTTTAGCGCTCCAACGTCCGCCTTCGGATTCATTCCATCCAGCAATGACGACTATTGGGGTTAAAAGTACAGACATCAGAATTAGAACAAGTGCGATTCCGTCAACGCCAAGTGCGTAATTAATGCCAAAAGCTGGAATCCATGGGCGCGATTCCACAAACTGGAATCCGGGTGTGTTGAAATCGAAGTTGATGGTCATCAGAATTCCAACGACAGCAACTATCACTGTGGTTGCAAGTGCGATCTGCTTGGTCAATAAAACATTACCCTTTGGGGTAAATGCTAACGCTGCGGTGCCTAGTAATGGCAACAACATAGAAAGCGTTAACCAGTTCATATTTGCAAGGTTCATTGCGTGACCACCCAAATTGCTGCGATCAGCGAGGCTGCGCCAACCAGAATTAACGCTGCATAGCTACGGACAAATCCAGTTTGAGATTTACGAAGTGATGAACCTGAACCGATCGCCATTTGACCGATTCCTCGAACTGTGCCATCGATAACACTCTGATCAATTTTCACAAGTGCAGAAGTGATCGCTTGCCCAGGACGCATAAAGAGCGCTTCATTTATCTCATCTTGTAACAAGTCACGACGGGCGAAGTGCGTAAATTCAGTAACATTTTCAGGCGCGACAGCGTCAACTTCTGAAAGCTGATACTTAAGAACTGCAATCGCTACGCCAATTGCAACCATTGTCAGAGCAAGTCCGGAAACAACGATTGGAGGCAGTAGTTCTGAGTGTTCACCAGGCTTTGCAAAGAGCGGTTCTAGCCAATGTTTGAAGGCTTTCCCTTGATGGAGCAAGTAGCCCGAGGCAACCGAACCGATTGCAAGAATAACCATAGGAATCCACATTAAAGCCGGTGACTCGTGTGGGTGCTGATTATCATCCCAACGCTTTGGGCTAGTGAAAGTTAAAATCATTACGCGCGTCATATAGAAAGCAGTGATTCCTGCACCTAACAGTGCGGTGCCACCTAAAAGAATACCTTTTGCTCCACCTGCATTGAGCGCGGTTTCAATCAACATATCTTTGGAGTAGAAACCAGCAAATGGTGGAACGCCAATAATTGCCAAATAACCGAGTCCGAAAGTAATAAAAGTAATCGGCATAAATTTGCGGAGTGCGCCGTACTTGCGCATATTTACTTCATCATTCATTCCGTGCATAACCGAACCTGCACCAAGGAACATTCCGGCTTTAAAGAAGCCGTGAGTTATCAAGTGCATAATTGCATATGCATAACCAGCAGGTCCGAGGCCTGCGCCCAAAATCATGTAACCGATTTGAGACATAGTTGAAGCAGCGAGTGCTTTCTTAATGTCATCTTTGGCGGTACCAATTAGCGCACCAAATATCAAAGTAATTGCACCAATGATCGCAACTAAGAGCTGCGCATTTGGGGCGGCGTCAAATACAAAGTTAGAGCGAACAATTAAGTAAACGCCGGCAGTAACCATTGTTGCTGCGTGAATAAGTGCTGAAACTGGAGTCGGACCGGCCATCGCATCTCCGAGCCAAGCTTGCAATGGGAATTGCGCAGATTTACCAACAGCTGCGATCAACAACATAACCCCGATCGCAGTCATTGTGGCTTCAGATGCGCCACTCGCCTCTTCTTTTACGCCAGAGAATGAAACTGTCCCCAGGCTTGCAAAAGCGATCATGATCGCAAAGGAAAGGCCCATATCGCCGATTCGGTTCATAACAAAGGCTTTTTTCGAGGCAGTTGCGTAAGCCGATTTCTGATTCCAGAAACCAATCAATAGGTATGAAGCAAGGCCCACGCCCTCCCAACCTACATAAAGATTTAAGTAAGAGTCACCGAGAACGAGCAACAACATTGCAGCGATGAAAAGATTTAAATATGCGAAGAAGCGGCGGCGGTCAGGATCGTGAGCCATGTAGGAAATTGAATAGATATGGATCAAAGTTCCTACGCCGGTAATGAGCAGAACGAAAGAGATCGAGAGTTGATCGAGCAATAAAGATGCATCGACGTTAAAGGAACCAACGCTGATCCAAGTAAATAACTTCTGCGTGACTGGGCGTGATTCGACATCGCGACCCAACATTTCTGAGAGTTGGAATAAGCCAACAGCGAATGAACCAGCAGAAAGTGCGGTGGCAAGTAAATGTCCCCACTTATCCGCACGGCGACCCAAGAGCAGGAGCGAAACTGCACCAAATAATGGGAGTGCGATTAAGTAAACAAGACCGCTATTGGTAACCATTGTTATCGTTTCAACAAACTAGCATCGTCAATAGATGCTGATCGACGGGAACGGTAAATCGTCACAATAATTGCTAGCCCCACAACAACTTCACAAGCAGCAACGACCATAGTAAAGAATGCGACTACTTGCCCATCTAAAGTTCCGTTGATTCTGGAGAAAGTAACTAGAGATAAATTCGCGGCATTGAGCATAAGTTCAATACACATAAAGACAACGATCGCGTTGCGACGAACAACAACTCCGACTGCGCCAATGGTAAATAAGATTGCAGAGAGGTAGAGGTAATTATTGATATCCATTACTTCTCCTCCTTAACCGTTGTGTCGACGTTGTCGAGCTGGAATTGGCTAGAGTCGATTACATCTCCACGCGCTTTAAGTGTTGCTGAGATCGAAGATGGTGCAGGTGTTCCGTCTGGCAATAACGCAGGAACATCTACTGCGTTGTGGCGTGCGAATACTCCCGGTCCAGGCAAACCAGCTGCGCCAGCAAGTGATCCGCTGCGGAAGCGATTTACCGCTTGTTCGCGCTGTGTTGGGCGGACATTTGTGCGTTGATGATGAGCAAGAACCATTGCGCCAATTGCTGCGGTGATTAAGAGTGCAGAGACAACTTCAAATGGCCAAACATATTTCGAGAAGAGAAGAACTGCGATCCCTTGCACATTGCCAGGTGCGTTTGCATTTAGAAGACCAACTGGATCGCGTCCCAGAGTTGCGTGTCCCAAAAGTGAAACTAAAAGTCCTCCAAAACCGAGTGCGGCTGTGATTGCAATTGGACGCAGACCGGTAATTGTCTCGGTGAGTGAATCAGATGAATCAACGCCTACCAACATAAGAATGAAGAGGAAGAGCATCATTACTGCGCCGGTGTAAACAATAATTTGTACAACACCAAGGAAGACTGCATCTTGAGCGATATAGAAAATTGCCAAGGTGATCATTACCCAAGCAAGTAAAAGAGCAGAGTGAACTGCTTTCTTAACTAACAACATTCCAAGTGCGGCGATTACAGAAAGTGGAGCTAATACCCAGAATAGGACCGCCTCTGGTGTTTGAATGGCAAACATTGGTTCCATTACTTAGCCTCCTGCGAAGGATGGGCTTCTGTTACATCACCGTTGTAATAATTTGTATCTGTCATGCCTGGATACATTGGGTGTGGTGGCGGAACCATTCCGGCGCGCAATGGACCAAGCAAATCATCTTTTTCAAAGATCAATTTTCCGCGAGTTGAATCTGCGAGTTCATATTCATTTGTCATTGTAAGTGCGCGAGTTGGGCAAGCTTCAATACAAAGTCCGCAGAAAACACAACGCAGATAATTGATCTGATAAACCTTGCCGTAACGCTCTCCTGGTGACATCTGATTATCTGGCGTGTTATCAGCGCCTTCAACATAAATTGCATCTGCTGGGCATGCCCATGCACAAAGTTCGCAACCGATACATTTTTCTAGACCATCTGGGTGGCGATTTAATTGATGGCGTCCGTGGAAGCGCTCAGCAGTTGGCTCTTTAACTTCTGGGTACTGAACGGTGTTCACCTTTTTAAACATAGTGATGAAGGTGACCCAGAAGCCCTGTAGTTGCGCCCAGAAACTCTTCGCTCCTGGCTGGTCGACCTTTTCATATGCAACTGAAGTGATATCTACATCGTTAGATAATTGGTTAGAGATATGCGGTTGCACTGAATTTGATTCGTTCTGATCAGCCACGATCGCCTCCTTGGTTAGAAACGTTGATGGTTGTTATTTCAGATGGAAGTGAAGGAACTGCGAAGCTTGGCTCTGCCGCCTCTGGATGCACGACAGAATCGCGCTTCTTCTTTGAACTTTCAAATGCCGTTGAAATTGCAAGGACAATCAGCACAACAACTCCGGCGAAAGCGAAGGTGACTAGGCGTGATTGGCTGGTTGTAGAAATAATTCGCAAGGTTGCGACAACCAAGATCCAGAGAAGTGACACTGGAATCAAAACCTTCCAACCAAATTGCATGAACTGGTCATAACGCAAACGCGGCAAGGTTCCACGTAGCCAGACAAAGATAAAGAAGAAGAAGAGAACTTTAATAAAGAACCAAATTAGCGTGAACCAACCACCGAGCCATTGTTCGGTAAAGCCAAGGCCTGGGATCGCGTGATATCCACCAAGGAACAAGGTTGTGGCAAGGGCAGATACAGCAATGATATTTATATATTCTGCCAAGAAGAAGAGTGCGAATTTAAGTGATGAGTACTCAGTGTGGAATCCACCAACTAGTTCACCTTCTGCTTCAGCTAAATCAAATGGTGCGCGGTTAGTTTCACCAACCATTGAGATTGCATAGATTACAAATGATGGGAAGAGAACAAGGCCATACCACCACGTATCTTGTTGGGCTTGCACAATGCTAGATGTAGACATCGAACCGGAGTAGATAAAGACGGAAACAAGGGAAAGTCCCATTGCAATTTCATAGGAAATAACTTGTGCGCTAGAACGCAATCCGCCAAGCAGTGGGTAGGTAGAACCTGATGACCAACCAGCTAAAACGATTCCGTAAACACCGACGGAGGCTGTAGCCAAGACATAAAGAACGCCGACTGGAATATCGGTTAACTGCATAACGGTCTCTTCGCCGAAGAAGTTAACCGGGCCAGTCATTGGCATAACTGCGAAGGCCATAAATGCAGCAGTGGCGCTGATAATTGGCGCGATAACGAATACGACTTTATCTGCAGCCGCTGGGATTAAGTCTTCTTTAAGT
>Ga0214168_1001113_pt1 | contig 10771 bp, 8 predicted proteins | sample LakMenepilimnion_FD_153002 | JGI IMG/M metagenome (GOLD analysis project Ga0214168, IMG submission 153002) | Freshwater microbial communities from Lake Mendota, WI - Practice 29OCT2010 epilimnion v4 | ecosystem: Environmental > Aquatic > Freshwater > Lake > Epilimnion/Euphotic zone | place: Lake...
AGCCTGTATTTTTTCTTCATGCAAGATTAATTTACCCAATCCTTTCTCTAAAGAATTTAATGCAATGGTGATATGACCGACAGGAACACCCACATTTCTTAAAACGGTTGAATCGGTTAAGTCGCGTTGTAAACGACTAATAGGAAGCTTCGCTGCCAAATGTTCTAACACCGCATTGGCCATGCCTAAATTTCCTTCGGCATTTTCAAAATCAATCGGATTTACTTTATGTGGCATAGCGCTTGATCCAACTTCCCCTTTTTTAGTTTGTTGCTTGAAATAATCCATGGAGATATAGGTCCATATATCACGACTAAAATCAATTAAGATATTATTCAATCGCTTAAGCGTATCGCATTGCGCAGCAAAATGATCGTAGTGTTCAATTTGTGTAGTAAACTGCATTCTTTGTAAACCTAATACATCATCTACAAATTCATTACCTAGGCTAACCCAATTCTTTTTAGGGAAAGCAATATGGTGTGCATTAAAATTTCCTGTAGCACCACCAAATTTAGCAGCATAAGGAATTGAAGCAAATAATTCAATTTGATGATGTAATCTTTCAACAAAGACCATAATCTCTTTTCCTAAGGTTGTAGGAGAAGCAGCTTGTCCATGAGTTCTTGCTAACAAGGAAACCTTTTTCCATTTTTTTGCCAACTGAAATAAATTATTTTGCAAATTGATATAGGCAGGTAAAACATTGTTTTCCATTGCATCCTTCCAGCTTAATGGGATGGCGGTATTATTAATATCTTGAGAGGTTAGTCCAAAGTGGATCCATTCTTTTAATTCACTTGCTTTGTTTTGATCTAATATATCTTTTAAAAAATATTCAACCGCTTTAACATCATGGTTGGTGGTGGCTTCAATTGTTTTAATTTTTTCCGCATCCGCTTCGCTAAAATTTTCAACCACCCCGAGTAAAGCTTTGCGTAAAGCTGGGGTAACTTTAAAAAACTTTTTATCTGCCAAAAACAAGAAGTAGTGCACTTCAACCAATACACGGTATTTGATAAGGCCAAATTCAGAGAAATAAGCGCTCAATGAGGCAGTTTGCTTTTGATAACGTCCGTCAATGGGAGATATGGCTGTAAGTTTTGACATTGGATTGTGCTTTAAAGAAGTAGTTACTATATTAAAAAAAAGGTTTTTCTTTGTGCAAAGTTAATTCAATTGGACAAAAGATGGCGCATAGGCGCGGTAAGTTATTTAAATACCCGCCCCTTATTATTAGGATTAGCCCAAGAGGGCTTTAAAAATCGGATTGATTTGGTAAAATCTTATCCAGCTAAAATTGCCCAGGAATTGTTAGCCGGTCAAATTGATATAGGTTTAGTGCCAGTCGCAATTATACCCCAATTAACCCATCCGCATATCATATCGAATTACGTTATTGGCACCAACGGAGCGGTTGCATCGGTGGCCTTATTTAGTCAAGTTCCTATTGATGAAATAAAAAGTATTTATTTAGATTACCAGAGTAGAACATCGGTTCAATTATTAAAGATATTGTTAGCGCAGTTTTGGAAAAAAGAAGTTGAATTTTTAGCAGCAACGGAAGGGTATATTGATCAAATCTCTGGGACTACAGCAGGGTTGATTATCGGAGATAGGGCCTTGGATAATTTAAATAAGTTTCCTTATATGTATGACCTTGGCTTGGCTTGGAAACAGCATACAGGATTACCATTTGTATTTGCAGCTTGGGTGGCGAATCAACCCATTCCTTCCGAGTTTATGACTGCTTTTGATGCAGCGAATGGTTATGGCGTAGCTCGTTTAGAAGAAGTGATATCCTTGATACCCGCAAATGAGCAAGTATATGATTTGCATAAGTATTACACGGAGAATATTAGTTATGTATATGATGAAGAAAAAAAGCTGGGTTTGAATGCTTTTTTAAACTTAATAAAATCTTAATTACTTTTGAGTATGACTGTATTTGAAAAATTAATTACCCTGCTTTCCTATATCAAACAGCCTGCAAAAAGGAAGATGATTAAAATGGCTGCGACATTTCACAATCAGGTAGGGTTAGAAGTTGGTGGTCCAAGTGCTTTATTTAATTTTAAGAGTGCCTTTCCGATTTATTTGCATGCGAAGATGATTGATGGCGTTAATTTTTCAAATCATACGCTTTGGGAAGGAGAAATTCAACAAGGTAATTTATATAAATATTATAAAAATAAACAAGGCTTTCAGTTTATTGGGGAAGCAGCGGATTTGAGCGCCGTAAAAGATGCGAGTTACGATTTTGTACTTTCCTGTCATTCATTAGAGCATGTGGCAAATCCAATCAAGGCATTAAAAGATTGGAGTAGGGTAATGAAGCAGCATGGACGTTTAGTATTAGTGCTGCCTGATAAAGAATTTACTTTTGATCATCATCGACCCATCACCAGTTTAGCGCATTTGATTGAAGATTATAACAATAATGTGACCGAATCGGATACTACGCATTTTGAGGAAGTGATTGCAATGCATGATTTCAAATATGATGCTTTTGTAAAATCAAAGGAGGATTTAATAAAGCGCACCCATTTAAATATAGAAAACAGGGCAGTGCATCACCATGTCTTTAACCTAGGCTTAATTAAGGAGCTACTTATCTATTGTGGTTTTGAAATGGTGCATCAACAAACCTATCCGCCATTTCATTTGGTGAGTGTTGCGCAAAAAAAGTAAACCTCTTATTTTTTGCTGAAAATGGCTGGTAATTTTACTTTGAAAAAGTTATTGACTATTTCAAGTGCTTCAGGTGCAGGGTTCATCCATGAAACCAACAAATAGAAGCTGATTCCAAAAACAGAGGATTGCAAAAATATATTTGCAACGATATTATTTACGCTTGGAATTTGGTGCACTAGTAAAATGAGCCCAATGCTGAGTACTAAAAATAGGCCATGCTTATAAGTATAGGGTTGTAATTTGAACTTTTTGTACAAGAATAGGAAACGAATACTATTGTATAAACAAAGTGCGATTAAATTTGAATAAGCCAAACCTTCGAGATTATAATTTTTTATCAAATAGTAGTTTAATGGTAATGATAAAAGGATATAAAATAAGTTGGTAAAAAAATCAAATTTCCAAAAGTTAGAAGTACCAATAATTTGACTATTTACGCCCGTGGCTAAATCAATTAGTTTGGCCAATCCTAATATAAAAATCAGCTTACTGATGGCGTCATATCCACCAGCTTCTTTATTACTTACCCAATTTAAAAAGTTAACTAGGTTGTCTGTGTTTAACCAAATGAGTCCAAATAATAGTAATCCAATGGCTAATAAGTTAGATACACTTTTATGGTAAATATGTTTGATGTTCGCAAAATCTTTGTTTTTCCAAGAGGTTGCTAATACAGGAATGCTGATTGAATTTAAGCTACGTTGCGGTATTTCTAAAATAGCTGAAACGTAAGTAGCAATAGCAAAAATTGCAGCATCATTTAATCCTCTTAATCCTACAATTAAAAAAGTATCATTGGTGCGCGCTAGTAAATTGAAAAATTGTCCTGCAAAAACAAATAATGCAAAACTGAACATCTTGCCTTTGAGTCGTCTGGTGACACTGCTAATTTGCAAACTTTTAAATGAAAATTGTTTCGATTGAATTAAGTTAATTAATAATAATAAACTCGGTATTACATATAGTAAACTAAATAAGGTTAAAAATACAGTAAGGTCAATGTATTTTAATCCAAAGGCAATAATAAGTAGGGTAGTTAAAATACGAATTAAAGTTTCTCTTAAAAAATTGGAGTAAACCCCTTTTCTTAATCCCCATGCAAAAGCTTCCAGCCAATAAAAAATTAATAAGAAAAAGGCATAAGGATAAACATAATTAAAATACTGCGCTAAGCTGGGTGACTTGCCTAATTTCCGAATGATAAAATCCTTTTGTTGCCAACCAATAATCAATAAAATACCAAAACCAATTAAGTTGATGATTAAGGTGATGAATGGAAGCTCGTTTTTTTTAGGCCCTAAATAATGATTGTAAAAGGGGTAAAATTTATAAATCACAGGCAAAGTGCCTAGTGTACAGAATACAGACAGAGTAGCGCCAATATCCAACATGGCCCTCACCAATCCTTGGTCATTTTTTGAAAAGAACAACGGGAATAATACCAATAGGTTAACGGCTCCAATTAAAAAGCCGATCATGATAAAAAATGATGATTTAACCCCTTGTTTCTGAATAATACCCATACTACAAATATATTGTAAATGTGGTAAAAGTAAATATGTAATGAAATGGGCTTATTTTTACAATATGGAACAATTGTCGGTCATCACCATCAGCTTTAATAATCTAAAGGAATTGCAGCAAACATGTGATTCGGTTGATCATCAGACCTTGCCTCCTTTTGAGCATTACATTATTGACGGATCCAGCAACAATGAAATTTCAGAATGGTTAAATAAATCACCACAACCTGTATACCGCAAATGGATTTGTGAAAGAGATAAGGGTATTTCGGATGCATTTAATAAAGGAATTAAGCTGGCAGCTGGGTCGGTCATTCATCTTTTAAACTCGGCAGATGTTTACTATTCCAATTCGGTTATTGAAACTGTAGTCAACTACTTTAATCAAAATGCGCAAACGCAGTGGATAAGTGGAAATATTTACATGAAACGCGGCGGAATTTGGGTACATGTTGGTGTGCCATTTGATTCCAAACAATTATACAAGGGCATGCGTGCTGTTTCCCATCCAACTTGGTTTGTAAGAAAAGAAGTTTATGAGCGGGTGGGCCATTTTTCTGTTGCTATTAAAATAGCAATGGATTACGATTTGATGTGCAGATTAATAGGGGAAGGCTATGCTTATCTAAATGAAACTTTTATCAAGTTTGATGATTCTGGTGTAAGTACAAATCAATATTTAAATTCGATTCAAGAAAACACAAAAGTGTATGAATCTTATTTTGGGTACTCTATAGCTGCGCGTTTTTGGCAATTTCGATTAAGGATATTGTACTATTTATTAAAATCTGGTTTCGGAAAGTTTTTATATGCTATAAAAGCCAAAAATCTAAAGTAATCATTTACAACACCGGCTTTTTGTAAATTCTTTTAAAAAGCAAAAACAGTTCGTTGAGTAATGGCGTTGTTTCAATAAATCGGGCTATTTGAATGGACTTGATTTTGAATGGGGCATAGGATACCTCCATTTGCATGCATTTTTCAGCTATTTCATTCGTTACTTTGTCGATAGTTAATCCTTGCCTATTCATTTTTGGCGTGCGTAATAGCCTATGTGCCATTGCTTTTGTCGTACTTTCTGCAAAAGCGGTTAGGTTAGATTGTATGTTTAATTCAAAATTGGCCGATTCTTGTTTTAATCCTTTTAAATAATCTAGGAAAAGAATAAAAGCGTCAAGTAAAATTTTATCTTTTGATGTTTTAGTTACAGAGGAATGAATACGAAATGAGAATTGGATAGATGGGTCAACCACTAAGTGACCTTTTTTACTTAGTTCAATCCATAACTGCGCATCTGCATATATCAAATTAGGATAACTAGTAGGGATGCCTCCAATGGCATCGTAATCCTTGGATCTGAAAACATAACCGGTGGCCATAATGTCAATGGATTCTTTTAAAGTATATTCCAAATAATCTGATGCGGTCATTTGGGTAGGCAATGGCTGACATTTTTTTATGGCTTCACTATTGCTGTTGATGTAGTTAAAATGAGTATGATATAAACTTGCGTCTGGATTTGTGTTTATTGAGTTATTTATGCAACTTAAAAATCCTTTACTTAAAATATCATCATAACCTAAAATGGTCATGTACTCTTTTTTATCAAGATCCTTGATGCGTCCCCAATTTTGCAAAATATCCAAATTTTTATCAGAAAGTAGGACGGAAATTTTTGGATTATTTAAATCACTTATTGCATGTAAGGCATCATCTGTATTACTGGTAATATCAGCCAATATAATTATTTCGAAGTGCGGATAGTCCTGCGCCAAAACTGATTGCAAGCAATCGAGTAAATAGTGCTTTCCCGTTTTGAAAGGGATGATTATTGAAAAATTATTTATTTGGCCGCTCATATCATCTACAAGATAAATATTTATAGTTAAAATTTAAACATATTCAATTTTTACTGGGTAAATGAAGGCGGTTTTATGTAATTGGCTTAAATTTGGTTACACTAAATGAATTGTGGGATGAACATTGCAGGGGTTGTAATCTTATATCATCCTGATATTAAGCAGTTGTCGGAGAATATTAACACTTATGTCCTTGGGCTTAAGCAACTCTATATTTACGACAATTCTGAAATTCAAACCCCAGGTATTGAAGCGGCATTACATAACCTACATCCATGTATTAAGTATCAGTTTTTTAATAACAATGAAGGTATTGCTAAACGTCTTAATCAAGCAGTTGAAGCAGCAATGCAAACTCAGTATGATTATTTGTTGACCATGGATCAGGACTCCTCTTTTAAGCCGGGTGATTTTGAAAAGTATAAATCACTCATTCAAAAAGAAGAATATACCAAGGTGGCTCAATTTGGCATCAATTGTCAGCCGCAAATTACCATGAGCAGTGAGCAACCACAAGAAGCCCTTACTTTAATTACATCTGGCTCCATTTTAAATTTGTCATTAATTAAAAAAGTAGGGGACTTTAATGAGGACTTATTTATTGATTTCGTGGACGCGGAATTTTCGTATCGCGTGGTTAAACATGGTTTAATTAATTTAATGTTTTCGAATATTCTGCTCAATCATGCGCTAGGTAAATTAGTGCCCGGGAGATCAATAATGACCTTTAAAAAATCATTACGTATTATTCATACACCAATTCGTGCTTTTTATATTACAAGAAATGGGCTATTCCTGTTATTTAAACACAAGGGGTTAAGTGAAGAAATGAAAAAAGATGTGATTAGATGTATGAAGATTTTAAAAAACGATTTAATATACCATCCGCAATTAACGCAGGTGTATATCAACGTGATGAAAGGGATTTTCGCCTTTTGTTTTAATAAAATGGGTAAAAAGTAAAACTACCCCTTGCTGCTTAATCTTAGCATTTCGTCAACAAAAATGCCTTTTAATTTTAAAGTTTGTAATACTTTATTCGTCCTAACTAGGAGGTGGAATTTAAATTTTTCTGCAAAAGTCTTTTTTGATTTATCATATTCAAATGACCATTGGCCTGTCATTTTTGAACTTGGTTTTACCATTGCTCTTTTCTCAAACAAAACAATACTATCATAATAATGAATCGTGTTGGTGGTTCTGGTAAAATCATCTACCATGAAATTGGGCTGTTCTGTATAATGTGCGTTTAATTGATCAATCAATGATTTAGTATATTCAATGAAAGTGCCATTCCTTTTAAGGCCACCACCATAGGCATTCATATAGGAGGTATGAACGTCTTCACATAAGTAAAGGCCGCCAATTTTAATATGCTTATACAATTCTTCAAAGGATACAATTTGTTGGTCCTGTGTATGCCCGCCATCATCTATTAAAATATCAATAGGGCCTATTTTATCTACAATTGATCTAAGGAATTGGGGATCCTCTTGTGAACCAATGAGTATATGTGTATTTTCATCTTCCAATTGTTTGCATCTTGGATCAATATCAATTCCCCAAATAGTAGCTTCAGGGCCAAAATATTTTCGCCACATTTGAAGGCTACCACCTTGGTAAACACCAATTTCAACAATCGTTATTTTTTTATTTCTATATTGGTTAAAATATCTATCGTACACATCAAAATAATGATCAAATTTATTTATTAATCGTTTTTCGTTGTGTTCAAAATAATCTCTAAGCTCGTTCATTATATTATTGTTTATATTAAGTTATCCTAACAATCCTTTTATTGTATCTATCCTAAATTTTATAATTGGCCATGTTTTACTTGGGGTTAATTGTATTGCATATTTTATGCCTAAAATGATGCCGGCCCCCAATTTTAAAAGGTATTCCAAAATTTTCATTAAGTATGCACCATTTGAAATATTCAAAGTTCTTGTTTTCTCGCCACGACCAATACCGCTTGCAACACGGTACATATATTCCGATGTCAACTTTTTCACTTCCACTACATGATGCACACAAATACTTGGGTCGTAATATATCGTATGACCTAATGCAATTATTTTATAAAATAATTCTTTTCCCTCCCCACCAATTCGCAATGTCCCAACTACGCCAGGTAAATTCACATTAAAGCCGCCGATTTGATCATACACTGATTTTTTCACAATCATATTTGATTCAAGCGGGTACTTCCCATTTTCAAAAGCACAGGCAGTAGGGGCATAGTCAAAATTACCTACAAGGGAGGATACATAATAACTCATCCACTTAGGTTCGCCTGGAATATATTTCGGAATAATGCGTCCCCCAAATCCAACTATAAATGGTTGGTCTTGTATATGTTTTATAATATTTTTAACGTAATCTGTTGTCGCTACTGCATCATCATCCATAAAACAAACCCATTCTCCTTTGGCTATAGCGGCTCCAGTATTACGCGCGAAGGAAGCTCCTTGTTGCATTTCGCTGATGAAAGTAAATTGGCCATTCGTATTTGTTTGCCTCCATTGTGCGTATACTTCCTTGGTATTGTCTGTTGAATTATTATCTACAAAAATTACTTCAAAGTTATCAAGTCCCGAAGATTGAACATATAAACTTGTCAATGCATCGCTGATATAGCTTGCTCTGTTGTAACTACATATGATAATCGATAATGTCATTCAGTTGGATAAGCTTTTAAGAAAGTGATTTTTCTTTCTTGAATGATTTAATGATTATTCCAATCAGTAATCCCCACAAAATAACGGATGCAAATAATGAAGCTTTTTGTGCCATTGCAATGGAGCTTGGCTTGAACTCGAACCTAATATTGTGCTTGCCCGCTGGTATCACCAAGCCTCTTAAAACATAATTTGTTTTGATAATAGGGAATTCAACATCGTCAATATATGCTTTCCATCCTAACTTATAATACACCTCGCTAAATACTGCAAATTGTTTTTGATTTGCATTGGAACTATAGGTAACGATATCATTTTTATTTTCAACTAAATTAATAGTAGCGGCGCTGTCATAAGCTATGGCAGTTAGTTCATTTAATTTGTCTTTTTCCTCGATGATGGCTGTATCCTTTGGATTAAAACTGCTTAAGCTGCTCATAACCTCGGCTGGCCCTTTTTTGTATTCTATTCCTTTAACAAACCATGCATTGCCTAATGCTTCTGGATTTGCCATGGTATCAGTGGCTATATTTCCTGTGATAACATACTTGGTATTCATCATATTCACAACAGGTAAACAATTGGGGAACTTATACCATTGGTTCTCGATTAAATCTTGGTAGATACTTAGTTTAGCGGGGTTATATCCACCCACTGTGTTGTGGTGGTAGGCGACTAAAGCACCACCATTAAATGCGTTTTGAATACCGCCCCTCATATCCAATACGCGGTAGTTGGATACATCTCTTTTCAGCGCAATGTCAATAGGTGATTCAGTAAATGTGTTATCATTTTCGGCTGCTTCAATATAGTTATCCGGTTTTAAATATTTTACATTGACTTGAAACAAATCAATCATTGCGATGATACCAATAGCCGCAATAAAAATTGTTTGATTGATGGTTTTTTTGAAGTACAAGAAGATGAACAGAAAGGCGAATACTATAAATATAAATGCCCTAAATAAATCACCTTCCACAAACGCTTTTCTGTCCTGTGCTAATGCGTTGGTTAAATCACGTGCTGGTTGTTCAAATGCATTTCTTTGATTTGCATCTGGTATTTGTGATATTTGAGAAATTAATTGGGTGTCATTCAAGCTTTTAAAATCACTATTGATATAAAATAAAAGTATACAAGCCAGTAAAACGCCCAATGCAATAAAGCTTGGCTTGTATTTATTATAAAACTCCTTAAAATTATTTTGTTCGGTGATTCCTTGTAATCCAAACATCGCCATAATGCCAATAAGTAATGTTGGAATAACCATAATCATACTAGGTGCACGGAACTTATTGTAAAAGGGAAGATGATCTACCATGAAAAAATTAAAACTTTCAAGGTAAGAACCGGCAGATAACAACAATGAAAAAATAACTGCTGGAATAATCCACCATCTATGTTCATTGGTTTTAAATGAAATGCCAATAAAGGCAAAAAAGCAAATTAATATACCAATATATGGAGGGCCAGCGGTAAAGCCAATGCCACCCCAATAAAACTGAATAAATGATTGTAATTGCTGTGCTACCTGCGGTTGCATTTGTTGCAACGCTTCAATCGCTTTTGAGTTTTCAGGATCAATCGCACTTGGATCACTTCCGCCGCCATAAACATTAGGGAACATTAATACCAGTGGTTCTGTTTTAAACATACTATAGGATAAAGCATAATCCTTATTTAAACCAGCACTTGTCGTGTTGCTACCCTTCGTCGCTAAAATACTTCCACCACGGATGGACTCTTTGCCATATTCATAAGTGCTAATTAAAATAGGGGCATTCACAGCTAAGCCTAATAATCCAGCAATCACCGCGGTTGCCATTGTTTTTAAAATATGCGCATATTCTTTTTTTAAGATCCATTGTATTAAAAAATACAAAGTCATAAAAAATACAATGATTAAACCGTAGTATGTTATTTGTAAGTGGTTCGCTTGCACAAATAATGCGGTGGCAATTCCTGTAAGTAATCCGCCAATTAAATATTTCTTTTTAAAGATGAGTAAGATAGC
>Ga0214168_1001135_pt1 | contig 10696 bp, 9 predicted proteins | sample LakMenepilimnion_FD_153002 | JGI IMG/M metagenome (GOLD analysis project Ga0214168, IMG submission 153002) | Freshwater microbial communities from Lake Mendota, WI - Practice 29OCT2010 epilimnion v4 | ecosystem: Environmental > Aquatic > Freshwater > Lake > Epilimnion/Euphotic zone | place: Lake...
AATATCCTTGGAATTACGACCAAGTCCGTCGTAATCTAATCCATAACCCACTACAAATTTGTTGGGAATTTCAAAGCAATCATAGTCCACCTTAATAGGATAGGCTAGTGCCTCTTTTTTATTTAATAGTACCGCAATTTTTAAAGAAGCTAATTGTTGTGATTGTAATTGTGGTAAAAAATGGTGTAGGGTTTTGCCTGTATCAATAATATCTTCCAAAATGATTACGTGTCGGTCGTTTAAATTGGTATCTAAACCAATTGCTGTAATTACATTACCTGTCGAACTCACTCCTTTATAGGAAGCTAGCTTTACAAAACAAACTTCTGCTTCAAAATCAAGGTGCTTAAACAAATCTGCTGTAAATAAAAAGGAGCCATTCAATATGGATAAGAATAAGGGTTTTTTATCGCCATAATCCTTTTTTAATTGTTGCGCGAGTAGTTGAATTTTTTCCTGAATCTCTTGATCTGTGATATAGGGCGTAAATTCCTTGTCGTGTATTTTGATTGTAGGCATAGGGTAACTTTTAATTTAAATAACTTTTAAACGGACTATTTCTTAAGCGATAGTTTTGGCTTTTGTTCTTTGGGTTTTACTAAAATTAGCTGTGTACCTGCTGCAGGATTATCGCTAATACCAGGGTTGTATTCCTTTAATTTTTTTAATTGAATGCCTTCTTTTTGACTAATGTTATAGAGGCTTTCACCGGTGACTACTAGATGAAAACTTTTATCAGCTTCTGCTTTTTTGTTTGCTAAAAATAATAATTGGTCCTCTGCTAACAGGTCGGTTTCCTTTAAATCATTAAATACAAAAACCTTGTATAAGGGAATATTATTTTCAGTTGCTATTTGTAAAAGCGAAGTGCCTGCTTTAGCCCATATCACTGAAACTTGATTAATTTTAAAGGGTTTCTCAGGGTAAATGCTGATTGGCTTTTTCGCTATTGTATCTTTTACAGGAGTATTCGCTTTTTTGGCAATTGCAGTATCCTTACCAATACTATTTATTTTTATTTCGGTAACGGTTGCGTTTGTTTTGGGTTTTGTGACCATCGTTGTATCCTTACCAATACCATTCATTTTTATTTCGGTAACCGTTGCGTTTGTTTTGCTTGATTCAATGCCTTTAATATTATTAATAGGCAAGCTTGCTTGATTGATATAATTGCTAGCACTATCCTTTACTGCCTTTACTTGAATGTTGGTATCCTTATTTACTGCAATGTTAGTATCCTTATTCACTGGCATCCTTAACCCTGTTTCTTTGGGTGCCTCCATTGATGAATTTGAACCAGTCTCTTTTTTATCCAGACTTGTGTTTTTTGCAACTACTTCTTTTGCAACAACCATTGGTTTTTCGGTCACTGTGGTTGTTTCTGTTTCAGCAGTATCATTTTCGTCATTTAATTCAGGGAAATTGAATTGAGACAATTCATAATCATCCATTACTTTCATCAATTTAAAAGCATAGTCACTTGCAGTTGCATAACCGGCTTTTTTTAAACCAATCGCCCATGCAGAATCATCCACAGGATCTAATTGAAATAGCGGTGCGTAATTGGGTCTGGTTTTGATAAAATTGGAGTGATCAATAAATGAGGCGTTGGCATTTGGGTATACTCTAAAGCACTCTTGTTTGGTATCGTCATCTTGATAAGTGGTTAGGCCCTTCCAGTCAGTTTTACATTTGATACCAAAGTGATTATTAAAATTCAATGCTAAATTACTTTCGCCGCTATTGGATTCAACAATACCTTGGGCTAGTGTAATAGAAGCGGGAATGCCCGTACGTTTCATTTCCTTAATAGCAATATCCTTATATTGATCAATATAAATAAGTGTCGCAGTTTTTTGTGCAGATAAAGTAATGCATAAAAAAGAAAGGAGTAATAATATAGTAAACTTAAATTTCATGCTTATTTTTTTCTGATTAAACTTAATCCATCTCTTACAGTTAATAACACAGTGTCTGCAAGCTGGTCCGACACAATCATTTCATTAAATGCGTGAATGGCCTTAGCGTTTTTACCTTTCAATGTTTCACTGAATACTTCCCCATGAAACAACACATTGTCGGCAATAATTAATCCATTCTTTTTTACAAAAGGGAAAATCATCTGGTAATATTTTCCATAATTCACTTTATCAGCATCTATGAATACAATATCCCATGGAGCGGTTAAATGTTGTAAAGTTTCAATGGCATCGCCTACGTGAATTTTTATTTTATCCTTATGTGGGCTTTGATTGATATTGTTTTGTGCGTTAATTCCATCGGGTTCTCTTAATTCAAGGGTGTGTAATTGTCCTTCATTCACCAAGCCTTCGGCCAAACACATGGCACTAAAGCCAGAAAACGTGCCCAGTTCCAAAATATACTTGGGCTGCAACAATTTACTAATTAAACTTAAAAAACCCCCTTGGGTCCAACTGCTCTGCATATAGGCATGCGGATGGGTAGCTAATGTACTTTCGTATACCTCCTTTAAATAGGGAGGTGTTGCATTGCTATATTGCGCTGCATATTCATTGGCTAAAGGGTGTATAAAATCCATTAGTCAAAGTTCTATTTTTTTTCGCTATTTGACGATGAAATTAACAACAATCCTAAAAATGTAAATAAGCCATTAATGATCAGCAATTCCTGTCCAATTCTAAAGCTAGTAGGGGCTGAGCCAAAAAAGTAAGGTTGTAAGTAGTCAAGTAATAAACATAATAGGGGTGCAATAAAGCAGGGTAAGAATGCCCATTTATCCTTAATACTTCTTTTCGTTAAAATACCAAATGCAAATAAGCCTAGTAAAGGCCCATAGGTATAGGAGGCAATCTTTAATAATAAATCAATGATACTTTTATTGTCAATCCATTTAAATACCATAACAATTATTAAAAAAAGAAAAGCAAAACCTAAATGTATTCGTTGACGAATTTTTTTCTTTTTGGCTTCATCCCATTGGGTGTTTCTTTGCATGCCAACAATATCAATACAAAAACTAGAAGTAAGTGCAGTAATGGCACCATCGGCACTTGGGAATAAGGCCGATATCAGTGCTAAAATAAAAATGATGGATAAATAAGGTGGCATATGTTGCAAGGCTAGGGTAGGGAATAAATCATCACCCACGGCGGTAACATTTAATTGCGCAGCGTATAAATGAAGTAAGCCACCTAAAAATAAAAACAAACTAATCACAAATAACATGGTGAACCCAATGGTGATCATATTTTTTTGCGCATCTTTTAAGTTTTTTACAGAAATGTTTTTTTGCATCATTTCTTGGTCTAAGCCAGTCATAGTAAGGGTAATGAAAGCACCTCCAATGATTTGTTTTAGAAAAAACGACTTCGCATTGACGTCTGGATTAAACACTGTAGCAATACCTTTCGCTTGCATAGCCACTAGTGCATCTCCTACGGACAAATGGAGGTTGGATAAAATATAAATACTACAAATAATTAAGCCCAACAACATTCCTGATGTTTGCAATGTATCCGTATATACAATTGTTTTCACACCGCCTTCATAGGTGTACAACAAAATCATCGCAAGGATCACAACCGTGGTTGCCCAAAAAGGTACATGTAAGTTATCTAAGATGAATACCTGTAAAATTTTTACAACCAAATATAATCTTGCAGTAGCGCCCAATGTTCTTGATAAGATAAAAAAAGAAGCACCTGTTTTATAAGCGCCAAAACCCAGCCTTTGTTCTAAATAATTATAAATAGAAGTTAGGTTCATTTTATAATAAATCGGAAGCAAAACATAAGCAATCGCGAAATATCCTATGAGGTAGCCAATGGTAATTTGCAAATAATGAAACCCGTCTTTTCCAACTGCCCCGGGAACGCTAACAAAAGTGACACCACTTAGTGAGGTTCCGATCATCCCAAATGCAACCAACATCCAATTACTATTTTTGTTGCCAATAAAAAAGGACATATTGTTACTATTTTTTCCTGTCACTTTTGCAACAGCCAGTAGGACTAAAAAATACAGTACTACAAATAGGAATAATAAGGGAGCGCTCATAGGTTATTAAATTAGTTCAAGCAAAGTAAGGACAATCTTTTAATTTTAACTAAATTCGATATTATAAAGCATAAAAGTATTTTATGACCATGAATGCCATCACACTGTTTTGCGGTTCTAAATCGGGTAAAAATCCTGCTTTTGAACAAATGGCCAATGCTTTAGGTGCTTGGTTGGCGGCCGAAAAAATTACACTTGTTTATGGGGGCGGTAATAAGGGCTTGATGGGCGCTACAGCCAATGCTTGTTTGGCAAAAGGGGGTAAAGTAATAGGTATTATACCCAAGGTTTTATTGGAATGGGAAGCGGAACATAAAGGTTTAACGGAATTGATTGTTACGGAAAATATGCATGCTCGAAAAATGTTGTTGTATGAAAAAGGAGATGCCGCTATTGTGCTACCAGGTGGATTGGGGACTTTTGATGAACTTTTTGAAATGCTTGTTTGGAACAATTTAAGTATACACGATAAAAAAATAGTGCTATATAATTTTCAAGGATTTTATGATCCATTAGTTGCAATGATTCAAAAAATGGAGGAAGAAGATTTTTTATACGAACGAAGTAGGTATCGTTTGCAAATTTGTGCAACACTCGAAGAGATTAAGGAGTTTTTTCATACTGCTTAATCAAAGCGCAGAAACCTAAGCTCAAATTTTAGCGAGTAACCTTAGGCCCAAATCTTAATGGGAATCCAATACCAGCTCTAAATACAGGCTCTTTTCTGTTTAAAATACCATTGTATTGTGATTGTGGGTTGTTCAATAAATCAATCATAATTGAAAAATAACTAATCCCTGATGCACCGCGTTTACCATACCCAACGCCTGCCAATATGCTTTCAGCACCAAAATTAGTAGAACCAGCTTGTCCTGATTTTGTATCCTTTTGTTTGATCCATGCATAATTATATTCAGGTTGCACTTGGATAAAAAAACTTTCAATAGGCCAAATACGCGTGAACGCCCCAATACCTAATCTAAAGTTGCGACTTCGGATATCACTAAAGTCAGAGGCGTTGTATAATTCATAATAAATATTCATTGCCAAGCCACCATCCAAATAGGGTGTAAAGCTTTTAATAATTTCAGGATTCAAACCCATTTGAAAACTATTTGCACCGCCACCCAATACCAAGCCGCCACCCACGAAAACGGGTTTTTTATCCAAAATTTTATTTGTAGTGATGGTGGTCTGCGCTTGCGCAGCAAAACTGAATAAAATAAACGTGAAAAGAATAATATTTTTAAGATGCATGGGGATTATTTAGAGTTATTATTATTTACTAAGCTATAATTACACGAATAGCCAATTGCGATTACTTTTAATAATCAAAAATTTTACCACTATTTAAAATATGATTAGGATCGAATGTATTTTTTATGCCGCGCATTAATTCAAGCGACACTTCGTCAAACAACACCGGCATGTATGATTTTTGTATCAGCCCAATACCGTGTTCGCCACTAATCGTACCGCCTAGTTCCTTAACAAGTTCAAATAATTTTTTTAAGATGGCATTCATTTCATCATTGCCATAACTCTTCTTAATCGTTGGGTGATTTATTCTGATATGCAAATTACCATCGCCTGCATGACCATAGCAAACAACCTTAAAGCCATTTTGTACGCCTAATTCCTTAGCGCCCTTTATTAATCGAGGTAATTCAGCTCTTGGTACTACGGTATCTTCCTCAATGGTATAACCCGCCATCACAGCAGCCTCATTGGCTTTGCGTCGTATTTTCCAAAGTTCATTTTTTTGTTGTGCATCATCAGCGAAAAATAATTCTCCAGCGTCAAATTGCGAAAGCACTTCCGAAATTGCTTCCATTTCACTCATCAACACATCCATATTATTTCCATCCACTTCAATAATTAAATGTGCAGCTAAATTTTCAGTTAGTGGGATGGCAGTACTGTCCAAAATTTTTGAAGCGAGTGTAATCGCATCTATTTCCATTAATTCCATTGCACTCGGTGTAATACCCGCTCTGAATATAGCACTCACTGCTTCACTTGCTTTTTCCAAACTATTAAAAGGAGCCAACATTAATAAATCAAACTTTGGATGTGGGATTAATCTTAACACTATTTTGGTAACAATACCTAATGTGCCTTCGCTACCCACAATAAGTTGTGTAATATTATAGCCAGTGGCATTTTTTAAAACATTGGATCCTGTCCATATAATTTCTCCATTAGGAAGCACCACTTCTAAGTTTAATACATAATCCTTTACCACTCCGTATTTAACTGCTTTAGGGCCGCCTGAATTTTCTGATATATTACCACCAATAAAACAACTGCCTTTGCTTGCAGGATCAGGCGGATAAAATAATCCTTTTTCTTTCACCGCATCTTGCAGCATTTCTGTAATCACACCTGGCTCGGTGGTTACTTGTAAATTTCGTTCGTCTATTTCTAAAATGGTATTGAATCGTTCCATTGAAATCACTAAACCGCCAAGGTGTGGAAGGGCGCCGCCAGTTAATCCTGTACCAGCACCTCTTGGTGTAACAGGAATTAAATGTTCGTTACAAATTTTTAGGAGCTGTGCAATTTCCGAGGCTTGCCTTGGCTTAACAATTACTTGCGGGGCGTAATGAAGTTGTTCCGTTTCGTCCTTGCCGTATTTTTCAATACTGTCAGCATCGGTAAAAATATACTCGGAGCCAACAATCAATTTAAATTGTTCAAGTATTTGTGGTGTAATTGCATTCATTCCAATGGGATTAAAACGAGGGGATTAAAATAAGCCGTACAACATACCGTCCACCTTGCTTATTATTTCGCCTAAGTCTTCTTCGTTTTCGCCGAATTTATTTTTATCACAATCAATGATAAGTATTGGGCCTTCCTTATAACTTTCAGCCCACTTATTGTAATACTCATTCAGTTTTTTTAAATAATCCAACCGAATATTTTCTTCGTATTCTCTTCCTCTCTTTTGAATTTGAGAAACTAAAGTAGGAACAGATGCTTTTAAATATATTAATAAGTCAGGAGGTTGAACCATTGATTTAATGGTGCTAAAAAATCCGTAGTAATTATCAAAGTCACGCTTGCTCATTAAACCCATCTCATGTAAGTTGGGTGCAAAAATATTAGCATCCTCGTAAATCGTTCTATCTTGAATAATAGTTTCCGTACCTCTTTGAATATCTAAAATTTGATTCAAACGACCATGCAAAAAATAAATTTGTAAATTAAAACTCCAGCGCGGCATGTCGTCGTAGAAATCAGTTAAGTAAGGGTTATGATCTACATCCTCAAATTGAGGTATCCAACGATAATGCTTACTTAGCATTTCAGTCAATGTAGTTTTACCTGCGCCGATATTCCCGGCTACTGCAACGTGTTTTGGTTTTTTAGCTTTTGCCATGATAGTGAAAATACTAAATAGTTGATGTACTATTTATTTTTTTTAATTTTTTATAGGTAATCCATCCCAATTGTTTTTCGAACCATGGTAAGGGTAGCCGAGGCACTTGCTCTGGCCTTGTCTGCTCCTTGTTGTATGATCTTCAATAAATGGGCTTTGTTGTTTTGTAAATCAGCGGCTTGTGAACGAATCGGGTTAATAAAATTGACCATATCCTCGGCCAACTGCTCTTTCATATCACCATATCTTATAATGCAATTTCCCTCGGAGCTATTATTAAAATCGTCCTCAAATTTTTGAACAGTATCTGCTGAACTCACTAAGCCCATCAAAGTAAATAAGTTTTGAATGTAATCGGGTTTAGCTGCATTAGGTGTTAAGGGGCCTGGGTCCGTTTTGGCTTTCTTTACTTTTTTGCGAATCAAATCATCCGTATCCGCTAAAAATAAAGTGGTCATTTGATTTTCACTTTTGCTCATCTTTCCTTCGCCATCCAAGCCTAATATTTTTACTAATTCACTATTGTAATTAAAAGCATAAGGTAAAGGGAAGGTTTCACCATATCTGTGGTTAAAACGCTCTGCAAAGTTGCGCGCCATTTCCAAGTTTTGTTCTTGGTCCTTGCCCACAGGCACTTTAACTGCACGGTGTATTAATATATCTGCCGCTTGTAAAACTGGATAAGTCAATAAACCTGCATTCACATTATCCGGTTGCATTCTTACTTTATCTTTAAACGTAGTGGTCTTTTCTAATTCCCCTTTATACGCCAACATATTCAAATACAAATACAATTCAGCAATTTCAGGAACATCGCTTTGCACATATAAAGAAACTTTTTCAGGATCTAATCCGCAAGCAATATTTTCAGCAACCACTCTTAGTACACTTTCTTGTAATTGTTTGGTATCTGGATGGGTAGTTAAGCTATGCCAGTTGGCAACAAAAAAGAAGCAATTGAAGTCATCCTGCATACGCACATAATTGCGCATGGCACCAAAATAGTTGCCTAAATGTAAGAACCCGGTGGGCCTAATTCCGCTTAATACAATTTCCTTTTCCATAGCTGTGCGAAGATAATGAAATGGGAACCCATTTTTTGCCATCTTTTTGGGATATTTGTACAGAATCTAAAAAAATTAGTTTGAGCCAAGCTTCTCTTTTATCCAGTCCTATTGAATACCTGAAGGGAGTAGGCCCTTTGCGGGCTGATATGCTTAAAAAGGAGCTTGAAATATATACTTTTGGGGATCTTTTACAGCACTTTCCATATCGGCATATTGATAAAACCCAGCTAAATACCATTGCATCCATCAGTCCCGATCAGGAGTTTATCCAGGTAAAGGGGGTATTGCAGGGGATTGAAATGATTGGAGAACGCAGATCAAAACGCATGGTATCGCAGTTGAAAGATGCTACAGGGCAGCTAGAACTTGCTTGGTTTCAGGGGATTAATTGGGTGCAGAAAAATTTAGTAGAGGGGCAAGTTTATTTGGTATACGGAAGGGTGAGTTTTTTTAATGGTCGCGCACAAATTGTGCATCCTGAAATTGAACCCTTTGTAGCCGCTACCCAAGGTCAAAAGGCATTGCTTGAACCCATTTATTCATCGACTGAAAAATTAAAATCGAGGGGATTAAATGGAAAGCAGATTGGAAAACTTACCCAAACCTTATTTCAACAAATAAGTGCCAATGATTTGCCCGAAAATTTACCAGCTCATTTGTTGACCAATCGAATGTCAAGATGGGAAGCCTTCCGACAGGTGCATTTTCCAACCTCAACGGATCTTTATAAAAAAGCATTAGACCGATTAATTTTTGAAGAATTATTTATAGCGCAGCTAAGAATTAATTTGATAAAAATTCAAAGACATAAAAATAGCCGAGGACATTTGTTTGAAAAAGTAGGCGATTATTTTAATGACTTTTATAATAAATATTTGCCTTTTGAATTAACCGGTGCACAAAAAAGAGTGATCAAGGAAATTAGATTGGATACTGCGAAGGGTAAGCAAATGAATCGCTTATTGCAAGGGGATGTGGGAAGTGGAAAAACAATGATTGCTTTATTAAGTATGTTGATATCCGCGGACAATGGATTCCAAAGTTGTATCATGGCGCCCACTGAAATTTTAGCGCAGCAACACTATGCGAGTTTGGGGGAATTATTAAAATCAATGCCAATTGAAATTGCTTTGTTAACAGGAAGTACAAAAATTGCCGAAAGGCGTCGCATCTTAAAAGGATTGGCGGAAGACACCATTCACTTTGTAGTGGGCACACATGCGATTATTGAAGATGCGGTACAATTTAAAAATTTAGGATTGGCTGTGATTGATGAACAGCATAGGTTTGGGGTGGCACAACGCGCGCAGTTATGGAAAAAGTCGATAATTCCGCCACATGTTTTGGTGATGACTGCTACACCCATTCCGCGAACCTTAGCGATGACCGCTTATGGGGATTTGGATTATAGTGTCATGGATGAATTACCGCCAGGAAGGCAGGTGATAAAAACAGTGCACAGATACGAAACTACAAGAGCGAATGTAATGGACTTTGTAAAAACCGAAATTGAAAAAGGCCGTCAAGCGTATTATGTTTATCCATTAATTGAAGAAAGTGAAAAGCTAAGTTTTGAGGATTTAATGCAAGGGTATGAGCAAGTGAAAAGTCATTTCCCGGAGCCAAAGTATAAAATAAGTATGGTACATGGAAGGCAAAAGAATATTGAAAAGGAAACAAACATGAAAAGGTTTGTCACTGGAGATACACAAATATTAGTAGGTACCACGGTTATTGAAGTAGGGGTGAATGTGCCCAATGCTTCTGTGATGGTCATTGAAAGTGCAGAAAAATTTGGACTGTCCCAATTGCATCAATTACGCGGCAGGGTGGGCAGAGGCACAGAGCAGAGTTACTGTATTTTATTAAGTAGTGTAAAAGCAAGTAGGCTAGCAAAAGATCGTTTAAAAATTATGTGTACCACCAATGATGGATTTGTAATTGCAGAAAAGGACTTGGAATTAAGGGGGCCAGGTGATATTGACGGTACAAGACAAAGTGGGGCATTAAATTTCAAATTAGCTAATATTATTAACGATCGTGCCAACCTTGAATTAGCAAAGGAAGCGGCAGTGGCTATCTGTGAAAAGGACCCCACGCTTAATTTACCAGAGCATCAGAACACAAAATTGTTTTTACAGACCCAAAAAAATAAAATTGGTTGGGGTAAGATCGCTTAATGAGCTGATTTTTTAATTAACTTGCT
>Ga0214168_1001137_pt1 | contig 10679 bp, 8 predicted proteins | sample LakMenepilimnion_FD_153002 | JGI IMG/M metagenome (GOLD analysis project Ga0214168, IMG submission 153002) | Freshwater microbial communities from Lake Mendota, WI - Practice 29OCT2010 epilimnion v4 | ecosystem: Environmental > Aquatic > Freshwater > Lake > Epilimnion/Euphotic zone | place: Lake...
GGGCTCGTGTATTAGCAGGTCAACCGCTTACGGATGGTCCTTCTAATCCTCATGAGATTTTGGAGATTTTCTTTAGTTTGGGGTCGGAAGATGGAGTTTATGCCTGTGCTAGTCATGCTCTACAGAAGGTACAAACTTTCTTGGTAAATGAGGTGCAGATGGTGTATCAATCTCAGGGTATTGATATTTCTGATAAACACATTGAGGTAATTGTGCGACAAATGACTAATAAGGTGAGGATTGATGATGGTGGGGACACTACGATGTTGCCAGGTGAATTAGTTGAGTTACGGCAGGTGGAACAGGTGAATGAGGCTATGTCTATTACTGGAGGGGCAAGGGCGGAATATACGCCTATGCTGCTGGGTATTACGAAGGCTTCGTTAAATACGGATAGTTTTATATCTGCTGCTTCTTTCCAAGAAACGACTAGGGTATTAACTGAGGCTGCTATAGAAGGTAAGTCTGATTGGCTGCGGGGCTTAAAGGAAAATGTCATCATTGGGCGTTTAATTCCGGCTGGGACTGGTTACAATACTTATGAGGAGGTGGGGGTAATTGATGATTATGTGATGGATATGGGTTTTAATGGTATGGGTGATAATCTGCTGGATGAGGTGGATGACCCTTTGGATATGGTTTTGGATGACCGGACGGCAAAACTTTATAATTTGGATACTCCGGTGATGGGAGATAATAGTTTTCACGGAAAGATGGGAGAACGCTTGGTATTAGATGATGATGATGATGATCTGATTGCTGATGAAATTGGCGACCTTGTGATTGAGGAGGAGGATGATGATTTGGAGGAGGATGATGATGATTTTGAGGATGAATAATAAGTAATTCGTAATTCGTAATTCGTAATTCGTAATTCGTAATTCGTAATTCGTAATTGGTGATTGTAAACAGCATTACCCATTACCTATTACCTATTACCTATTACGGGGCATCTTGCCCGCTACATATTTATTTCATAATACCGGGAAGGTCTGTATGACAATAGAGGTCGGGGTGTCAAGTTTGGCTAGTCTTGAATATTATGCTTATATTGATGACCATGGTGAGGTGATGGCGGACTTTGAGGGTAAAATCGGAGCTTATGCCATTTTTAATCAAGATAAAATCCTTCAATTTGTTAGTTATTCTCGTGATATTTATCTAAGTTTGAAGCAGCATTTGGTCCGTCAGCCTCAAAGTTGTTATTGGGTGAAGGTGCAAACTATAGAACGTCCTAACCGTACAGTTTTAGAAAATATTGAAAATGCTTGGATGATGGAAAATGGGGATGTTTCTATTACTGAAACTATGTTTAAACAGAAATGGACAAATCCTATAGATGTGAGGGATTTAATGACTCTGGAGGAAAAAAATGATTATGAGTATAAGGCTATTGATGAATTAGGGAAAAGCAAGGTTTTAAAGAATGTGGCGCGGCGTGTTGAGGAGGAGATTTTAGCTGTTTTAAGGGAACGGGGAATAAATACTCAAGTTCGCTTTAATCCTAAATTAAAGGAAGGAGGATTGTTAGATTTGAAGTAGTTTTAGTCGTCAGTTAAGGTTAGATGCTTTTAATATTTTCTCTATCATCTGATTAGCTTGAGAATAATAACCATTACCGAATAAATTAAAGTGATTCAAAATATGATAGAGATTATATAATGTTTTGCGTGTTTCATATCCCTTATCTAAGGGAAATACCTCTTGATAACCTTGATAAAATGTTGGCGGAAAACCTCCAAATAATTCGGTCATAGCAATATCAATTTCTCTATCTCCAAAATAAGTGGCAGGATCAAAAATAACTGGTTCATTTTCAATGGTAAAACCTACATTTCCTCTCCATAAGTCTCCATGAACTAAGGAAGGTTGAATTTGATAATCTAGGAATAATTGGGGAATAGCTGCTAGTAGTTTAGCTGAGTGGGGAAATTTTCCACCGCGTTTTTTTGCTAGTTGAAATTGATAGTTTAAACGATTTTGAGTATAAAATTCTGTCCAGGAAGAATGAAAGTTATTGATTTGGGGTGTAGAACCGATGGTGTTATTTATATCCCAGCCAAAACCTTTGTTGGTGGTAATTTTGTGCATGGCTGCTAATTTCCGTCCCAGTTCTGTCCAAGATTTATGATTACCATTGGTCATTTCTAGCCATTCTAATACAATATAGCTGGAAGTTTCTGTAATTCCCCAACAAATTGGTTTAGGAGAGCGGATAGTTTTGGACTGATAGATTTGTTGTAAACCGAGGATTTCTGCTGCAAACATTGACCCTTGGGAAGGAAGGTTTTGTTTAATAAAGTAGGTGATTTTACTATTACTAATGGCATAACTTTGGTTAATACATCCACCACTGATGGATAAATGTTGATTACTGACAAATTTCTCGCCAGTAATTTGACTAATATGGTTATCAATTTCTTGCCAAATCATAGTTCGTTAATTGTTGAGAATGGATTAGCGATAACTAGGCAGGTTTAACAATGACAATACCATAGGCATCGGGGGAAAGATAGTTTTTGGCTGCTTGGATTAAGTCAGTTGCGGTGATAGATTGGATATATTGGGGATAATTAAAAGCTGGTTCTAAATCACCAATTAATGATTGATAATAACCATATAATCCAGCGCGATCGCTTGGTGTTTCGTTCCCAAATATAAACTGATTAGCTACACGTTGTTGAATACGACTAATTTCTGATTCTTTGACAATTTCTGTGTGTAAGATGCGAAGATGTTGAGCGATCGCTTTTTCTACGGTGGCTATATTTTCTAGGTTACATTTGGCGGAAATTGAAAATACACCTTGTAATAAGTTACTCATGTTGCTAACAGAAATTGAGGAAACTAATTCTTGTTGTTCCCGTAGGTCTTGAACTAATCTAGATGTTCTTCCGTGTCCTAAAATTCCAGCTATGATATCAAGTGCATAGGTTTGATCTAATTTGATTAATCCAGGGACTCGCCAGATCATGACTAGTCTTGCTTGTTGGAGAGTTTGGTCAATAATTTCCTGACGGACTATTTCTGTAAATGGAGGTTCAGGGGTTGGGGCTATTGGTGTTGGTTTGTTGGTTGGTTGTTGGTAATTTTTATTAAATTCTGTGGCGATAATTTCTACTAATTCTTCTACTGGTAAATTACCGACAGCGACGGCTGTAATTGATTGGGGTTGATACCAATGGGTGTGAAAATCTCGCATTTGTTGGGGTTGAATTTGAGAAATGATTGATTCAGGACCTAGGACTGGACGACGATAGGGTAAATAATCAAAGGCGGTTTCCATGATATGACGATAAATCCGTCTTCTGGGGTTATCTTCAGAACGTCTAATTTCTTCTAAAACTACTAATCGTTCGCGTTCAAAAGCATCATGGGGAATACTAGGATTACAGACAACATCTATTTGTAATGGTGCTAGTTCGGCAAAGTCTTGAGGTGCGGTTGTGATGTAATAGTGGGTATAATCTTGGCTAGTGGCGGCATTGGTGAGTGCGCCACGTTCTTCAATGCGACGTTCAAATTCACCACTAATGAGTTTTTTTGTACCTTTGAAAACAATATGTTCTAAAAAGTGAGCCATACCATTGATAGTATCAGCTTCCATTGCTGAACCTGTTTTTACCCACAGGTTGAGATTAACTGCGTCTATTGGCATTTGTTCGACAATAATGGTTAAACCGTTGGGTATATGGTGTACTGTGGGTGTATTGAGACGCGGAAGTTTCAGCAGAGTTGATGTCATTGGAAAAGGATAGTTTCAGCTATGTTACTTTTTCTATATTACAACTTTCTTGATGGTGTAAACCTTTTCATCTATAAACTGTTAGTATTTAGGGGCAGACATGGCGACAAACAAGGCTGAAAATAAGATAGTGTAAAGAATATAACGATTTTTTCAAACACCCTCTAACAATAATAAATAACAATATCCCCATTCTTTAAATAAGTTGGGGATATAGATATTAGATGAAAATGACTAATTACTACTTTCCAAATCCCTTACCTTTAGTGCTAGAAGGAAGACAAATACAGTTTTCTAACTGCTGAAGTAAGATTTCACTATCTAGATTTTGACCAATTAACACTAATTGATTTTTCTTGTCACCTTTCCATTGATCATCATCAATAGTGAAGCGTTTACCGCAAAGGTGGAAAATGTGACGTTGAGGACTTTCATCAAACCACATAATCCCCTTAGCACGGAAGACATTTATGGGTAATTGGTTATCTAAAAAATGTTGAAACTTTCTAATGGAAAAAGGTTTATCACTTTGGAAAGAAATAGAGATAAAACCATCATTTTCTAAATGATTAGAATGGTGATGATGTTCATGATCATCATGGCCATGTTCACAGGTAGAATGATCATGATCATCGTGATGTTCATGTCCACAATCATCATGATCATGATGTTCTTCTGGGTGGTCATCAAAATATTTATCAGATTCAAACAAACCAACACTAAGAATTAAAGGTAGGGGAACTTGGGATTTTGTCGTGCGAATAATTCTGGAACCTTCCTTAATATTGTTGATTTTTTTCTCCAATTCCTGCAAAGTGGTTTCATCAACTAAATCAGTTTTATTGAGAATAATGACATCACCATAAGTAATTTGACTCAAAGCCGCTTCAGAATTGAATAAATCCAAGCTATAATTTGCAGCATCAACTACAGTAATAATAGAATCTAACCTGGTTAGATCTCGCAATTCTGAACCCAAAAATGTCATAGCTACAGGTAAAGGGTCTGCTAAACCAGTGGTTTCTACGACTAAATAATCTAACTTTTCTTCTCTTTCTAAAACCTTGTAAACAGCATCAACTAAGTCATTATTAATGGTACAACAAATGCAGCCATTACTTAATTCCACCATATTTTCATCTGTGGAAACAACCAATTCATTATCAATACCAATTTCCCCAAATTCATTCACTAAAACAGCAGTTTTCACACCTTGCTGATTTGTGAGAATATGATTGAGTAAAGTCGTTTTACCACTACCGAGGAAACCTGTAATAATGGTAACTGGTAGACCTTGTTTGGCAACTTCCATGATGTGAGACTCGGAATTAACTGTGGTTTGCATAATTATGAAGTAGGATTTTGGTGTGTTTTTAATTTTATCTTGATTTTAGCTACTCGACATTAGAGTAACATATTTATATTCCAGCTTGAAAAATTTGATTAGCGGTGAGGGTAAGTTCCGGGAAAGTACGCGAAACTATAGTTTGATTTTCTCTAAATTGACTCACTTGATATTCCCCATTAATTAAATCATAGATAGAAATAGTTGGTTGTTTGGGATTTCCTATATAGGGAGTTCCACCTAAAGCTAAATAATCAACAATCCAATATTCAGGAATACCAATTTCTTCATAATCTTTAACTTTACTCAAATAATCAACACGCCAATTTGTACTCACAACTTCAATAACTAATGGAATTGATGCACCTTGAGTAACTGTAGATTGTTTTTTCCATAATGGCTCATTAATTAAATTATCACGATTCAAAACTAAAACATCTGGTGAATAAGCAGATTCATTTTCAGGTGGTTTCACTAGGACGGTTTTGGATATACCATAAGGCAAACCTAAGCGTTTATATTCTGAAAAGATTATATCATTCAAAAAAATGATAATCCACTCATGATCGCCTAAAGGTTGATTCATTTCAATAATTACTCCATGATGTAATTCATAATACTTTCCTTCTGGTTTCCATTGGACAAATTCCTCAAAAGTTACTGATTTAGTTTTCGGTAATGCTTGAATCATACTTTACCTCCAGGTGTTGACAAAATTACCAAGTATTGCTAACAATAATTATAGCCAATTATTAGCTACCAAAATTTTCATTTACGTCATTGTCATCAACTTGCGTTATCATTGTTTATCGTCAGATTGCCTTATTCCTCTATTATGACCCTATCTATTTACAATACTCTCACCCGTCGTCAAGAACAATTTACAACCGTCGAACCTGGCAAAGTTAAGATGTATTATTGCGGTGTGACAGTTTATGATTACTGCCATTTGGGTCATGCTAGAGCTTGTATTGTTTGGGATGTAGTGCGTCGTTACCTTCAGTTTATTGGCTATCACGTGCGCTATATCCAAAATTTTACGGATATTGATGATAAAATTCTCAAACGAGCCAGAGAAGAAAATTCTTCCATGGAAGTTGTCGCAGAAAAATATATTCAAGCATATTTTGAGGATATGTCGCGGTTAGGAATTAAAGAAGCTGATGAATATCCCCGCGCTACACATACAATGAATGGTATTCAAAAATTAATTCACGATTTAGAACATAAAGGTTTTGCTTATCCGTCTGGTGGTGATGTCTATTATGCAGTTCAGAATTTTGCCGAATATGGTAAACTTTCGGGACGCAAATTAGAGGATATGCAAGCCGGTGCAAGTGAACGGGTAAACATCGAAGACACAGAATATCAAAAGAAGAAATACCCCTTTGATTTTGCCCTATGGAAGGCTGCAAAATCTGGTGAACCAGCGTGGGAGTCTCCGTGGGGAAAAGGCCGCCCAGGATGGCATATAGAATGCTCCGCCATGGTGCGCGATCGCTTAGGTGATACCATAGATATTCATGCTGGTGGTGCTGACTTAATTTTCCCCCACCATGAAAACGAAATTGCTCAATCTGAAGCCGTCACTGGTAAACCATTAGCCAATTATTGGTTACACAACGGCATGGTCAAAGTAGATGGGGAAAAAATGTCCAAATCCTTGGGTAATTTTATCACCATTCGTCAATTATTAGATCGGGGTGTAGACCCCATGGCTGTGCGTTTATTTGTGATGATGGCACAATATCGCAAACCCATAGATTTTACCGATGATGCCATATTAGCAGCAACCAACGGCTGGCATACGATCAAAGAAGGATTACTTTTTGGTTATCAACATAGTAAAAAACTAGTCTGGGAGGAATCTAAACTAATTCAAAATTCCAAATCTAAAATCCAAAATTCCGAGATTGAGAGATTTAAAGAAGCAGTCAATGATGATTTTAACTTCCCTGGTGGATTAACAATAATTTTTGAATTAGCCAAAGAACTAAATCGGGAAGGAAATATAATTGTTCATCAAGGAAAAACAGAAACCCCAGCAGATGAATTACTTAAAAAATGGCAAACCCTAATTACATTAGCAGAAGTTTTAGGATTAACCGCCAAACCAGAACCAGAAACTTCTCAACAAGATAGTTTAAGCGATATTTATATTGAAGAACTAATTCAACAAAGACAAGAAGCAAGAAAAAACAAAAACTTCGCCGAATCAGATAGAATTCGCAATGAACTATTAACAAAAGGAATCACCTTAATAGATAGCAAAGAAAGCACACGTTGGCATAGAAATTAACTAATAATTACGATAATTAGACCAGGACTGACGCAAAACAAAACATCTCCGAAACTCTTCCTCTCCGTGTCCTCTGCGCCTCTGTGGTTCGTTATTCCGTAACTTGTGCCTGATTTATATAGATGTAAAAAGAAACTCTCAACCTTTGATTAACACCATGTGGAAACAATTAACAACCGCAATTTCTGATTTAAACATCCCAGCCGACTGGGTAGGAATTAGAGCCGTAAAAACCACCTCCACACATCATGCTGTGCGTGATGGTTTACCCCAAAATAATGGTAAATCATTAAATATGGGAGCAATGATCGAAGTCATAGTTGATGGTTGTTTAGGTTATGCTGCTACTAATTCCTTAGATAGTTCTAGCTTACAAAATGCGGCAGAAATCGCCTATAAACAAGCATTATTAGCTAGTAAATGGTGGATATATCCAGTTAGTAAAAATACCCGTCCTCAAGTAGTTGGTGAATATAAATCAGCATTTTTAGAGCCATTTAATGTTATTAGTCCCGGAGAAATCAACGATTTACTGATTCAGATTTGTGAGAAACTGAAAATTAACGATAAAATCATTCAAACTACAGCCGCAGTCAACACAGATCAAAAAGAAACTTGGTTTGTGACTAGTAATGGTTCAGAAATATATCAGCATATTCTATCTCTTAGTCATCATTTTGGAGCGATCGCTCAAGATGGTACAATTGTCCAACAACGCACCAACAATGGTGCTTACGCTAACTCCTATCAAGGTGGTTGGGAACTGTTTAAAAAAGATAATTTATGGCATCAAGTTCAACAAGTTGGTGAACAGGTATTAGAATTATTAACAGCAGCAGAATGTCCAAATACTCGGACTAATTTAGTTTTAGCACCAGATCAAATGATGCTACAAATTCATGAAAGTATCGGACATCCTTTAGAAATTGACCGCATTTTAGGAGATGAACGCAACTATGCTGGAGGTAGTTTTGTCACCAAAGATGATTTTGGTAAATTAGAATATGGTTCACCGCTCATGAATATCACCTTTGATCCTACAGTACCAGGTGAATTTGCCAGTTATAGTTTTGATGATAACGGTGCAGTAGCTACCAAAGAATTTATTATTAAAAAAGGCATTTTACAACGGGGTTTAGGCAGTTTAGAAAGTCAAAGCAGAGCAAATTTACCCGGTGTTGCTTGTGCGCGGGCTTCTTCCTGGAATCGTCCTCCCATAGACAGAATGGCCAATTTAAATTTAGAACCAGGAAATGCCACTTTTGAGGAAATTATCTCAGGAATAGACCATGGAATTTACATGGAATCTAACCGTTCTTGGTCAATAGATGATCAACGTTATAAATTTCAATTTGGTTGTGAATATGCAAGATTAATTGAAAATGGTAAACTTACCAAAACTCTCCGGAATCCTAATTATCGCGCTACTACACCAGAATTTTGGCATAGTTTAATTCAAGTTGGAGATAATAGCAATTGGCAAATTTATGGAGCACCTAATTGCGGCAAAGGAGAACCAAATCAAATGATTTTTGTAGGACATGGTTCACCAGTTTGTGCATTTGCAAATATTGAGGTTTTTGGTGGTGGTTAATGAATTTTCCGCTTTAGGTTCTGGTGAGTTAAAGTAGGTTGGGTTAAGCGACAGCGCAACCCAACAGAAAGAAATATATTGATCTTGAATTAATGCTACAATAAAAAAGTAACTACTTGAGGCCATATCAATATGATCATTGCTCAAGAATTAGAATCACAACAAGACATCTCCGCAGATGTAATATTTCCTCCTGGTGATTTATATAGTGATGAACCTCCCGTGGAAACTGAACTACATCTACGACAAATAATTTTACTTTTCAAATGTTTAGAATGGTTATGGAAAGATAGAACAAATTTCTATGCTGTGGGAAATTTGACTATTTACTATAGTCCTAATCAGAAAAAATCACAATTTTTCCGAGGTCCTGATTTTTTTGTTGTCTTGGAAACTGAACGCAAAACCCGCAAAAGTTGGGTAGTTTGGGAAGAAGACGGTAAATACCCTAATTTCATTTTAGAAATTCTTTCACCCAGTACAGCTAATACTGATAGAGAATTTAAAAAAGAACTTTACCAAAATACTTTCCGCGCACCAGATTACTTTTGGTTTGATCCTTATACATTAGAATTTGCAGGTTTTCATTTAATAGATAATAAATATCAACCTTTAGAACCCAATAAACAAGGATATTTATGGAGTGAACAGTTAGGGTTATATTTAGGAATTAATCAAGGACTATTAAGGTATTTTACCCCAGCAGGAGAGTTAGTGCCGACACCAGAAGAAACCGCAGAAGAGGAAACTAAAAAAACAGCAATACAAGTGCAAAGAGCAGAAATACAATCCCAAAGAGCAGAAATAGAATCCCAAAGAGCAGAATGGGAAGCTAGAAGATCAGAACGTTTAGCCGCAAAATTGCGAGAACTAAATATTGACCCAGATACAATTTAATTTAAAAAATGAAACCAGAAGAATTATCAACCCTAGAAAAAACTTTTAATCAACTTGTGGAAACTCTGCTGATTAAAAAAGTAGAAAATGAACATTTTACATTGAGACTTAGCAGCGAAAGCAGTCAATTTACTCGCTTTAATTCTGCTAAAGTTAGACAAACAGGTTATGTTCAAGACGGTTCGATTCAATTGACCTTAATGGCCAATCAACGTAGTAGTTTTCGTCAACTTTCCTTTACTGGAAATTGGGATATAGATTGGGAATTAGCTTATACAGCTTTACAAGAATTACGTCATGAATTGCCTTTATTACCAATTGATCCTTATTTAGTGATACCATCAGGAAATAATATCAGTCGAGAAGTTAATACTGGTAAATTACTGACTCCAGAAATATTAGTTCCCAGTATTCTCGAAACCGTTGCTAATTTAGATTTTACCGGAATATATGCAGGAGGAATTGTCATTAGAGGTTATGGTGATTCTAGTGGAAAAAAACATTGGTTTATAACTGATTCATTTAATTTAGATTATTCCTTATTTATGACATCAGCACAAGCTGTTAAAGGAACTTTTGCCGGTAGTGAGTGGAATGAAACTGCTTATTTAGCTAAAATAAATGATGGAAAAAAGCAGTTAGAAATGCTATCTCGTCCAGTTAAAGAATTACCCAAAGGACAATATAAAACCTATTTTGCTCCCGCTGCGGTAGCTGATTTATTAGGTATGCTTTCCTGGGGTGCTATTAGTGAAGCGGATATCCAACAAGGTAATAGCGCCTTAGCTGCTTTATCACG
>Ga0214168_1001139_pt1 | contig 10670 bp, 9 predicted proteins | sample LakMenepilimnion_FD_153002 | JGI IMG/M metagenome (GOLD analysis project Ga0214168, IMG submission 153002) | Freshwater microbial communities from Lake Mendota, WI - Practice 29OCT2010 epilimnion v4 | ecosystem: Environmental > Aquatic > Freshwater > Lake > Epilimnion/Euphotic zone | place: Lake...
CAAGGAAAAATACTTATGATTATATTCTCGACTAATATCTTTTTTACGGTGAAGATTATCAACTTGTAAAGGTGTAGTTGCCGTAAAACCTTGCAAATTTTTACGCCAATAAATTTCCGCTTGTTTAATATCTTGCTGTTGTAACCAACCAATATAATCTCGATAAGGACGGGTAGGTGATAAATATAAAGTTTCTCCTTTATTTATAGCTATATAAAACTGCCAAACCTCTGCCATGATCACTGACAAACTCCAGCCATCAGCTAAAATGTGATGGGAACTCCACATTAATTCATAACTCTTATTTCCCATAGAAATCAGAGTAAATCGCGTCAAAGGAGCTTTATCCAGGGCAAAATATTCATCCTGATCAGATTGACAAAAAGTATCTAATTGCTCTTGTTGTACATCTGATGATAGAGAACTCCAATCTAAATTAACCCAAGGAACATTAACTTGTTTCTGGACTATCTGTAAAGGTTGTTTGGGGTTTTTCCATACAAACACAGTCCGTAAAGCCGGATGACGTTCTACTACTTTACACCAAGCTTTTTCAAGGGACAATATATCTAAATTACCCTGCAAACTAATTTGAACTTGCGCTAAATAAGCCTTTGATTCTGGGTTATAAAGACTATGAAATAACATCCCCTGCTGCATTGATGATAAGGGATAAATAGCTTCAATGTTTTTATTGGTTTTATTACCAGAATTTTGCATAGTTACCATTTTTATTAATCTCCACAAATACAAATCAATCTACAAACTTAATCACTGAATTACTTAATTAAAAAGCCGAAACAGATAATCCCCCGTCTATAGGGATCGTTATTCCAGTGATATAACTAGAACATTCTGAGGCTAAAAAGACTACTAAATTAGCTACTTCATCAGACAAACCTAAACGACCAGCAGGAATTTTACCAGCAATTCGAGATTTAATTACATCAACTGATTGATTTTCCTCCTGGGCTGCAATTTCTAAATACTGGCGATGTCTGGGTGTGTCAATTAAACCAGGATTAACTGTAGTAATCAAAACATTAAATTTCGCTGTTTGGGTAGAAACAGATTTAGTAAAATTCATTAAAGCTGCATTAGCCACACCTGATTTAATTAACCGGGGTGAAGGTTCTTTTCCTGATGTACCCACAATATTAATAATCCTACCCCATTGGTGATTTTTCATCCCTGGTAACACTAAATTGGTCATGCGAATATAACCCATTAATTTAGCTTCAAATACTAGCCGCCAGTCATCATCTGATAATGTTTCTACTGCGTCACTAGCAAATGATGCTCCTTCAGAATTATTAATTAAAATATCAATTTTTCCGAATTTATCTAAAGCAGTATTTACTAAATTCTCAGAATCACTAGCTTTATGAACATCAGCAGATAAAGCAAGTATTTCTAAATTTTCTTTTTCTCGACTTAGTAGCTTTTCAATCTGTTGAATTTTCTCAAAATTGCGTCCACAAATAATTAATTTACATCCTTCCTGTGCTAAGATTTGGGCAACTGCAAGACCAATTCCAGCACTAGATCCTGTAATTAAAGCCACTTTTCCTGTTAATCCTAAATCCATCAAAAATATACCTCTAGTAATAACTAATTATTTAAGAATGATGTGGCAACACAATTTTTATTAATGTCACTGTTTCTGATGCTGAATTATAACCTGAATGAATTACATCAGCAGGAGCATAATAAATTTCCCCTCTTTTTATCTCCTGTTGTTCTCCACCTATATTAACCATCATTTTACCATCAATAATCACCCCTATTTCCTCACTGTCAGATTGCTGGTTGGAGGTTTTTTCTCCTGGAGGAATTTGGGTAATAATGGTTGTAAACCAAGAGCCGACAGCGATATGGCTGGGGAAATTTGTAATTTGATCTGAAGTGGGTTTTAGGTCTATAAAAACTGCTTCATCAGTTGATAAATTAGTGAGTCCTTTCACATCAAAACAGAATATGGATTCATCTGAATAATTTACTGAACCATGGGGAACTTCAGATCCAGCACTGTAAACTTGTTGTAACGGTTTTAAAATTTCTTTCTTACCATTCACATTCATCTCTAAATTACCAGAAATTACCATCCCCATTTGACTTTCAGGATGTTGATGTAGTGGAAAACAAGCTCCAGGGGCAATGTAAGCAAATTGAAAAACAATATCTTGACATTGAAAAGCCACTATATCTATATTACTAACTTTGATATTTTGATGAGAGGGAAAAAATTTAGACATAGGCTACACTAGGCTTTTTGTAAAAGACTGACCAACTCATGGGTATTGTTCCATGAATTGAAACAAATTCCAAATCATAATATTCTCTTGCTTTTTCATTAGTAATGGCTAAATCAGCTAAACCTTGATGTACTTGTTTAGCTGCCACACTGGTAGAGTTGACTAATTCTACTGTCATTTCTTGAGGACTATATTGTGGTGGTAAAAGTTCCGATAACAGCGGTAATGGTGCAGGATGGGTAACAATCCTACTACCGATAACTTTAAATTCTTGATCTTTTCTTTTGGCTAATCCGTAGACAGGAGTTGGGTGGACAAATATAAAACCTAAATCAAATTTAGGCTGCATATAAAATTCGTTAATTTTTTCGTATGCGTGAGGTACTAAAGCTAAATCTACTTGCTCGTTTTTTAACGCTTGCTGTAGGTCTATAAAACTATCAAATAATTTCACTAAAACATTAATTTCCTCTTGTTCAATTTGGCTGATTAGATATTTTAGTGCCGCTTCACTGCTAGTGCCGCTAGGTCCTAATGTCTCTAAAGTTAAAGTCTTGGATATAGGGATAGGGTATTTAAATTCAATTTGAAACTTGAACATAAATTATTTCTGAACTGAGTTAAATTTGTGTACTTGCCCTATGGATTAAAGCTAAACTAAAAGAGATAAAATGGGTTTATATTCTTTTTTAGAGAGGCCTATTGATCTTAAATATGCTCTTTAATGAATTTTAGCTCGTCTATCCTTAATCCCTAATTTTAAATAGTTCTTTAATTTTTAGCTTGCAAACTTATTTTATTTGCTTACCCTTTAAGTGATACTACTAGTTAACTATATTTGTCAAGTAAATAAAAGAAAAATTTTTGGCGATCGCACCACGAGTAAAAAATATAAAAATTACGCTGCAATTTATACTTATAAAATAAATCCCCGACTTCTTTAAGAAGTCAGAGATCTTACTAATTAGCTATTCTGCCTCTTCTAGTTCTCCATTATCACCCGTATCAGGGGGAACAATAGCAACTCCAGTAATAGCATCATCTTCGTCTAAACGTTGCACTTTCACCCCCGTAGCTGACCTTGACTGAATAGAAATTGCATTCACCGCTTGACGAATAATTATACCGCGATTGGTGGCCATCATAATTTCATCATCATTGTTCACAATCCTTAAGGTGGCCAGTTTATCTTTAGTTTTGCGGGTTTTGAATTTAGTCGCCATTAAACCTTGACCAGCGCGGTTTTGCAGTCGGAATTGAGAAACAGGCACACGCTTACCATAACCGCCAACGGTAATGACTAATACCCAGGGTCCCGTACTATTGGTGTTAGTGGTTTCTGGGGTTTCTTCAGTATTTTCAATTTCGGTAATTTCGGTAATTTCTACGGTTTCTTCTATTTCTGCGGTTTCTTCTATTTCCGCTTCCGTATCTGTATCTAATGTGTCGAGAATAGCCGCTGGTAGGATATCCATACCGATGAGTTCATCTTTATCCTTGAGTTTCATGGATTTTACACCACGAGTGGCTCTACCCAGGGGACGCAGTTGGTCGTGAGTACAGCGGAAGTGAATGGCCATACCTTGACGTGAACCGATGATTATGCTATCTTCTACTCTAGCCCTCCTCACCCAGCGCAGTTGGTCGCCTTCTTCTAAGGATATAGCAATTAATCCATTAGCGCGAATATGGCTAAATGCCTCTAGGACGGTTTTTTTAATGTTACCGCCTTTAGTAAGCATGACGAGATATTCTTCGCTGCTAAATTCGTCTACGGGGACAATGGAGGTAATTTTCTCTTCTTTGGGAATGGGTAACATTTGGACTATGGGTGTCCCCCGACTGGTGCGCGAACCTACGGGTATTTGATATGCTCTTAGGCAGTAAACAACACCGCGATCGCTAAAGAATAAGATACTATCATGATCACAGCAAGTTAAGAAATGCTCAATGGTATCATCATCTTTAACCTTGGCACCGGCTTTACCTCTGGTAGCGCGGTTTTGAGATTCAAAGGTATTAACGGGCATCCGTTTGATGTAACCTTGTTCTGTCACCAGAATAATTGCTTTTTCATTGGCAATTAAGTCAATATCATCTATGTCTCCTTCCCCATGGGTAATTACTGTCCGTCGGGGTGTAGCAAAACTGGTTTTGATTTGACTGATTTCAGTTTGAATGATTTCTAGTACCCGTTCCCGTTTAGCTAAAATATCGAGTAAGTCGGTAATTTTAACTTGGAGGTCTTCGTGTTCGAGACGAATTTTATCAGCTTCTAGAGCCGTTAACCGCCGCAGTTGCATTTGTAAAATTGCGTCTGCTTGGACTTCGGAGAGTCCGTAAGTGTTAATTAACTCACCTTTGGCTGTAGGTGCGTCCGGTGCATGACGAATTAAAACAATAATTGCATCTAATTGAGAGAGAGCAATTAATAACCCTTGCAGAAGGTGATCTCGTTCTTCTGCTTTCCGTAGTTCGTAGCGGGTACGGCGTTCTATGGAGAAAATACGGAAATCCAAGAAAACGCTGAGAAATCTTTTGAGATTTAGGGTTTGGGGTTCACTGTTGACTAATGCCAACATATTTGCGCCAAAATTAGCTTGAAGAGGGGTTTGTTTATAAAGGTTGTTTAAAACGACGCGGGGATAGGCATCACGTTTTAATTCTATCACAATTCTCATCCCGTCCCGATCGCTCTCGTCCCGGATATCTGCAATACCATCAATGCGTTTATCATTGACCAACTCGGCAATTTTTTCAATTAAGGCCGCTTTGTTGGTTTGGTAAGGCAACTCGGTAATAATAATTGCCTCCCGTTCTGGACGGTTGCGTTGAGCAATGGTTTCAATATTGGCTACACCGCGCATGGTAATTGAACCGCGCCCAGTGGTGTAAGCTTCTTTGATACCACTGACTCCTAATATCTGCGCTCCGGTGGGGAAATCGGGACCGTGAATATACTGCATTAACTGAATGTCAGTTATTTCGGGATTGTGAATTAGTGCTACTAACCCATCAATCAATTCTCCCAAATTGTGCGGAGGAATATTTGTGGCCATTCCCACAGCAATTCCCGAAGAACCATTGAGCAGGAGTTGGGGAATGCGGGAGGGTAAAACCGTGGGTTCTTGTTGCGAACCATCGAAGTTATCGGCAAAGTCTACGGTTTCGGCTTCAATATCTTGGAGAAGGGCTACACTAGTTAAAGCGTGTAGACGACATTCCGTATACCGCATTGCAGCCGGTGGATCATTGTCTACTGAACCAAAGTTACCATGTCCACTGATGAGAGGCGATCGCATGGAAAAATCCTGCGCCATCCGCACCAAAGCATCATACACTGCCGTGTCACCATGAGGGTGATATTTACCCAATACTTCCCCCACCACACGGGCGCATTTTCTAAAGGGGCGATCATGAAGTAAACCCAGTTCGTGCATAGCATAGAGGATGCGACGATGCACAGGTTTAAGACCATCCCTAGCATCTGGTAGTGCCCGACCTACAATGACGCTCATGGCGTATTCTAGATAAGACCGCGACATTTCACCTCGCAAATCCGTCGGGATAATCCTCTCCTGTGAGGTTGTCATAAACTCGAAAACTCCAAAAAATGTAGATTTTAGCTTTCAACTTGACAAAAGACAAAATTATGTCAAATTAACTTTGAATAGTTGTCATATTTTGCCACAATTATAACACATTCTCATCCAATTCGCACAAATACTATCCAATTTCCAAGATTAGTAAATTTATAAGTTATATCTAAAGGCTAGATTATTGATTAATTACTAATATTTAGATCATAATTTTAGAAAACCTGCTGATATTGAATTTAGAACTAGTTGAAAAATAAAAATATTCAAAATCCCCGACTTATAAAATCGGGGATCTGATTTTAAGAAGGAGGATAACCAGCAGCAATCAAAGCTTCTTTAATAGTAGATTCGGAAGCTTGAGTTTCTACATTGACAAGCTTGGTTTTAGTGTCAGCTTCTACAATAGCATAAGCATCAACGGCTTTAACTGCATTGGTAATATTATTAGCACAAGCAGAACAAGCCATTCCGGGAATAGTGAGTTTGATTGTCATAGGTAACAGGAGTGAAAACTCAATTAGAACTAACAAAAATATCTGTCTTAACTATACCTTGTCGAAATCGAAAAAAGTCTTAATTTGTAAGTTGGGTTGAGGTACAAAACCTAATATAAGTGTCAGGTTGGGTGTCAGTTAACTTGACCTACAAAAAATCGACAAGGTATTGTCTTAACCAACCGCATTATGTTCAACATAATAGACTAAATTATTCAGATTAATTAGTCAAGATCGAACATATCATAAAAATCAAACACCAAAGAAAATTCTAGATTGGTTTCACCGATTTTTCTTGACATTAAACTTGAATTAATCTTTGAAACCCTGGCTCATTTTTAATTTCATCAAAATCAATATCAGTTGTAGCATCTTCTCGGTAACTGGGATTAAATTCAATAGCTTTTTGTAGATTTTCTAGAGATAATTCAACCTTTTTTTGTAGTGCATAACAGACAGCTTTGTTATAATATGCACTAGGATAATCTGATTTAATTTCTAATGCTTTATCAAAATTGGTAATTGCTTGATCATCTTCTCCCAACATTACCAAAGAGTAACCCCGTTTATCCCAAACTTTAGGGGAATTGGGTTGAAATTCTAAAGCTTTATCAAAAGAAGCAACTGCATTTTCATAATCTTCTAATTCTAGCAAAGATAAACCACGATTTACCCAAGCAACTCCATCATCAGGTTTAATTTTAGTAGCTTTATCAAAACAGTTAAAAGCTTCTTGATGTTTTCCTAAATTTCCACAAGCTACACCAATATCACACCAAGCTTGATGATATTCAGGATTAATTTTTATAGCTTGATTATAGGAGGCTATAGCATCTTTATAGCGTTTTAATTTACTGAATATAATACCACGTTTTAGCCAATTTTCTGGATTTTCAGGTTGGATTTTAATGAGTTTTTCATAAATAGCTAAAGCCTCTTCATGGCGTTTTTCTAAAAATAGTATTTCTGCTTGTTTGAGATCATCATCAATAGAAATTTCTGGTTGTAATGGTGTTGGTATAAGTGCATTTTCTGCTAATTCTTTAAGAATTATCTCTTTACTTTGTTGAGCATCAATTTCTAATTTTTGCAGATTTTCTAGAATAGTAATTTGCTGTTTTTGGACATCATTTTGTAACTCTGAAAACCCAGATGTAAATTCTCCACCAGATTTTTCTAAATTCTCAATAACTTGCTGTTGTCTTTGAATAGCAGTATTTTCTAATTCTGTAAGTTGCTGAGAAAATTTGCTTTCTAATTCTCGCAGATTTTCCAGAATAGTAATTTGCTGTTTTTGGACATCATTTTGTAACTCTGAAAATCCAGATGTAAATTCTCCACCAGATTTTTCTAAATTCTCAATAATTTGCTGTTGTCTTTGAATAGCAGTATTTTCTAATTCTGTAAGTTGCTGAGAAAATTCGCTTTCTAATTCTCGCAGATTTTCTAGAATAGTAATTTGCTGTTTTTGGACATCATTTTGTAACTCTGAAAATCCAGATGTAAATTCTCCACCAGATTTTTCTAAATTCTTAATAATTTGCTGTTGTCTTTGAATAGCAGTATTTTCTAATTCTGTAAGTTGCTGAGAAAATTCGCTTTCTAATGTAGCTAAATTCTCTAATAATTGATATTTTTGAAGTTGACTATCAGTTTTTAATTCACTCACATCTGACTTAAATATATTATTCAGATTTTCGATATTTCCTATAATTATATCTTTTTGATTTTTAACATCTAATTGAAATTGAGATAATTCATTAGTAAATTCTGATTGTAATTTTACTAAATTCTCAATAGTATGATATTTTTGTTGTTGAGTTTCTGACTCTAAACCTTGAAATTGAGACATTAAATCAGCGCGAGATTTTTCAATATCACCAACAGCAATATCTTTTTGATTTTCTACCTCTAACTTGAGTTGGGTAAATTGAGAAAATAACTCAAATTCCAACTTTTTGATATTGTCAATTGTAATTTTTTGCTGTTGAGCAGATAAAGTTAACTGTTCCAATTGAGTATTTAATCTAAACTCCAAATTACTAATATTTTCCTGAGCCGATTTTACCTCAGTTTCCAAAGCAGTTAAAAACTCTTGTTTTGATTTAGGTAAATCAGATAAAAGAATAGATAAATTTTCTTCCTCACCTTGAATCTTTTGTTTAAGATTATTAACTTCCTCTGCTAATTCTTGAGTAGTATTTTGAGATAAGTTAATCAGTTTTTTTGCTTCTTCTTGAACAGTAGTTAATTGAGCTTGCAAATTTTCAATACCTTGAATTTGTTGGATTGCTCGTTCCACAATTTCCCGAATTACCGCTCGACGAAAAAACCATAATATAGCAATTAAAGCCACAGGAAATAAACTTAAAATAGTCAACCAGATATTAAGTAAGGTATTCGTGCGAGTCAAAGCACCTTCAAAAGTTTTAGTTTCTTTTCGCAGTCGTGCTAAGTCTTCCCGTTCTTGATTTGATAATACCTGAGCCGTAGCAGATAATACAGTATATCCACTGATAAAAGCTATTGATAGCAGTAAGGGTGACAGAAAAATGGTGCTTTTTAAAGCTAAATTTGAAAATATGGGGTTTTTGTTTTTCATGACAATTTTCCCTATCAGGTGGTTAGTTTCTACTATGATAGATGATTGGTGTCATGTTACTGGATTTTTAGGAGGTTTTTTTGATATTAACAGATTTTGTGAGGGGATGGAATTATGGATAAATCAAAAAGATATGGATATGTCCAATTATTTTTCAGTGATTTTTCCCATATATTCAGTTCATCTTTCATATTAGCAGCTTCTAGAGTAAAAGAAACGTTTCTTAACCAAGTTTTAAAATGTTGTAAAGCTGTACGATAAGACTCTTTTTCTATATTAGATAATTCGTCAAGTAAACGTTGTATTGTTTGTTATTTATCGTTCATAATTGAGTGCTTTAATAATTTATGTCTTAATAAATAGCCTAACTTGCTACTTACATATAATATAATAACTGCGATCGCCCGTCAATAGTGATACACTTACCCCAAACTTCCTAATTTCTAGCCAAAAATTCCAAAATAACCTTACAAAAAACCCTTCCCTAATGCTACCGTCTAGAATAATGTAGTAGTGTACAGAAACCATCAAAGGAAGATAGAAAAAAGGCTTTCAATCATTCATCAGTTTAAGCTTATTTACCACCTTTCTCACTTCCTATTCCCTCACTCAGCCAGCAATAGATTAAACTAGTTATTTGTAATGTCAGTTTGTACAACGTCGTTTTTGGCTTATTTTTCTATGGTGATAAGACTTACAGATGTGTACGGTATGGCCTCAACACCAACTGTGACACCTGACCGAGTTAATCAAGTGACTCGGAAAACCTACCCCAATTACAAAGTAATTGTCTTGAATGATGATTTCAATACTTTTCAGCACGTCGCTGAGTGTTTAATGAAGTATATTCCCGGAATGTCAGGCGACCGCGCCTGGGACCTAACCAATCAAATCCACTATGAAGGACAAGCAATTGTCTGGACAGGACCCCAAGAACCAGCGGAATTATACCACCAACAACTACGTCAGTCCGGGTTGACAATGGCTCCCCTGGAAGCAGCCTAATCATTATGCCTAAACCCACCGATGGTAGACTAGTATGGAATCACTCTACCCATATTCCCGGTCTAATCCCTATTTTAGAACGTTTATGTCAACACCATGGTATTGTCACAGTGACACCAGCGGTTATTGGTAGAGCTAAAGGCCATGCACCAAAAATGCAGTTACGTATCTCTGTACCTATTCGCGGTGGTTATAAAATCATTGCTCGTCAAGGAAAGACCGTGCAAGAGGTGTTTATTCTCACAACTTTACTACAGGATGAACTTGAGGGTGCGATTGCTATTGCTATGAGAATTGCCTAAGTTATGAATTTACAAACAGCAAGGTTAGAGCTAAATTCAGTTCTAACCTTGACTTTTGATTACTCTTCAATTTTATGAACTGCAAATTTATTTCAGAGGGAACTCTTAACGGTCAACTTTCTAACAAAAAAAACTCATGTTTAAAAACATGAAATTGAAATCATAACAAGGTTATCGATATAATCGAGGTACGGGTAAGTTAGAACCTTTAACTTAAAACCCATCTCATTCCCGTTTAAACTGTACTACACTTCTATTAGGCAAGATACCCGCACCAAAACATCAAATTTAAGCACGTAACATATTAATTATACTTTTCTAGAAGTGTCTCTATACTAGCATTATGATTTAAGAAGGAAAATAAATGACTGTAGAGCAGTTTTCCATCTTTGTCTAACACAAATTGAGCTGGT
>Ga0214168_1001140_pt1 | contig 10670 bp, 9 predicted proteins | sample LakMenepilimnion_FD_153002 | JGI IMG/M metagenome (GOLD analysis project Ga0214168, IMG submission 153002) | Freshwater microbial communities from Lake Mendota, WI - Practice 29OCT2010 epilimnion v4 | ecosystem: Environmental > Aquatic > Freshwater > Lake > Epilimnion/Euphotic zone | place: Lake...
TGCCGCCGGCCGCCAGATTACCGCGGGTTTCGCCCGCCATGGGAATGCGGGCTAAGGCATAAGGTAAGGGCTCGCCGTCTATGATGATGATGCGCTTATCGCCTTGTGAAATTTCCGGCAAATAGCGTTGTGCCATGATGGTACGGCGGCCAAAATCGGTGATGGTTTCCAATATCACGCCTAAATTGGGGTCCTTGGTTTTTAACCTGAATACGCTGCTACCGCCCATGCCATCCAATGGTTTCACCACGATGTCTTGTTGCTCCTGCAAAAACTCACGCAGCAGGCCATTGCTGGCGGTGACCAAGCTGGCCGGCGCCAAGTCAATGAATCGGGTTACCGACAATTTTTCATTCCAATTGCGCATGGCGCTTGGGTTGTTGTAGACCTTAGCCCCTTGATTGGCAGCGATTTCCAATAAGTAAGTACTGTATAAATACTCGTTATCAAACGGCGGGTCTTTACGCATAATGACGGCATCAAAAGCAGTGGGCAGGCTTTCTTGGCTTTCGCCCACGACTGCCGTATTCCCATTAAATGCCCAGGGTTTGGCGACCAGTTTGGCCTGCCCATGACGCAAAAATAAATCGTGCTGCAGGCTAACGAAGACTTGGTGGCCGCGACTAAGCGCCTCGTGCATGATGGCCAAGCTACTGTCTTTGGCGGTTTTTAGCTGATCCAATGGATCCAATATAAACGCAAGCTTCATAATGGCTGGGCCTATTGATTAAGGGGATCTTGCTCTTGCAATTCAATGGCGGCGGCTAATAAGGCCAGCCTAGCCACCACGCCGTAGGCATAAAAACGGTTAGGTGCCGCATCCGGGCTATCCGCGCAATCTGGCATGGTGCAGGGTTTTTCAAAGGCCAAAGGCACGAATTGCGAGCCCGGGGCATTGAGGTTTTCGTCTACGCCGCGGCCGGTATGCACCCGATAAAATCCGCCTATGACAAAATGGTCCATCATGTACACCACCGGTTCGGCCACTGCCTGGTCTATGCTTTCAAAGGTGTACACGCCCTCTTGTATGATCACTTCCGAGACTTGCAAACCGTCTTTCACCACCGCCATTTTATTGCGGGTTTTACGGTTTAAATCGCGCACTTCATCCGGTGATTTCACCGTCATGATGCCCATGCCATAAGTGCCGGCATCGGCTTTCACGATCACAAATGGCGTTTGCGTCACACCGTACTGGGCGTATTTAAGTTTAATTTTATCCAGCAATTGCTCTACCTTAAAGGCGAGGCAATCCTCACCGGTGCGCGCATTAAAATCGATTTCACCGCAGGTTTCAAAGTAGGGATTAATCAGCCATTCATCGATACTAAGTAAATCAGCAAATTCCTTAGCCACGCGGTTATAGGCACTAAAATGCTGCGATTTACGACGCGTACTCCAACCGGCATGCAATGGCGGAATGAGGTTTTGTTCTAAGTTTTTGAGGATGTCTGGGATGCCACCGGATAAATCGTTATTGAGTAATATGGCACAGCTATCAAAATCGCCCAATTCGGGGTTGATTAACTTAATCCGATTGCCTACACGCACCACCGGTTCCAGCAATAACAGATGGCCATCGTGGGTTTCCAAGCTAGTAGGCTGAGTGATTTCTGGGGAGATGGAGCCAACCCGCACATCCAATCCAGCCTGCTTCATGATATGCACTAACTCGACCACGTTGCGTAAGTAATAGGTATTGCGCGTGTGGTTTTCAGGAATAATCAATAAACGGTGGGCTTCTGGGCAGACTTTCTCCACGGCGACCATGGCCGCTTGCACGCTTAAAGGCAGAAAATCGCGATTGAGGTTATTGAAGCCGCCGGGAAACAAATTGGTGTCCACCGGCGCCAACTTAAACCCAGAATTGCGTAAATCCACGCTGGCATAAAATGGCGAACCGTATTCCAGCCACTGGCAGCGAAACCAGTGCTCAATTTTCGGCATGGCATCCAGCATGCTTTTTTCTAGCGATAAGAGTGGGCCGTTCAATGCTGTCGTGAGATGGGGGACCATAATGACCTTTGTTCCGTTTTACGCAAATATACCCTAAAGCGCGGGCTAAGCTAACTGCGCTTGCGCATCCGCGTGGTAGCTGCTTCTTACCATGGGGCCACTGGCTGTGTTATTAAAGCCCATGGCTTGCGCTTTTTCTTTTAATTGCTCAAAAATAGCCGGCTCCACGTAGCGCATGACCGGCAAATGGTGCACGCTGGGTTGCAAATACTGACCCAAAGTCAGCATGCTCACTTGGTGATCACGCAGATCTTGCATGACGGCCAGAATTTCTTCATCGGTCTCACCTAGGCCCAGCATCAAGCCCGACTTAGTAGGAATGTGCGGGTACATTTCACCAAAGGTTTTCAATAAAGTCAGCGAATTTTGGTAATCCGAGCCGGGTCTGGCTTGCTTATACAAACGTGGCACGGTCTCTAAATTGTGATTCATGACATCCGGTGGCGCTTGATTCAAAATCGCCATGGCCACGTCCAAGCGTCCCCTGAAATCCGGCACTAATATTTCGATTTTAATGGTTGGCGACTGAGCACGCACAGCCCGTATGCAGTCGACAAAATGCTGGGCGCCACCGTCTTTCAAATCGTCTCTGTCCACCGAAGTAATCACCACGTACTTCAAACGCATTTGCGCGATGGTGCGGGCTAAGTTTTCCGGTTCATTGGCATCCGGCGGCAGAGGCTTACCATGAGCGACGTCGCAAAATGGGCAACGGCGCGTGCAAATGTCCCCCAAGATCATGAAGGTAGCCGTGCCACCACTGAAGCATTCGCCTATGTTTGGGCAACTGGCCTCTTCGCAGACCGTGTGCAATTGGTTGTCGCGCAGGATTTTTTTGATTTCCTGGTAGCGCTGGCTATCCGGCATCTTCATGCGTATCCAGTCCGGTTTACGCTGCACCGGCTGCGGAATAATCTTAATTGGAATGCGCGAGGTCTTGGCCGCATCCCGTTCTTTTACACCGGCAATTTTTGTTTTAGGCAGAATCGATTCAGTCATGTGCTATTCCATGCTCCAATTGCTTGACTAGCTTAGCCGTTAATTGTTCGGCAGCTTGCGATAAGGTCAGTTGTAAACCTAAGTCTTGGGTTTGCGTCACGGCCAAGCCAGCGTAACCGCATGGGTCTATCGCGCCAAACGGGCTTAAGTCCATGGCCACATTGACACTCAGTCCATGGTAACTGCCATTATTTTTGATGCGTAAACCCAAGGCGGCTATTTTAGCCTCTTGCACGTAAACCCCAGGTGCATTGGATTTAGCTTGGGCTTGCACGCCGTATTCAGCCAACCAAGCAATCACGCTGTTTTCCAATACACTTACCAACTTGCGCACGCTTAAGCCATGGCGTTTTAAATCCAACAAGGGGTAAATGATGAGTTGTCCTGGTCCGTGGTAGGTAATCTTGCCGCCTCTATCGGTCATGACCAATGGAATGTCACTGGCATTTGGCAAACGCACGCCTTGGCGATTCAGGCCCAAGGTGTAAACCGGAAAATGCTCGGTCACCCAAACTTCATCGGCCGTGCTGGGCGTGCGATCGGCATTAAACTGCTGCATGGCCAGCCAGGTTTGGGTGTAATCGGTGCGGCCTAAATGGCGCACCAAAATGGCAGGCTTAGACGAACTGGCGGACATGGCTGCGGCGTGCTGCAACGGGATGGCTTAAAGTGAAAATTTCACCAATGGGTGGGCGCTGATTAAACGGTAAACCGCGTCCAATTGATCTTGCGAGGCTACGTACACATGGCAAGTTAGGCTGATGTACTTGCCACCGGAACTGGCGCGCATTTCAATATTGGCCGCAGTAAAGGTCGGTTGCACAGTCTGAATCAAGCCTATGATGGTATCGGCAAAGCCGTCTTGCATTTCCCCCATGACCTTAATCGGAAAGTCACAAGGAAAATCAATTAAAGCCGGCTTGCTGGTATCGAGATCCGCCATGGTGTTAGTCTGCCAGTAGGTTTATTGCGCTAGCAATAACAGGCTGTCCCAAATACGGCCAAACACACCGGCTGCCTCTATATTTTTCGCTGCAACCAACGGGCGCTCAGACACCACTTTTCCGTTTAAGGTAAATTGCACTCGGCCTATGACTTGGCCTTTAGCAATGGGCGCCACCAAGCGCGGTTGACTGGTCACCTGCGCTTGAATTTTGGCGTGTTCGCCTTTGGCCACCGTCACGTACAAATCTTCGGCCACCGTTAAATTCACTTGATTTTCCTTACCCTTCCAAACGCGCAAGGACTTAATTGCCTGACCTTGCTTATAGAGCAATTTAGAATCAAAAAACTGAAAGCCATAGTTCAATAATTTTTGGCTTTCGGCAGCACGCGCGGCATCGCTGGCGGCACCCAGCAAAACCGAAATACGGCGGATGCCATCGCGTTTAGCTGAAGAAATTAAGCAGTAGCCAGCCGATTCGGTGTGGCCGGTTTTCATGCCATCCACACTCGCATCTGCCCACAACAAGCGGTTGCGATTAGGCTGAGTAATGTTGTTGTAGGTGTATTCTTTCACGGAATACAAGCGTTGGTATTGATCCGGAAAATCGTGGATTAAGGCAGTGGCCAAGATCGCTAAATCGTCTGCCGTGGTGTAATGCTGCGCATCAGGCAAACCGGTCGCGTTCATGTAATGGGTGTTTTTCATGCCTAAACGTTGTGCTTCTTGGTTCATCATGTCGGCAAACTGCACTTCGGAACTGGCGATGCCCTCGGCCAAGGCAATCGATGCATCGTTACCAGACTGAATGATCATGCCATGCAATAACTCGTCCACGGTAACCGGGCGATTAGGCTCAATAAACATTTTTGAGCCTTCCACTTTCCAGGCCAATTCACTCACCGCTAAATTTTGCTGCAAAGACAAGTGCTTGCTTTTTAGCGCCTTAAAAGTCAAATAAGCGGTCATGATTTTAGTCAAGGAAGCCGGCTCGATACGCGCACTATTATTTTTGGCTGCCAACACATGGCCGCTATTAAAATCTTTTAGCAAATAGGCATTCACTGCCAAATCAGGTGCCGCTGGTATTTGTGCACCCACGGCTTGCGCAGCAGGACTAAGCGCAAGCGCGGTTAAACTAAAAAGAAGTGCGTAGGCATGGGTTTTTAAATGGCTAGTAGTCATGATGAAATTCACTGTTAATGGAAACGGGGTTAATTGATAAAAGGCTAGTTAATAATAACCGCGGTCATGTTTAATTGTTGGCGAATTTTAGCGGCCATATTTTCCGCTTCCACCTTACTGGCATAAGGGCCAAGACGCACTCGGTAGAGGCCGTCATTATACACCTTCGCTGCGGCTGCGTTTTCAACCAGACCCGAATCTTGAATTTTTTTCTGCAAGATTTGGCTGTTGGCTTCATTCTTAAATGCCCCCAATTGCAAATAAACCCCTGGGGCAACTGGCGTATCAAGCTTGGCCGATGGACTCGTGACGGCTTCATTTGGCACAGCTTGTATCAACACGCCCTCAGCTTCATTTTGCTCTGGACGACTCACTGCGCTAACTGGCGCTGCCGCAGTTTGCATGGCGGCCACGCTGGTATCGATGGCCTCCACCTCCACCAGGCCACTGCCATGATTGACCAGGCGCAATTGGTAAGCCGCCACATAGGATAAATCAATCAAACGGTCGCGTTTAAAAGGGCCACGGTCGTTAATACGCACGATGACAGAGCGGCCATTGGCGGGATTGGTCACTTTGGCATAACTGGGTATGGGTAAGGTAGTGTGCGCGGCCGTCATGCCATACATGTCGTAAATTTCCCCAGTAGAGGTTTTTTTGCCGTGGTAGCGCTTGCCATACCAAGAAGCCACACCTTGTTTTTTATAAGCTTGATACGCAGTCATGGGCGTATACGGCTGGCCTAAGGCCACATACGGCTTATTGGCGCGCGGCAAAGGTTGCTCAACTTTCAAGCTTGCACTTGGGATGCTGTCCAAGTTGGCCGGTGCATTGTCGCCCGGTCCATCGTCTAAATAATAAGCACCTGCGCCGGGTTTGCCACTGGCATTGTCTACACTACCGGCCTTATCGTTTTTAATCGGTGCCGAGCCTGCAATAGGGCTATTTAGCGTCAGATCGGCACAAGCCGTTAACAGCATTAAACTCAATAACAATATGGGGGTTTTAATAGTCATAGCAATTAAATAAAAACAGTAAAAAAATTAAGTGGCCACCACATTTTTATGGGTGGCGATGCTCATCAATATGCCCAAACTTAAGCACAACATCACCATGGACGTGCCGCCGTAACTGATCAATGGCAAGGGCACGCCCACCACAGGCAAGATACCACTGACCATGCCCATGTTAACAAAGGCATAGGTAAAAAAGGTCAAGGCGATGCTGCCGGCCAACAATCGGCCAAACGTGCTTTTAGCCTCGGAGGCGATCACCAAGCCCCGTAAAATAATCAAACTGAACAAGCTTAAAAGCAAGAGGTTGCCCAACAATCCAAACTCCTCGCTGAACACCGCAAAAATAAAATCGGTAGTCCTCTCCGGTATGAAATCCAGTTGCGCTTGCGTGCCATTTAACCAACCCTTGCCGGCAAACCCACCAGAGCCTATAGCGATCATTGCTTGTATCGTGTGGTAGCCTGAACCGAGCGGATCTTGGCTGGGGTCAAATAAAATTTCGATGCGGCGCCGTTGGTAATCGTGCAATAGCGTCCACAAAAATGGCGCGGCCACGGCCAAACTTAGGGTGCCCCCTAATAATAACTTCCAACTCAAGCCGGCCAAAAACAACACATAAAAACCCGCTGCAGTAATCAACAAAGCCGTACCTAAATCCGGCTGCTTCATGACCAAGGCCACCGGCAACAATAATAACAAGCCGGCTTGAGCGAAATGCTTAGCACTAGGTCGAACTTCCAGTTTGGTAAAGTACCAAGCCAACATCATGGGCATGGCGATGCGCATGATTTCCGATGGCTGTATCTTGGTGACGCCTAAATTAAGCCAACGCTGCGCACCATGACTGGTGGAGCCTACCAATTCAACGGCCACCAACAAGACCACGCCCAATACATAAAGCGGCATGGCTATGCGTTCGAGTTGATGCGGCGCGATATTGGCCGCCAACCACATGACAGAAAAGGCCAATACGATGTTGACGGTTTGATCGTAAACCTTGGAAAAATCCTGGCCCGAGGCACTGTACAATACAAACAAGCCGACCATTAAGGTGAAAAACAAGCAGCCCATCAAAAACGAATCAATGTGCACCAGCAAAGATTTTAAGAATTTATTCATCGTGCGCGCTTTCGTTGTGGCCAGCAGGCTGAGCCGCATTAGCCTTTACCGGTTTGGCGGCCGGCTCGTTTGGCGATTTGCCTAATAGGTAATAATCCATGACTTTTCTGGCGATGGGGCCGGCTGCCGAGCCACCGTGGCCGCCGTTTTCCACGATCACTGCCAAGGCTATAGTGGGATTGTCTGCCGGCGCATAGGCAATGAACAAGGCATGGTCTCTATGCCGCTCATTGATGCTGCTGCTATCGTATTTGGCATTTTGTTTAATGCCTATCACCTGCGCCGTACCGGTTTTTGCCGCAATGCTGTAGCCTGCGTTCGCGCCGACACTGGCGGCCGTCCCACCAGGCAAGGTAACGTCCATCATGCCTTGCTTAACGATGGCTATGTTTTGCGCTTTCAAGGCGATGCGATCTTGCACCACTGGCGCCACATTCACGGTGCGACCAGTCGCCGGTGATTGCATCGCCACCACCGTGTGCGGACGCATGGCCACGCCATTATTGGCCAAGGTAGCGGTGGCTTGCGCCAACTGCATGGGCGTCACCAAGGTATAGCCTTGACCTATGCCGACTATCACCGTTTCACCTTGGTACCATGGCTGTTTAAAGCGGCGCATTTTCCACTCAGGGGTGGGCAGTAAGCCGGCATTTTCACCGCGGATGTCTATGCCTGATTTAGCGCCAAAGCCAAAGTGACGAACAAAGTCAGTCAGCCTGATGATGCCCAAATCCAAGGCCAAGCCATAAAAAAAGGTGTCGCAAGAGACGGTAATGGCTTTTTGCATGTCCACCATGCCGTGGCCGTCCGGCTTCCAATCCCTATAACGGTGGCGACTGTTAGCCAATGAATAGTACCCAGGGTCGCTGATGCGAAAAGGCGGCGAGCGTTTAGCATTTTCCAATCCAGCCATGGCAACAAAAGGCTTAAAGGTCGAGCCAGGCGGGTATATGCCACGTATCGGACGGTTGACCAATGGCTTATCCAGCGACTCATTGAGCCATTTCCAATTGTCCACATCGATGCCATCTACAAACAAATTCGGATCAAAACCGGGCTGACTGACGTAGCTCAATACCGCACCGGTTTTTGGATTAATCGCCACCAAGGCGCCGCGTCGATTGCCAAAAGCGGTCTCGGCAATTTCCTGCAATTTGCTGTCCACCGATAATATGAGATTGGTCCCCGGCACCGGGGCCGATCTGGCGATGACTCGAACAGCATGGCCATCCGCATCGGTCTCTACTTGCTCAAAGCCGGTCTGACCATGCAACTGCGTTTCGTAAAACTGCTCAACGCCACTTTTACCTATGTGATAAGAGCCCTTGTAATTAGACAAGTCGCCGGATTTTTCCAGCGCGACTAAATCTTTGCTGTTAATGCGGCCAATGTACCCTATCATGTGCGCGCCAAATTTGCCCAATGGGTAATGGCGATACAACCGTGATTTAATCGCCACCCCGGGAAAGCGGTAATGGTTAACGGCAAAATGGGCCGCTTCAATTTCATTGAGGTGAGTGCGTATCGGGATGCTCTCAAAATTGCGGCTTTCGCTTTTTAATTTAGCAAAGCGCTTGATGTCGGCTTTGCTGATTTCCAACAATTGGCCCAATTCAGCAATCGTGGTTTTAAGGTTGCCTGCTTTTGAAGGGGTGATTTCCAAGGTGTAAACGAAAAAATTATGCGCCAGCACCACGCCGTTTTTATCCAGTATCAAACCGCGATTAGGCACGATGGGCACCATGGAGATGCGGTTGTTTTCCGCCAGGGTTTGGTAATGGGTGTATTGGGTGATTTGCAGGTAAATGAAGCGTAAAGCCAACAAGGCAAACAGCGACATCACGAAAAAAGCCATGAAGCCTAAACGCAGCCTAAAGTAATACTGCTCGTGTTGCGGATTTTTAACTTCCCTAAGCACGCTTAAGCATCCATTTGCTGGCTCTGCACCCGACTAATTAACAGGCTAATTGGCACGACCGCGCCCACCCGTGTTTAAGCCTAAGCCCATCGCTAGCAACCACAGCAACACGCCGCTTAAGCTGGGAAGAAAATACAGCCAGCCGATAAACTGCCCACCGGCGAAGGTTTTAATGATTAGCAGCATGACCTGCGAAATAAGCAACAAAGAGAACACGTATAGCAATTGCTGCACGCCGGTAAACAAAACCAAACGGCGCTGATAGGTCACGGCAAAAAAAGCCGTGACCGTGTAGGCCAAGGCGTATTGACCAAACACCATGCCGGCTGCCAAATCGACCAACAAGCCTAGCATCCAAGCGGTGCCAACATTGCAAAGATTGGGCGCGCGTATTAACCAAAAAATCAGCACCAACAACATGAAATCAGGGCGCACTAAAAGGGCAGCTTGCGACCAGGGCAAGAGCAAGCTCATGAAGGCCAACAGCACCGAAAAGTAAAGGGTTTTTAGTTTATTAACGGGCATGGGCATCACTCGGCTTAGCTGACTTATTTGGCATTTTTTGCTTCTTATCGGCTGGCGTGGCTTGGTTCAACCCTAACTTCACCGGTTGCGTTAAGCTAGGCTTGCTGATAACAGATAACTCTGGCTTACTCACCACCAGCACCTGCCTGTGATTCTCAACTCCGCCGGCGGGCTCGCATACTATGCGCGCAAAAGGCGTGTCCGCGGCGCTGACAATGTGCGTAACGGTGGCCACGGCCAAGCCGGCTGGGTAGACCCCATCGATGCCAGAAGTGACCAATCGGTCGCCACGCTTGATGTCTACATTGGCCGGCAAATAAGGCAAATCCACCGTGCTATCACGGCCATGACCAAAGGCAATCGCCCGCAAGCCGTTGCGCTCAATTTGCACGGGCATGGCTAAAGAGGTGTCGGTGATGAGCGTCACCTCGCTGCTTAGTGGGTAAACCCGGGTCACCTGCCCTATCACACCAGCCGCATCCACCACGGCCATGCCAGGCAAGATTTTGTGATTTTGACCGCGATTGATTAAGACTTTTCTAGTAAACGGGTCGCGCCCAACGTGCATGATTTCGGCCGCCACGCTGCTTTCTTTGAGGGCAGCTTGCGCCGCTAACAACACACGCATATGGGCATTCTCTTGCTCTAATAAATTGAGCTTTTGCAAGGCGATAGATTGCATTAAATCACGCTTCTTTAATTGCTCATTTTCGCTGAGCAAAGTGTCGTGCGTGGAAAAATACTCGGTGGTATTGAGATACAGTTGCGTGGGGGCATTGGCCAATAACTGCAGGGGGTGTAACAAGGTTTGCAAGCTTTGTCGCATGCTGGCCAAATACTGCAGACGGCTGTCGGATGCCATCAAGGCCAGGGATAAAACGGAGAAAAAAGCCAAACGGGCAAACGGGCTAGGGCCGCGCACAAAAAATGCAGGGGCTTGTTGTTGCTC
>Ga0214168_1001150_pt1 | contig 10631 bp, 10 predicted proteins | sample LakMenepilimnion_FD_153002 | JGI IMG/M metagenome (GOLD analysis project Ga0214168, IMG submission 153002) | Freshwater microbial communities from Lake Mendota, WI - Practice 29OCT2010 epilimnion v4 | ecosystem: Environmental > Aquatic > Freshwater > Lake > Epilimnion/Euphotic zone | place: Lake...
GGCGCGGGCCGATAAAATAATTAAGCCGCCGGGTGCGCGCACGGCATTTTTATTTTCTATCAAGGTTTCGATAGCACTGGGTGTGGTGGTGATGCTAGACAAATGCCGACTGGGGTCAAAGTTAAGGGTGATGCGCTCGCCGGCTGCCATCACCACCGTGCCCATTTGCGCGACAATGACGCCGCTGTTGCGCACTTCCGGGGCAAGCAAGGCGACGTAACCGGCTAAGGCAGTTTTAATATTGCCTTCGTTAACGACTTTGCCGGTGGCGCCATTGCGGTCAAATTGGGCTTTGCCTGCCATGTAATCGGCGTCATTAATGCTGTGACTGGTGGCGACCACAGCACCGACATCCAAGCTGGCGCCAGGGGCAAAGTACACGCCGGCTTGGTTAACCAAGACCACTTCACCGGGGGCGTTGATTTTGCCAAAGACTTTAGTTGGGTTGGCATCCGTGACGCGGTTTAAGGTGGAGGCTTGGGCATTGGGTTGCTTGAAGTTAACGGTGGCCGCCGACCCGACATCGAATTTATCCCAATTGACCACAGCACGTTGGCTGGCTTGATTGACGTTCATCACCGGGGCGTTGGCATTGCTGTTGTCGGTGCTGATGTGGGCGGTGCCGGCCACCACTTGGCCGTTGGTCGGCAGTGCAGTGGCTGCTGGGGCAGTTTCGGCTAAAACAGTAAAGCTGACGCACAGCAGCATTGCGCTGATAAATAGCATCAGCGCTTTGTTAGCTGTTGTTGTCAGGGTGCGCGGCATTAGAAGTTGATTCCGCCGTTGAGCCAAAATACGTCGTATTCGTTGCTGCCGTCTTGATCGTTGCCGGTAGTCGTGGGGTTGGGGTTGTGACCAAAACGGTGGGCGTAAGTCGCTTTGACATTGGTGCGATACGGGCCTTGCCAAGCAATGGAGGCGCCGTAGCCTTTTAAGCTGTAAGCGTTGTTTTCCACTATCACTTGGCCGTTGGCTTTTAGGTTATTTTCAAATTGCTTGATGCGACCGTAATCGACAAAGCCGGCCACGGTGATGTTGTTGGCCAAGTACTTACGCAATTCGGCGATGGCCATGAACCCCTCGCTGCCGGCGCCTTCACTGGTGGGGTAAGCGCGCACGCCGTTCAAGCCGCCTAAATAGAATTTTTCAGATGAGTCTAAATTGCTGTCGGCAAACTGACCGGAGCCGCTTACATTTAGCAAGATGGTGTCGGTTAAGAATTGGTTGCGCGCGGCACTCCAACGCAAGCGGGCAAAGCGGCCGTTGGTGTGGGCGGCGGCTAGATCATCGGCTTGGTTAGCTGAACCATTTAAATCCACCTTACCAGCACCGATATTGAGCGAGGCGGTGGTTTGCGCACTGGCCAGCCAATTGTCATTGTGCTCGGCACTGATGGTTAGGGCGTAAACCTGCATGTCGTAGTCGCTGCTTTTGGTTTCAATGTCGCGCGGCGTGGACTTGTTGGTGAACTGTTTGGTGTCGGCTTCCAAGCCGATATTCACTTTACTGGTTTTATTGCGCCATAAAGGGTACTGCGCACTTAAGCCTAGCGTGCTGGAATAGCCATTGGGTTTTTGGCTGGCAAAGTCGGCCAGTATCACGTCGTATTCCATGTAAGTGCCGTTCACACCCAACTGCAATCCTTTAGCGCCGACCGGCAGGTTATAAGCCATGCGCGCGTAATCGGTGCCTTGGCTGTGCAAGGCGGTGAGATTCAATGAGTCCCCGTAACCCAAGGGACTGGCTAGGCCAAGCATGGCAGTGAGTTTTTCTCGGCCGGTTTGGCGACCGCCGGTGTTGTCTAGGGTGACTTGGCTGCTAAACAGTGGCTGGTCTTTTACCTTGAGCAACAAATCGGTGCTGCCGTCTGCCTGCCCTGCTTGCAAGGTGTGCTCAACCTTGATGCCGGCCAAGCCTTCTAAAAGCAAAATGCCTTTGTCTAATTTATCTTGATTGAGCACCACGCCCTTGGGCGCCGCCGCTTCAATGAAACGTTCGATGACGGCGGGCTTAACCCGAATGAAATCGCGCTTGTAGACGCCATCAAACTTGACCCCGCCAAACACGGCCTCGACCACCTCGATCAACACCACACCCTCGGTAATGTCTTGCTCGGGCAAACTGCAGGAAGCCAGGTAGCCCTTTTTACGGTAAAGGGCGGAAACCAAATCGGTGCAGGTTTTAAGCTCGGTGATGCTAATGCTGCGATTGGTCAAAGGCGCGACCGCCTCTTGCAAATCGGATTCACTCAAGACCTTGTTACCTTTAAACTTGAACTGCTTAATGGTGACTTTGTCCGCTTGCTCGTCTTCCGATGGCGGTGCTTGGGCCGGCAATTCCGGTTGAACCGGGGCAGGCTTAAGCTCTAAATCGCGTTCGATTTGCTGCAAAATTTGCCCGGCATCGGGCTTCGTTGGTAATGCGTCGGCTAAAACCCATGGGGAAGCAAGCAAAGTAAAGGCGAGTGCAATTAGCGCCAATACACGGCGCAATGAGCAAAGCAAAAGCCGATTTAAACGGCTAGGGACAAGCTTTACATGATTGTTTTTATTAAAGTTTACTGTCATACATCCCGTTATTTTTGTTGTTTTTTTAAGGCTAACTTTGGCTTAGTTTTTCCCGATAAAAACCATGCAAAACATAAGGATAGCGATACATTTATTAGTTACTATTTTAGTATATATCATCTGCCCGTCTTTTTAGCCTTTAAGGGCATGTTTTTACTAAATAATTTGCCTTTATTGTCGGCTTTATCATATGGGTATCATTAAGTTGAAAAAAGGCGTGGGGCTGGCTTAACTCAGGTAGGTAAACGGAAAATAACGAATTAGTGCTTTTAGATGGGCTCAAGTTACAGTATAATGCTGCGCATGCGCCCGTAGCTCAGCTGGATAGAGTACTTGGCTACGAACCAAGGGGTCGGGCGTTCGAATCGCTCCGGGCGCACCAAATACCGGTAGTAAAAAAGAAGGGTTAAGCTTAGCGGCTTAACCCTTTTTTATTTTCTGTCTACCCTATCGCCATTCATGATTAAACTCCTTTTAGCACAGCAGAAATCGCCAACCCACTTACTTTCAACGTTTTGATCCGGCTTATTTAATGCTTGATTTATTGCATAATATGTAGCACTATTAGCTACATTCGTAGCTTAAAAGGAAACAAAAGTTGCTGTCATCATTACTCTTTAGCGAATACAGAAAGCGTATTTTGGGTTTACTTTTGCTTAACCCAGAAGCCACTTACCATGTGCGGGAGCTTGCCCGATTGACGGATACCAGCGCAGGGACTTTGCATAAAGAGTTGAGCAAGCTGACGGCCGGCGGCATACTGAAAAGTAAAAAAGTGGGCAATCAAGTGCATTACAGCGCGAACCTGTTATGCCCAATATTTAACGAGCTTGCCAGCATTTTGCGCAAAACCTCTGGCTTGGTCGATGTGTTGGCGAGCGCCTTAGCGGTAGTGGAGGATCAAATCCGCTTTGCTTTTGTGTTTGGTTCAGCAGCTCGCGGCGAGCAGGAAACGAACAGTGACATTGACGTGATGTTGGTTGGCGACTTAAGTTTTGCCACCGCCGTACAGAACTTACATAGTTCGCAAACAACTTTGCAACGCGAAATTAATCCAGTGGTGTATTCTATGGAAGAGTTTAAGCGACGCATTGAAAACGACGATTCGTTTATCAATGAAGTACTAGCGAAGCCTAAGCTTTTTATAATAGGCGCCGACCATGAGCTTAGACAACCTACTTAAGATTAAGCAACTGCAAGTGCATCAGCCTTCAAAAGAGGCGATGTTGCGCTTGTTGGATGCGGCTAAACGCAATATCGCAGACGCCCACATTATTGCGGTCAGTGGGGAAAACCGTTTCGATGCGGCCTATAAGTGCATCATGCAATGCGCCATGCTAGCGCTATGGCTCAAGGGTTACCGAACATCCACCAGCCAACCTGGCCATCATCATACTGCCATACAAACACTCACGCTCACCATAGGCTTGGCGCAGAGTACCGTGATTGTTTTAGATGCCTTACGCAAACAGCGCAACGTAAGTGATTACGAAGGCGACCCGATAAGCGATCAGGCCGTGACGGAATGCATCAAACAAGCTGAAACGTTACACCAAACCATGCTCGATTGGATAAAGGCGAATCACACCGATCTCAGCCCTTAACTGCGGCAATTTTAATGTCTCCGGGCGAAGCAAATACCGGCAATAAAAAAGGCTTACGGAAAACCGTAAGCCTTTTTTTAACGTAAGAATTAAACGGCTTAATTACCAGCCGCCTAAAGCGTTATTTCTTACATCATACCGCCCATGCCGCCCATACCGCCCATGTCGCCGCCACCCATTGCTGGTGCGTCGTCTTTAGGCAGTTCAGCCACCATGCAGTCTGTGGTTAGCATTAAGCCAGCCACGGATGCTGCATTTTGCAAGGCAGAACGCGTTACTTTAGTTGGATCCAAAATACCCATTTCGATCATGTCGCCGTAAGTTTCGTTGGCGGCGTTGTAACCGTAGTTGCCTTTACCGGCTTCCACGTTATTCACCACCACTGATGGCTCCACGCCAGCGTTTTGCACGATTTGGCGCAAAGGCTCTTCCACTGCACGCAAGACGATTTTCACGCCTGCGTCTTGATCGTGGTTGTCGCCTTTTACTTTAGCAATGGCAGCACGTGCACGAATTAACGCCACGCCACCACCGGCCACAATGCCTTCTTCCACTGCGGCACGGGTAGCATGCAAGGCATCTTCCACGCGGGCTTTTTTCTCTTTCATTTCGATTTCAGTGGTTGCACCGACTTTGATCACGGCTACACCGCCGGCTAATTTAGCCACGCGTTCTTGCAGTTTTTCTCTGTCGTAGTCGCTGGTCGCTTCTTCGATTTGCGTTTTAATTTGCGCAATGCGAGATTTGATGTTGGCTTCTGCACCGGCACCGTCAATGATGATGGTGTTTTCTTTGCCCACTTCAATGCGTTTAGCTTGGCCTAGGTTTTCTAAAGTGACGTTTTCTAGTTTCAAGCCCACTTCTTCGGCAATCACGGTACCGCCAGTTAAGATGGCGATGTCTTCTAACATGGCTTTACGACGGTCACCGAAACCAGGTGCTTTAACAGCCGTGGTTTTCAAGATGCCACGGATGTTGTTCACTACCAAGGTGGCCAAGGCTTCGCCGTCGACGTCTTCTGCAATGATTAACAATGGGCGACCGGATTTAGCCACTTGCTCTAATGTCGGCAATAAATCGCGGATGTTAGAGATTTTTTTGTCGTGCAATAACACGAATGGGTTATCCAACAAGGCAATTTGACGGTCTTGGTTGTTGATGAAGTAAGGTGACAAATAGCCACGATCAAACTGCATGCCTTCTACTACATCCAACTCGCTCTCTAAGCCTGAACCGTCTTCCACGGTGATCACGCCTTCTTTGCCCACTTTATCCATGGCATCGGCAATAATTTTACCGATGGAATCGTCAGAGTTAGCTGAAATGGAACCCACCTGAGCGATTTCTTTGCTGGTAGTACAAGGTTTGGATTGCGCTTTTAAATCGATAATCGCTGCTGCAACCGCTTTATCAATACCGCGTTTTAAATCCATAGGGTTCATGCCAGCGGCTACCGATTTCATGCCTTCACGGATAATGGCTTGTGCCAATACGGTTGCGGTAGTGGTACCGTCACCGGCGATATCAGAGGTTTTTGACGCCACTTCTTTTACCATTTGTGCGCCCATGTTTTCGAATTTGTCTTTTAATTCGATTTCTTTGGCCACGGACACGCCGTCTTTAGTGATGGTTGGTGCGCCGAAAGAACGCTCTAACACTACGTTACGGCCTTTAGGACCCAAGGTTACTTTTACTGCGTTTGCAAGCACATTCACGCCTGCTACCATTTTGTGGCGTACTTCGTCGCCAAATCTTACGTCTTTTGCTGCCATGTTAAATTCTCCTGATTGTTCTTAAGTGGATTGTGTGTATTCAAGCAATGATGGCCTGGAAATTACTCAACAATCGCCATGATGTCTTCTTCACGCATAACCAATAATTCTTCGCCGTCTACTTTTACGGTTTGGCCAGCGTATTTACCAAATAACACTTTGTCGCCTACCTTAACGTCTAGGGCAATCACTTTGCCGCTATCGTCACGTTTGCCAGAACCAATCGCTTGAACGACGCCTTGATCCGGTTTTTCTGTTGCGCTATCTGGAATCACAATGCCAGAAGCCGTTGTGCGCTCTTCTTCTGAGCGTTTTACAATGACACGGTCGTGTAATGGACGGATTTTCATACGATTTCTCCAAAAATAAATCAAAAATTAACCAGCTCTGCCCGATCGACCAAAGGGCCATCGGACTAAAAAATGCATGGTCTGCACTGCACCATGACGCTTACTATTTTGTTCGAGCGCGATTTTAGCACTCAAACCATCAGAGTGCTAGTTATTGGGTCGGTCTGATGTATTTCAAGCGGGCCTGTTAAAAAATTTGTAAAAAAATTTAGCGGGCGTTTGGGCTTAGGCTTTAAAATGGCGCCATGATCGAAAACGAATCGTCTATTGAACAAATCAATCTAGGCTTTAATGAGCAAGAAGACCGCTTGTTGCTGAAGGTCGGACTAGCAGACAAAACCGAAGTGGCGGTGTGGATCAGTCGGCGCATCGCCAAGCAAATTTGGGTTGCCTTGCAGCAAGCCGGCAGCGCTTTATTGCCAAGTGGCAGCGGTCTTTCAAGCACGACCGGCAACGCCACCCTAGACAAAGACCAAGCCATGGATCACTTTGTACGCGATGCCGAACTGCAGCAAAAAATAGCCCAGTTGGATTTTCAATCGGCCTACCAAAGCGACCGCAAAGCCCGTTCCGATGCGCCTTTATTGGCCATCACTTGCCTGACTGTCCGAGTCGGCAACTTGCCGCCCTATATGGAATTGCAATGCAGCACCGGTCAATCCGTGAAAATGGCTTTAACCGGCGAACTCATCCAAGCCTTGGCCAACATGCTGCAATTGGCCACGCGCGAAGCCAACTGGGACGTGGCCATGACCAACCTAGTCCAAGCTAGCAGCGAATCCGCTAGCAAGCCCATTTTGCATTAATTAAAAATAACAATAATTAGAAAGAAAAGCCCGACATGAGCGATTTACCGCACTGCCCGCAATGCCAATCCGCATACACCTACGAAGACGGCGACCAGTATGTTTGCCCAGAGTGTGCCCACGAATGGCCTAAATCGGCCGCAGCCGATCAAGGCGATGAGCAAAAAGTGATCAAAGACGCCAATGGCAATGTGCTGCAAGACGGCGACAGCGTGACGGTTATTAAGGATTTAAAAGTAAAAGGCTCGTCCTTGGTGGTGAAAGTGGGCACCAAAGTCAAAAACATCCGCTTGGTCGATGGCGACCACGACATCGATTGCAAAATCGATGGCATAGGTGCCATGAAACTAAAATCGGAATTCGTGAAAAAAGCCTAAGGCCGCCTAGGCATAAAATGCACGGCTTGGGGTTGCGCTAATTGCAGCACCGATTTGCGCATTTTACCCATGACGTGCATCTCGCAAGGCTTGCAATCAAACTTCAAGGTGTAGCGGTCTTTACCGCTGATTAAGGTCATGGGTTCGGCGGTCACCGTACCCTGCACACCAATCACGCCTTTGGCTTCTTTGGGGCACAAACCGTGACTAAAACGCAGGCAGTGCTTGGTGATCATCAAGGGCACTTCGTCTAATTCTTGGTTGGCTTCGTAGGCGGCCGCAATCATTTTCACGCCGTGCTTTTGGTAAAAGGCGCGTGCTTTTTGGTTATAGACGTTGGCCAAATAACTCAAGGTGTCTTCCGGATAGATCGCTGGCGGTTCATTAGCTGGCCGGCGTGGCGGGCGTTGGTAAGCGGCATCGCGCGCTAACTGCAATTGCGCGATGGCATCGCGGCGCAAACCGTTCACCAGCGAGGCTGGCACAAACCAAGCTTGGCCAGTGGCCAACTCGGTGTTTTTTGCGACAAAATCGGTGTTGCCTAATTTGGCTAAATTGTCGCGTAAGCTCTGCTGCGCTTGCGCGGGGTTGTCTGCCAACTGCTTGTCGGTCAGGCAAAATGCCGTGCCTGTCAAACCGGCTTCGTCCGTCACGCTTAATTGGAAACCCTGCTCGCTATCGGTCAAACGCAAGGTGACGGCTATTTTGCGCTGGGCCGAGTCTTTTTCTAAGAGGCGCATGAAAGCGTGATCGCGATTACGGAAGACAGCCATGCCGCGGCGTATGTCCACTGGCATTTCATTGGGGTAGAGTTTTCGGCCAAGCACGCTATTGACGCGCAAACCCACCAGCTCTTTGTGCACATCAAAAAAGCACACACCGTCGCCGTTATGCAACTCGACCTCGGTGTCCACTTCAAAGTAGTCGGTGCCCACCTTACTCACTTTGCCTAAGGCTTCACCGGAAAACTTAGGCGTATCAAACGCACCTATGTCGGCTTGCCGGCCATTAGCAAAGTAGTCGGTGGCGCTGCGGTTAAAGGTTTTTTCCGGTTGCGGGCTAAAGGTGAAACGGCTGCTGCCGTGCGAGGACTTAGCCAGTTCTGGCCTGTCGTGCAGGATGGCATCGAGCAATTGGCGGTAATGCGCGGTGGCATTTTTGACGTAGGGTAAATCTTTATAGCGCCCTTCTATTTTGAACGAGCTAACACCAGCATCAATTAAGGCCAGTAGATTGGCGCTTTGATCGTTGTCTTTCATGGACAAAAAGTGCTTGTCTTTGCCTATGATGCGGCCTTTTTGGTCTTCCAAGGTGAACGGCAAGCGGCACTCTTGTGAGCACTCGCCGCGGTTGGCGCTGCGGCCGGTGTGCGCATGGCTAATAAAGCACTGGCCGCTAAAAGCCACGCACAAAGCACCGTGTATAAAGTACTCGAGGTTGCAGGTGGTGGCCGCGGCGATTTTTTGCACGGTGGCCAAATCCAACTCGCGCGCCAAGACCAATTGCGAAAAACCCACTTGATCTAAAAACACGGCTTTATCTACCGTGCGGATGTCGGTTTGCGTGCTGGCATGCAATTGAATAGGCGGCAGATCCATCTCTAACAAGCCCATGTCTTGCACGATCAAGGCGTCCACCTCGGCCTCATACAGTTGCTCAACCAATTGGCGCGCGCCATCCAACTCTTGATCATGGAAGATGGTGTTAAGGGCGACAAACACCTCTGCATGGTAACGGTGCGCGTGCTTGACCAAGCGTGCGATGTCGGCCACCGTGTTGGGTGCTTTCGACCTGGCGCCAAAAGCCGGCCCGCCTATGTAAACGGCGTCCGCACCATGATTAATGGCTTCGATACCGAACTCGGCATTTTTTGCCGGGGCCAACAATTCAAGGTGTTTACGGGTTTTTTGCATGGTCAAACGGGATAAAAATCTTAGACGCGGACTATAGCACAAAACGGTTTGACAGCCTTGAGGCTAGGTGTTACTTTGGTAACACTTTAATGCATTAAAGGTTACATCATGGCCACCACCAGTTTAAAGCTTCCCGACGCCCTTAAACAGCGCATCAACACCTTGGCGGAAATCGCCGGCAAAAGCCCGCATGCCTTTATGGTGGAGGTGATAGCCGAACAAACCGAGCGCGTGGAAAAACGCTTGGCTTTTATCCAAAGCGCGGTGGCGGCCAAGAAAAATTTTGACGACACCGGCATGGGCTATGAGGCCGATCAAGTGCACGCCTACCTGCGATCAAAAATAACCGGCGGCTCGGCCTCGCCTCCTAGCGCAAAAAAATACGGCAAAAAATAGCCGTCATGCAATGATACGTATTGTTTATCATGATGCAGCACTCAAAGACTTGCTGCGCTTGGTGGATTTTTTAATTGATCAGGATAAAACGGCGGCGTTAGCCACTTACGGCATTTTAGAAGAAGGCCTATCCTTACTGAAAAACCACCCGGAAATAGGCCGGCCAACCGAGGCAGATGGCATTCGCGAGCTGATTATTTCTCGCGGTCGCTCCGGCTACGTGGCCCTTTACGCATTTGACGAATTGAACGATAGCATCGTAATTTTAAGAGTAAAACACCAACGTGAAACCGCATTTGACAGCCCGACCTAAGCACCATGACCAATAGCCGCCTATTAGCCCGCAGCCTGCATTCGGTATGGCACCCGTGCACGCAAATGAAGCAGCACGAGACGTTTCCACTGGTCCCCATTCAACGGGGTGAAGGAGTGTGGCTTTACGATGCAGACGGCCAACGCTATTTGGATGGCATCAGCTCATGGTGGGTCAATTTATTTGGCCACAATAACCCACGCATTAAAGACGCCATCAAAAGCCAACTCGACCAATTGGAACACGTCATGCTGGCTGGCTTTACCCACGAACCGGTGGTGGCGCTGTCGGAAAAACTCAGCGAGCTGACCGGTTTAGGCCACGCTTTTTATGCCTCGGATGGGGCCAGCGCGACTGAAATTGCCCTGAAAATGAGCTTTCATTATTGGCGTAACAGCGGCCAATCAGGCAAAACCCAGTTCATTAGCCTAAAAAACAGTTACCACGGTGAAACCTTGGGTGCTTTGGGCGTGACCGACGTGGCCATTTTTAAAGACACGTACGCGCCGCTGTTGATGCAGTCGGCACAGATG
>Ga0214168_1001153_pt1 | contig 10619 bp, 9 predicted proteins | sample LakMenepilimnion_FD_153002 | JGI IMG/M metagenome (GOLD analysis project Ga0214168, IMG submission 153002) | Freshwater microbial communities from Lake Mendota, WI - Practice 29OCT2010 epilimnion v4 | ecosystem: Environmental > Aquatic > Freshwater > Lake > Epilimnion/Euphotic zone | place: Lake...
CACTGCTAGGCAAGAAGGCCATATAAATGGTCTACGTTCTAGAATCGATGCAACTACTGGAGAAGTAAGCCGTTTAACTTCTGCTAAAGATCTAGTTGAAATTAGATTAAAAAATTACCGTGAAAATTTCGCTCAAATCGAGACACAAATATCTGCACTATCTTCATCAGAACCTGGTCTAGATAGTTTATTTGATAAGTTAAAGGCTGAATTAAAAAACTCAGAAAATAATCTTAAGCTGCTGTCAGATAAGTTACAGTCCACAGAAAAACTTCGAGCTGGATCCTTAGGTCGACTTACTGCATTTAAAGAAATATCTGAATTAGTTCAATCAGTTTCTAATTCAGAGTTGATATCAAAGATTAGTGCTCTAACAACTGAATGTGAACAAGAAGTTAATAAGGTAAATGCCGATTGTGATCGAATTAAGTTTGAGCTAAGTGGACTAAATGAAGAATTAAATAAGGTAAATAAAGAGTATGAATTAGTACTTTCTAAGTTGAATGATTCTGATGCGGCAATGACTGGACTAGCAGAACAGCTAGCAATATCTGGCCAAAATGTGAAAAACACTGTTGAGGAATTAGATCGACTTGGTTCGGCACTGGGTGCTGCTAATGATCAGAGAAATTCAGATGAACGAGATCTAGCTGCAGCCATTGCACAGTTTGAATCCCATCAAACACCCGTAGAGCCAGATTTAACTAACCTTGAAGATTTAAGGTCACAGGTTTCAGCAGCTAGATCTAAGGAAGTCGAAGCTCGCTTAAGTCTTAGAACAATTGAAGAACGTAAAGATGCTATTGCTCAACGAGCAATAGCACTTGAGAATCAAGCTGCTGCTGAACGTGAATCAGAATCTAGATCTATTTCGCGAAGAGAAAACCGGGCACAAGCTGCAATAACAGCTCAGGAGATTGCAGATACTGCCTATGAGGCATTAATTCAGATTGAATCTTCAATTTCGCGCTCTGGAATTGAAAGAGAAAGACTCGAAGCTTCAAGATCTTCTCGCGAGGGAGAGATATTAAATCTACGCACAATCAGCAGAGAATTAGCAGTAGAGCTAGAAAAACTAACCTCTAGTGTGCATAGAGATGAAATTGCACGGGCTGAACAGAGGTTGAGAATTGAACAATTAGAAACTAAAGCAGTTGAAGAACTTGGAATTGATGTTCAAACCTTAATCAGTGAGTATGGACCTAATAATGACGTACCTACGTTCTATGAAAATGAGCAGGGAGAGTTTGTCCCTGGAGATTTAATTCCATATCGTAGAGATCAACAAGAAAAGCGACTGGCGCAAGCTGAGCGTTCTCTGACTCTACTCGGAAAGATTAACCCACTAGCACTTGAAGAGTACTCATCATTAGAAGAGCGACTGCGCTACCTTGCAGAACAGTTAGAAGATTTAAAAAAGACAAAGAAAGATTTACTCGACATTATCAAAGAGGTAGATGATCGAGTACAACAGATCTTCACTGAAGCTTATGAAGACACAGCAAGAGAGTTTGAAATTGTGTTTTCAAGATTATTTCCTGGAGGAGATGGAAAACTTATTTTAACTAATCCATCTGATATGTTGACTTCAGGTGTGGATGTTGAAGCTAGGCCGCCAGGCAAGCGAGTAAAACGACTATCCCTTTTATCCGGTGGTGAGAGATCTTTAGTTGCCGTAGCGCTTTTAATTGCAATATTTAAAGCAAGGCCTTCGCCGTTTTATGTTATGGATGAAGTTGAGGCAGCACTCGATGATACAAACCTAGGTAGGTTGCTTGGTGTATTTGAAGAGTTACGTGAAAAATCACAGTTGATCATAATCACTCACCAGAAGCGAACTATGGAAATTGCTGATGCACTTTATGGAGTCACGATGCGAGGAGATGGTGTTAGTGAAGTTATATCGCAACGAATTCGCGAAGTTGATGCTGTTTCTTAAAGATTGAAATGAGTTTATTTCGAAAGCTAGTTTCTGCACTCAAAACTGGATCAGTTTCGCCCGAAGATTGGACACAATTACGTCAGCAACTAATCGCATCTGATTTAGGGGTCAATCTTGTTGATCAGGTAATTGAAAAAGCAAAATCTACAAAATCAGAGGATGCTGTAAGTTCAATTTCAAATGAGGTAGCTTCTTGGTTAAGCAATAAGAGCCGCAGTCTTATTGGTGATAAAGGTATAACTAAATCTATTTTAGTAGTCGGTGTTAATGGAACTGGTAAAACAACCTCAACTGCAAAGCTCGCAAATTATCTAGTAAAAAATGGCAATTCGGTTTTACTTGCAGCCGCAGATACCTTTAGAGCAGCAGCAACTGAACAGCTTCAAACTTGGGCCAAAAGAATTGATGTTGAAGTAGTTTCAGGATCTGAAAATAGTGACCCAGCAGCAGTTGCCTTTACTGCAGTAAGCAGAGCAAAGGAATTGAAAGTAGATTACCTAATAGTTGATACCGCTGGCAGACTTCATACTAAGCAGAATCTGATGGATGAGCTTGGTAAAATTGTTAGAGTTATCCAGAAGCAATCAACAGTTGATGAAATATTGCTTGTTATTGACGCAACCACAGGACAAAATGGATTAAATCAGGCAAATGTATTTATTGAAGCAGTTGGGGTTACCGGCTTTATAGTGACAAAAATAGATGGCTCAGCTAAAGGTGGAGTCGCAATTGCAATTGAGAAATCAAGTGGCCTGCCAATTAAATTTATTGGCACAGGGGAGCAGATTGAGGATTTTGGACCATTTGCTCAAGAAGCGTATATAGCCGGATTATTCGATTAAGTAACATACTTTTAACAAATCAGAGCTTTGTTTCATGAGCCTGAAATCTTATATGCCTCTGTAATTAACCCTAGTAGCCGATAGTTGCCCTATCTCAATGGCGAGGATTTCACATCGTATTTGTTGCTAGCGATAGGAGTTTAAATGACAGAGGTAGTTTTAAATACCGGTGATACTGCGTGGATATTAGCAAGCACTGCTTTAGTACTTCTGATGACACCGGGTCTCGCACTTTTCTACGGGGGAATGGTAAGAGCAAAAAGTGTTTTGAATATGATGCTTATGTCCATGGTAACAATTGGAATCGTAAGTGTTCTCTGGGTTATCTACGGATTTAAGCTTGCATTTGGATATAAGGCAGATTCACAGTGGTATGGAGAGTTATCACTATCTGGTTTAGGAAGTGCAGTTAATGAACTAACAAATAATGGTGGGGTCTATCCAATTCCATTATTGGCATTTGCAGCATTTCAGCTTATGTTTGCGATTATTACGCCAGCGCTAATTTCAGGTGCAATTGCTGATCGAACCAAATTCTCTGCCTGGGCAGTATTTGTAACAATTTGGGTAACAGTGGTTTATTTCCCTGTAGCTCACTGGGTGTTTGCATTTGGAAATAAAGTTGGAGATACCGTAACTGGTGCTGGATTTCTTGCAGCCCGTGGCGTGCAAGATTTTGCTGGCGGAACAGCTGTCCATATAAATGCTGGAGCTGCCGGACTTGCAATGGCAATAATTCTTGGTCGAAGAGTTGGCTGGCGCCGTGAATCGATGCGTCCGCATTCTTTACCATTAGTTCTAATTGGCGCAGGCTTACTGTGGTTTGGTTGGTTTGGGTTCAACGCCGGTTCTGCTTTAGGTGCAAATGGCGTTGCAGCACTTGCACTGCTTAATACTCAAGTTGCAACAGCTGCTGCAGCATTAGGTTGGCTACTTGTTGAAAAGATTCGAGATGGTCATCCAACATCTTTAGGTGTTGCATCAGGTGCAGTATCAGGATTAGTCGCAATCACACCTGCCTGTGCATTTGTCGCCCCATGGGCTGCAGTTGTAATTGGTTTACTAGCTGGTGTCTTTTGTGCTCTGGCAGTTGGCCTAAAGTATCTATTCAATTTTGATGACTCACTAGATGTTGTAGGAGTGCACTTAATTGGTGGGCTATGGGGCAGCCTTGCAATTGGCTTCTTTGGAAGTAGTGCAATCAATAGTGTTGGACTTGATGGCATCTTCTATGGTGGCGGTACAGATCTATTAGGTAAACAGGCTTTTGGTGCATTTTTTGTATTGGCCTATTCATTCATAGTTACCTTAATTATCGGATTCATTATCGATAAGACAATGGGACTTAGAATTAAAGAAGAGGCTGAAGTTTCTGGTATCGATTATGACCAACATGCTGAAACTGGATATGAGTTAACTTCTAATTCAAGAGGAGGATTCTAAGCATGAAACTAATTACTGCAATCATCAAGCCACAAAAACTTGAAGATGTTAAGGAAGCGCTGGTTAGTGCTGGTATTACTGGCATGACCGTTTCTGAAGCAAAAGGCTTCGGTAGACAGCTTGGATTAACCGAGGTCTATCGAGGTGCACAATATAAAGTCGATCTAATCCCAAAAGTTAGATTAGAAGTTCTAGTGGCATCAAACATTGCCGATAAGGCAATTAAGGTAATCACAGAAGCTGCCCGCACTGGAAATATTGGTGATGGAAAAGTTTGGGCAACTGCCGTAGAAACCGTAACCAGGGTTCGAACTGGTGAAAGCGGTGAAGCAGCAATCTAATTAAATGTAAGATGCCTCCATGTTCGAAGCGTTAGGCCAGAAATTTAGCAGCATATTTTCTGGCCTGCGCGGCAAAGTTACCGACACGGATTTAAGAGACTTTACCACTCAGATCAAAATAGCATTGTTGGAATCAGATGTAGCAGTTGAAGTAGTAGAGAGTTTCTCAAATCGAATTCTTGAAAAAGCTAAACTTCTAGAATCGGATATAAATAAGAGCACAAATCCTGCTCAGAAAATTTTTGAAATAGTAAATACTGAACTCACCCAGATATTAGGCGGATCAGCACGACGCCTTAGGTTTGCAAAGTCTTCCCCCACTGTTATTTTACTAACTGGCCTGCAAGGTGCTGGAAAAACTTCGTTAGCAGGAAAACTTTCCCACTACTTGCTAGAGCAAGGTAATACACCGCTCTTAGTGGCTGCGGATTTACAAAGGCCAAATGCAGTTAATCAACTACAAGTTGTTGGTAAGTCGGTGAATACTCCTGTTTTTGCACCAGAGGCAGGCAATGGTGTTGGTGATCCAGTTCAAGTTGCTAAAGATGGTTTGAAGTTTGCTAAGGATAAGTTGCATAACTTTGTAATTGTCGATACTGCGGGCCGAACTGGTGTGGATAAAGAACTAATGCAGCAAGTTGTGAGTATTAGAGATGCTATTAACCCAAACGAGATCCTATTTGTTGTTGATGCCATGATGGGTCAGGATGCAGCCAGGACAGCACAAGCATTTGCAAACGGTGTTGGATTTGATGCTGTTGTTCTTACTAAATTAGATGGCGATGCACGAGGTGGAGCAGCACTTTCTATAGTTGAATTAACAGGAAAACCAATTATTTTTGCAGCTACTGGAGAAAAAGTTACTGACTTTGACCTTTTCTATCCAGAGAGAATGTCATCAAGAATACTTGGATTAGGTGATATAGCCTCACTTGCCGAACAAGCCAAACGTGCAATGCCAGAGGCTGCCTCAAAAAATTTAGAAGATAAGTTTATAAAAGGTGAAGACTTTACATTTACAGACTTTTTATCACAGCTTGAAGCAATGAAAAATATGGGAAGTATGAGTAAGTTGATCGGATTACTTCCAGGTGCTGGTGGTATGAAAAAACAATTAGATAACTTTGATGAATCAGAGTTGGTAAGAACACGGGCAATTATTGAATCGATGACTCCTCAGGAAAGAAATGATCCGAAAGTACTAAATGGTTCCCGTCGAGCACGAATAGCAATGGGTAGTGGTCGAGCAATTTCAGAGATTAATTCCTTAGTTGAGCGTTTTTCGCAGGCCCAAAAAGTTATGAAGCAAATGCGTAATGGTTCAGTTCCACCAGCAATGGCAGGACTTGGTGGGATGGGTTCAATGCCAAAACCGAAGCAACCTAGCCAAAATTTCAAGAAGAAGTCTCGCTCTGGCAACCCGGCAAAGCGAGCTGCGCAAGAGGGCAGTTAGAACTCAAAAAGCCAATTTGGGTTATCCCAAATTTGCTGGCAAGATAAGCCTCCTGCTAGTGGGACCCTCTAACCCGTAGCAAAATTGTCCGCAAAGTTGTCTGGTGTAAACGCCCCCGCTGTTTACTAAAGATTAAACAAATAATTTTCTATAGGGAGTTTTGTGTCAGTAAAGATTAAGTTAATGAGACTTGGAAAGATCCGTACACCACATTTTAGAATTGTAATTGCAGATTCTCGTTCTGCTAGAAATTCAAAAGCAATTGAAGAGATTGGTCGCTACTCACCAGCATCTGAACCTTCATTGATTGAGGTTAATTCAGAGCGTGTTCAATACTGGCTTGGAGTTGGGGCACAACCAACAGAAGCAGTAACTGCACTTCTTAAAATTACTGGTGACTATCAAAAAGCAAATGGCCTTCCTGGAAGCGAAGGAACTTTAAAGCCACAGCCAGTAAGAGTTGATAAGAGAGTTGCCTATGAGGCAGCAGTTAAAGAAGCAATGAATGAACCAGCAGATGGTGCTACAACATTAAAGAAGAAAGCCGCTGAGAAGTTAGCTGCGAAGGCAGCACCAGTTGTGCAAGAGGCTCCAGTAGCTGAATCTGCACCAGTAGCTGAATCTGCACCAGAAGAGGCAGCACCAGTTGTGCAAGAGGCTCCAGTAGCTCAAGCAGAACCAGTAGAGGCTGCAACTGCAGAGGTTGTTGCTGAGGCTGCAACTGAAGAAACCCCTCAAGCTTAAGTAAAATAAACTTATGCTAAAGAAGGGTTCATTCCTTCGGGAACTACCCATAATTGTTGTTTCTGCACTTATTGTTTCTATTGTTATAAAGACATTTCTACTTCACTTTTTTTATATTCCATCTGGTTCGATGGAGAATACACTTCAAGTTGGCGATCGAATAGCAGTTAATAAGCTTGGTGCCCTTTTTAGTGACATCAAGCGCGGTGAAGTTGCAGTCTTTAATGACCCGGATAAGTGGCTAGGGGATGCACCAATAGATGAGAGTTCAAGTATCTCTAGTAAATTAAAAAATGGGCTAATTACTGTCGGGGTACTACCTGATCCTGCTAAACAGTTTTTAATAAAAAGAGTTGTTGGCGTTGGAGGAGATAACGTAATTTGCTGTGATGCTTCTGGAAAAATTCAAGTTAATGGAGTCTCAATTAACGAGCCATATATTTACCCAGGTGATAAGCCAAGTGAAATGAAATTCAATGTTGATGTTCCTAAGGGGTTTGTCTATGTTTTGGGCGACCACCGCGCAGCTAGCTCTGATTCAAGATTTCATTCAGACCGCGCAAACAATGGCATGGTCCCCCTGAGTAAAGTTGTGGGTCGAGCAACATTTATAGTTTGGCCACTATCTAATATTGCATTTATACCAAAAGGTGATGACTTAGAGAAGGTTAAGCTAAAAGATTAGCAATAATCCATGATCGAAAGTCAATTACTGCAATCTGGGATAAAAAATATTGCTGGAGTTGATGAAGCAGGTAGAGGACCATGTGCTGGCCCATTAATTATTGCTGCAGTCATATTAAATGATCCATTAGCAAAATCACTAGGTGGAGTTAAAGATTCAAAGCAGTTATCTGCCGATCAAAGAGATGAGTTATTTGAATTAATCAAAGCCAACTCACTTGCTTATTCAATTATAGAGATTTCAGTTGAAGAGATTGATTCTCTTGGCTTACATAAATGTAACATCGAAGGTATGAGACGGGCAGTGCAAGCCTTAGATGCAAAAGCAGATTATGTATTAACAGATGGTTACTCAATACCAGGTCTAAGTACGCCAAATCTTGCGGTGTGGAAAGGTGACCAGGTTGCAATCACTATTAGTGCTGCATCCATACTGGCTAAAGTTCATCGAGATCGGATAATGATTGAGTTAGATAAGAAGTATCCAATGTATGGATTAGCAAATCACAAAGGGTATATAACTGCATCACATACTGCAGCCATAAAAGAATTTGGTGTACTTCCTATTCATAGAAAGTCATTTGCAAATATAGCCGCTATTACTGGCTAATACTCTGGTATTAACAGCTACTCAGATAAGCCCAACTTTGAATTCCAATCAATTAGATTATCAGTGTGCTAAGTGAGGCTAACTGTCGATTAATTCTATTTGCCTGTATTGAACCTGCAGATAGCTATTTTAGCAATATGGTATTCAAATATGGAGCACAAGCAACTTACTATCAATTAATCTCTGATAAATATAAGCAAACTAAGAAAGTTTCACTAAAAATTATAAATAAATTAGCAAATACACAGATAGGCCCTCTCCAAAAAGAGATTGAGGATTCATGCTCGACTCTAATAACACCTGAAGATTCAGATTGGCCCGCTGGAGTCAATGACTTAGAAAGTCCACCAATTGCGTTATTGATTAAAGGAAAACGAGAAACTCTAAGGGACTTATCGCAATCGATATCAATTGTTGGAAGTCGTAGACCAACTAGTTATGGAAATCAAATTGCAACATTCTTAGCAAGGCAAGCAGCAGACTCTGGGCTAGTTGTTGTAAGTGGTGGTGCAGTTGGAATTGATACCGCTGCGCATATTGGATCAATAGCAATGAGAGGTTCTACCGTCTGTGTTCAAGCAGGTGGCTTTAAAAATTTATATCCAGCAGAAAACAATAAGTTATTTGCAGAGATAAGCAGGTTTGGGTTACTTGTGAGTGAAGTTATGCCAACTACGCAATCTAAGCCATTTCGGTTCCTAATTCGAAATAGATTAATCGCAGCACTTTCCAAAGCCACAGTTGTAGTTGAGGCAGAGTATGTAAGTGGATCTATAAGAACAGCTCGAGATGCGGCTGAAATATTTAGACCTGTATTTGCTATCCCAGGTGAGGTCACTTCACCTTTAAGTCAGGGGTGCCACCGGTTAATTGCTGAGCGAGTTGCTGATATAGCCACAAGCTTTGATGAAATTTTAGAGGTAATTACCCCACTGCAATTGCGCTAGAAAAAAGGTGAGAGAATATACCTAATGAGTAATTTTAGATCCGGCTTCGTTGCAATTGTTGGCCGTCCAAATACAGGTAAATCAACATTAGTAAATGCACTTGTGGGAACAAAGATTGTGATTACGTCACATCATCCAAATACTACGCGAAACCCAATACGCGGAATTATAAATAGAGAAGATTTCCAAATGATCGTGGTAGATACACCAGGAATGCATAAACCTAAGACCGCCTTAGGAACAAGATTAAATACTATGGCTAACGAAAATATTGAATCAACAGATAGCGTTGCAGTCTGCTTACCTGCCAATGAAGATATCGGATCAGGAGATGAGTATATTGTTAAGCAGATAAAGGGTAATCAACCTATATTTATTGTTGTTACAAAGATTGATAGCATTTCAAAAACAGAACTTGCTGAGAAGCTTAATCTTGTAAATCAATTTGTTAATCGACTAAATTTAAGAAATGTTGAGATAATTCCAATTTCGGCAAAGAATTTAGATCAAACCGATCTACTTTTGGATTTACTTGCTAAAACATTGCCAGATTCGCCTGCACTTTACCCTAAAGATATAAATACAGATCAGGCACAAGAGTTAATGTTTTCAGATCTAATTAGAGAAGCAGCGATAGAGGAATTGTATGAAGAGCTACCTCATTCTGTAATGGTCACTATTGATGAGATGGGTGAACGAGATAATGGAAAGTTGTTTGATGTTATAGCAACTCTTCATGTTGAACGGGATAGTCAAAAGGGAATAATAATTGGTCCGCAAGGGAGTAAATTAAAAGCAATCGGAACTACTGCTCGAAAGTCAATTGAAAATTTAATTGGTATGCAGGTTTTTCTTCAGATTCATGTCAAGGTATCCAAAGAGTGGCAGAAAGATCCAAAAATGTTGGCTCGACTAGGTTTTACTGAGTAACTTTTCTACTAGCAAAATAAGAACCAACCAATACAAGCGGAAGCCCAATTGCAATTCCTAGAGTAATAGGCTCACTAAGTAGTACTACACCCAATAAAACTGCTACTGCAGTATTTAAATAAGTTATCAATGAGGCCCTTGGGGGACCAACTTCTGCAACTAATTTAAAGAAGTAAATAAAGGCAATCGCAGTACATAAGACTCCTAATGCAACAACTGAACCTATTGCCTCAACTGAGGGAGTTTTAGTTGGCCAATTCATTATTGCAAATGGTAGGTAAACAATTGAAGTGATGATCATGGCCCAAGTATTTATTGCGATACCCGGAATATGAGGAATGCGGCGATTAATCATATTAATTGCATACGCATAACCAACTGCAGCCAAGATAACCATGCCTATCGAGATAATGTCTTGGCTTCCTCCAAATGATTCAACTCCAACAACAAAAACTACGCCGATAAAACCAATAACTAATCCGAATAATCGGGTTTTATGCCAAACAGTATGATCACCAAAGATCGAAGCTAATATCGCAGACCAAATCGGAACAGTAGCTACAAGTAATCCAGTAAGTCCTGAGGTGATTTCCTTTTCAGCATGCGTGATTAAGTACCATGGTCCGATCATCTCAGTAATTGAATAAAGAATTAAAAATGGCCAGTATTTCCGGGCTACACGT
>Ga0214168_1001163_pt1 | contig 10569 bp, 11 predicted proteins | sample LakMenepilimnion_FD_153002 | JGI IMG/M metagenome (GOLD analysis project Ga0214168, IMG submission 153002) | Freshwater microbial communities from Lake Mendota, WI - Practice 29OCT2010 epilimnion v4 | ecosystem: Environmental > Aquatic > Freshwater > Lake > Epilimnion/Euphotic zone | place: Lake...
GGCATGTCCGACCACATGGGTGTTGGCTTTCGAACATGTCATGTCCATCGTGACCGAGGGATCGAGAATGTTGATTGATGGATCCTTAATGAAAGGCGTCTGCACGTAACGGTTGCGGTACCACTTTGCTGCGCCGTCTTGTAGACGCAGGCCGTGAATCATTCCGTCACCAAAGAACGGATGATCGCTCATACCAGTTAACGGATTCGCACCGTTGCGCAGGTAGCGACCATCAAGTTCGGTAGGAATACTTCCCACAACTTTGAGATCGGTCAGCGTGAGTTCTTCTTGTGTAGGACGACCGTTACCTTGAAGGTGAGCCGGGATTTCTTCAAGCATTGACATATTGATTCTCCTGATTGTGAAGGTTGATTCTGAATAAGAGTTGATTACTTCTTGACTGCGTCTGGTGATCGAGCCCACATCAATGTGGCATCGAAACTAAGTGAGTAATCGGGAATAAATTCCATGATCACGCGATGTGGTGAATCAAGAAACTTGCGGAATTCGTCGGCGGCCTGCTGATTGTCGGGACGCAAACGATTAGCGAACTCGGGATAGAACCAATCTTTGGTGGCACGATCGTCGCGAATTAAGCAATCACCTTTATAGGTAATGGTCTTTCCACCACCAAGGCTTGAGCCCGTGCTGTTGATGCAGATTGATGAACGTGGATTACGACGTAACGCCGGAATGCGCTTGCGTGTTTCGGCGGCGGTTAACCACAACTTGCCGTCTTTGGGAAGATACGACATCACCACTCCAAAGGGTTCGCCCTTGTTGTTGACCCACATAAAGACACACTCGCCAAGCGCGTTCACCAACTTGTGTTCAAGCTCTGGTGTGAGAGCACATTCGGTGAGATCTTCGTAACTGTCGTGGTTGGACATTGCGTTCCCTTAACTAACTAGTTGATCAATATGTGACGACAGTAACACGCCTGTCAAGCCATATCTACCCCTCGTAAGTTATTTACGAGGACCCTGCAATCCGTTCCACATCAAGTCGCTGATTTGGCTGGCCACTTCATCAACGGCCCGCTCGGGCTGGGTGATCCACCACACCGAAATCATTTGCAACATTCCCACGATGCCAAAAGACCAGGCCTCGGCCACTTTGGGGTCGTGACCTTGGCTTTTGCGCCAAAAGGCGAGGGTTTTGGCCAAGGGCGTGGTCGAGCGTTCGGCCAACGACAGGCGTCCGATGGCGGTTTGTTCGGTATTTCCACCCGTGACGTACAAGAAAAGTTCACGATGTTCGGCCACAGCCAGCAGGTTGGCCCGCACCAAACGGCTCAAACTGGCCTGATTCAACGTTTCGCCAGCAATTGCGTCTTCGGTGGCTTCGAGCATTCGATCTGATAGGCGTTCGGCCAGGGCGTCAGCCAGTTCGGCTCGCCCACCGACCCGGTCGTACACAATCGGCTTGGTTACCCCGGCTTCGACAGCGACAGATTCAAGCGATGCGCCCGGGCCTTCTCGTTTGATGACTCGTTCGGCGGCATCAAGCACATGGTCACGATCAACAACCAATTGACCCCCAATGGGTCGACCTGGACGGCGAGGCGCAACAGATGACATGGCGACAGTCTGCCCCAAAAAAGTGCCGAGCCGAAAATTCCCGAATTTGCCCCTATCCCAGGCTTACTTACTACTGGTAACTTTTATGTGGGCGATCCGTTTCGTCCGGTAGGGGGAATCAACATGAGTGGATTATTTGATCTTTCCGATGACGTCGCCGTCGTCACCGGAGCCGGCCGCGGCATTGGCGAAGGAATCGCCAAGACTTTGGCCGAGGCCGGGGCCGCAGTTGTCTGTGCGGCACGACGAGTCGATGAAGTTGAACGCGTTGCCGCCGAAATTCGCGCCGCAGGTGGTCGAGCAATTGCCATGCCTACTGACGTCACCGATAACGCCGCTGTTGAAGCACTCGCACAAAAAGCAATCAGCGAGTTTGGCCATCTTGATATCTGGGTGAACAACGCCGGTGGTTCGCCGATTCAGGCACCACTCACCAACCTCGATCCCAACGAATGGGATGCAACGATGCGACTCAACATCACATCTGTTTGGGTCTGCACCAACATTGCAGCAAAACTCATGCGAGATGGTGGACGCATTGTCAATATTTCTTCAAAGGCTGCCGTGAACACTGTGATGGGCAGCGGCCACTATGCCGCCGCCAAAGCAGCAGTGAACTCACTCACCGTTACTTATGCCAAAGAACTTGGTCCGCGTATTCGTGTGAACTGCATCATGCCTGGTGCAGTGCCCACCGAAATCATGATGAAGGCATTACGTCTTGAAGATGACGATCTGCCCAAGCTCGAAAAAATGTTGCGCTTGCCTATGCGTCGTTTGGGAACTCCCGAAGATTTAGGTCAAGCAGTTTTGTATTTCGTGTCACCAGCATCAAGTTGGGTCACGGGTCAAGTCATTGGCATCGACGGAGGTTTGTGATGACTGAGTTAAACAAGAAGGTTGTTCTCAAAAGTCGTCCTGCTAATCGGCCGGAGGATTCAAACTTTGAATACCGCGAAGAACAGACCGACGAACTTACTGATGGCATGTTGCTCATCAAGGTCGATCTGCTCGGTATTGATGCGTTTATTCGCACCACTTTGAATGAAGGCAGTTTTCACCGAGGTGCCGAAATCGGTGGCGTGATTCCTGCTCTTGGGGTTGGCGTTGTTCTTGAAAGTAAAGCCGAAGGTTTTTCTGCTGGCGATCATGTTTTCGGACCGCTGTGTTCGCAGACTCATGCCGTCATGCCAGCGTTTACGATGAAAAAGATTGATACGACAGTTGCGCCAGCGTCGGCGTATCTCGGAGCACTTGGTTTAACTACTGGCCTCACCGCCTACTTCGGAATTGTTGACGTCGGCCAGGTGAAGAAAGGCGACACTGTTGTTGTCTCTGGTGCTGCCGGAGCTGTTGGATCAGTGGCTGGACAAATCGCGAGACTCAGTGGTGCAAGCAAGGTCATCGGTATCGCTGGTGGTGCACACAAATCAAAGTTCTTGGTTGATGACCTGAAGTTTGATGCGGCCATTGATTACAAGAACGAAAATGTTGCAGCGCGTCTTGATGAATTGGCACCAGATGGAATCAATGTCTTTTACGACAACGTCGGTGGCGACATTCTTGATGACGTATTGATGCGCATCATCGAAGGATCACGCATCGTCATTTGTGGCGGAATTTCACAGTACGAAAACATGGACGATGTTCGCGGGCCCAAGAATTACATGAAGCTCGCCGAACGGCACGCCACCATGGAGGGCTTCGCAGTCTTTCATTTTGCCGAACACTATGCCCGCGCCGAGAAACACCTCGCCGATTGGCTCCGTAGCGGCGAATTGGTCGTACGTGAACAGATCGAACATGGCGTCGAGAACTTTCCTGCCGTGATGAACCTGTTGATGACAGGTGGCCATTACGGCAAATTACTTCTCAAGGTGTAGTCCCGAACTTTTCCAGCGAGAATGGGCGATGTGAGCAGCATCGTCATCTCCGAACTTGAATACGCACCCCCCGGAGCTGACCAGCTTTTCTTCGATGTGAGCTTTGGTGTCGCACCAGGCGAACACGCTGCCTTGGTCGGCGCTAACGGCGTAGGCAAGAGCACCATTTTGAAGATCTTGACCGGTGAATACGAATGCGATGGCGGTGACTTCACGGTCAACGGCACCATGTTGTCAATGACGCAAGACGTTGGCATGTCACGGCCGACCGACACCTTGCGCGAAATGTTGATTGAAGTTGCGCCCACTGCACTCCGCGCCGCGGGTCGCGCACTCGTCGCTGCCGAGAAAGCCTTGGCCAACGGAAGTGATGACGGTATGGGTTACGCCAACGCTCTCGGTGATTGGGGCGATCTTGGTGGATACGACCTCGAAACTAAATGGCAAGCTGCTGCGCAACGAAGTGTCAAGACCCCGGTCGACGATTTTTCTCGACGTCTCGTCAGCGAACTCTCGGGTGGCGAACGCAAACGACTCGTACTCGATTTGTTGTTGACGTCTGGTGCTGATGTTCTGTTACTCGACGAACCCGACAACTATCTCGACATTCCCACTCGCGGCTGGCTTGAAGAACAAATCAAAGCCTGTAAATCAACCATCCTGATGGTGAGCCACGATCGGACATTGCTTGAGCGCGTCGCGACCAAGATTGTTGTCATCGAAGGTTCGGGTGCTTGGGTGCACGGTGGTTCATACCTCACGTTCCCTGAAGCGCGGGCCAAGAGGCAAGAACTGATGGGCGACGATCTCAAACGCTGGAATGACGAAGAGCGTCGACTCTTTCATCACATGAAGATCATGAAGCAACGCGCCGCACAGAACTTCAAGAATGCAACGAAGGCCAACGGTGCAGAAACCCGTTGGGAAAAATTCGTTGCAGCCGGCCCGCCTCCCCCACCAGTTGCCGACCAACAGATTCACGTTCGTTTGCGTGGAGCAGATGCGGCCCGTCGGGTCGCCAAGCTTGAAGACGTTTCAGTGGGCAACTTGTTCTTTCCATTCTCTGATGAAATTCATCACGGCGAACGTGTTGGTCTCATCGGTCCAAACGGAACTGGAAAGAGTCACCTACTTGCAGTTCTCAACGGCGTCACTCCTGACGTCGGTTCAGTAACTTTTGGTCCACGCACTTCAGTTGGTGTGTTCACACAGATCAATGATCGACCCGACTTCACAGGTCGTCAGTGTCTTGACATCATTCGTGACCGATTAGTCGAAGACGAAAAGTCAATGAAGGCACTGGCTCGGTACGGACTCGTCAATAATTCGCGTCAAGAGTTTCAAACTTTGTCAGGTGGACAAAAGGCCCGGCTTGAAATTTTGTGCCTCGAGATCGAGGGTCACAATGTTCTGTTACTTGATGAGCCAACCGACAACCTCGACATCGAATCGTCAGAAGCTCTTGAGCGAGCTCTAGATGGTTTCGAAGGAACCGTCATCGCGGTGAGCCACGATCGAACCTTCTTAGCCAAGTTTGATCGTTTCATCATGATCAACGACGACGGAGATGTCTACGCATTACCCGATTATGAGATTGCTATGACTGGGCTAGCCGAACCCACCAAACTTGCCACCGTTCGCCTAGCCAAGAAACTCAGTTAGGCGTAACCTTCAACCATGGGCGTAACAAAACGGAAAATTGACCTCATTGACAAAATGACGTTGCCGATCTTTGCCGCCACCATGGTCTGGGAGCATCGGGTATTAAAGAAACGTCAGTTGCGCGAACTCGTTGATGTTGACGCAGTTGCGCCAGTTGATGACGGAAATCCAGTTCCTGATCCACTCGTTCCTCTTGGTTACGAAAAGAACGACACAGCCGGAAGTCTTGGCTTATTGGTTGGCTCAATCTTGATGGCTTTTGCTCTTGACGGTACATACCGCAAGATTCATGGATTCTTGTTTCGTCATCGTCTCTCAAACTTTGGTTCGCGCCGCGGTTCAATCATTACCGCGATGATCGTCTGGGATTTCTTGTACTACTGGAACCACCGCTGGATGCACAGGGTGCGCTTGTTCTGGGCCGACCATGCCGCACATCACTCAGGCCGCCGCTACAACTTGTCCACGGCACTTCGTCAATCGTGGAACGGCTACCTCACTACTTGGGTGTACTGGCCAATGCCGCTTCTTGGATTCCAATATTCGTCATTCGTCAAAGCTCGTCAATTGAACTTGTTGTATCAGTACTGGATTCATACTGAGGCCATCGACCGTTTGCCCGACTGGGTGGAAAAGATTTTCAACACGCCGTCACATCACCGAGTGCACCACGGCGCCAACAAGCAATACATCGACAAGAACTACGCCGGCATCCTGATTATTTGGGACCGCATGTTCAAGACCTTCGAACCCGAGATTCGTCAACTGCAATACGGGCTCACCAAAAACATTCGTACGAACAACCCCGTCAAAATGGCATACGGCGAATTAGCACAAATCGCTAAAGACGTTGCTCAAGCCGACAACTTCAATGAGCGCTTGCGCTATGTCTTTGCTGCCCCAGGCTGGTCACCGGACGTCGCTGCATAAAGAATTAAACGAGAGCCTTGGCTTTTGTAAATTGCATGGCGCCATCATCAATGGGCGACTTCACAATCATCTGCTTATCAACCGCGATGAGTTGCGGGTTGAGCCACGGAGCATGATCTCCTTGCCTAGGCATTAAGTGCATCATGCGTTGCATGTAGCCCGCCGAGAAATCATCAATCCAAGGACGAGCCTTCATACCTTGGTCTTGTGCTCGTAAACGCGGTGTGGCTTGTTGCGTGCCGGTTTTCTTCATGTGATTCAACAAACGACACGAGTAATTAGCCACCACATCGGCGCGCAGAGTCCATGACGCATTGATGTATCCGAATGTCGACACCAAGTTTGGTACATCTGAATATGCCAAGCCTTTGTAGGTCCAGGTTTGTGCGAAGTCAACTTCGTTGCCGTCAACCTTGAATTCAATTTCGCCAAGTGTGACGAGATTGAGCCCAGTTGCCGTGACGATGATGTCGGCCTCAATAGTGGCGCCCGACTTCAACAAAATACCGCTCTCAGTAATGCGCTCAATATGGTCGGTCACGACCGAAGCCTTGCCGAGCGCAATTGACGTGAAGAGATCGCCATTAGGGATCAGACACATACGTTGATCCCACGGGTTATAGGTCGGAGTGAAGTGAGTATCGACGTCGTAATCGGGGCCGAGAGCTTTGCGAACCCCTCCAAGAATTTGCTCCTTGACTTTTTGTGGCTGAGTACGCGTGCGGTTATAGAAGAACTTGGTCAGTGCAATGTTCTTTTTGCGAGTGATCGCGTATGCAACTTTCTCTGGCAAGATCTTGCGCAGTTTGTCGGCGATCGCATCATGATCGGGTCGTGCCACCACATAGGTTGGCGAGCGCTGCAACATCGTGACGTGCGCAGCTTTCCTTGCCATTGCCGGCACCACAGTCACCGCAGTTGCACCTGAACCGATGACAACAACTTGCTTTCCGGTGTAGTCGAGATCGCTCGGCCACTTTTGTGGATGCACGACTCGTCCACTGAATTTTTCAATTCCGGGGAACTCGGGTGTGTAGCCCTCTTTATAGCTGTAGTAGCCCGAGCACATCGACAAGAAGCCACAGGTGTACGTGAGCGTCTCATTGGTTTCTTTGTGGGTGGCGGTCACTGTCCATGTCGCTGTTTCGGTTGACCATGATGCATGAGTAACCAAATGATTGAACTGAATCTTTTTGTCGATGCCATTTTCGCTCGCGGTCTCGCGCAGGTAATTCAAGATTGATGGACCGTCAGCAATTGACTTCGCTTCCTTCCAAGGTTTGAAGCTGTAACCAAGCGTGTGCATGTCACTGTCGGAGCGAACACCTGGATAACGGAAGAGATCCCACGTACCACCCATGTTGGGTCGGCCTTCCAAGATCGTGTAACTACGGTCAGGGCACTGCTGCTGCAAGTGATAGGCCATGCCAATACCTGAGATTCCGGCACCGACGATCAAAACATCTACATATTCGGAACTCATTTCCCACCGAACCTTTTCTCCCCTTGGAATCCCCACTGTAGAACCAGCGTACGAATCCCTCACGACTTCTAGGGACTTGTTGGCATGAAATTCAATAATTCACTATTTGAGGCAAGATCAATTGCATCCACATCTAGTGGGAGCCCAACTATCTGGGGTCCATGCTCCAAAATGTCAACAATGACCGGGAATTGACCAGTTCTGTTGACTCCCTCAAAGCGCATCATTTCTCCAGACTGTTCATTGATCCAATAGATCGATCGCTGGCCATAACGCAGCAGAACAACGGGCTGTTCACGCAATACATCGGTACGAATAAAAGCCGATCCCTCAGCCTGCAAGATGATTTGCGCATTTTCTGGGGTCTTTGATGCAAGCCCAGTAACGATTGACAAAAGCTGATCTAAGCGGCGATTTTCGATATCAGGGTCACGCACGACAACCGGCCGCCGATCGCTAGTGATCATGTCATCAATCTCAACGGCAAGATCTGGTCGCCATTCAGCCACCGCCGTGTCTTCCCACCAAACTTCTTTGACAGGGTTTGGCTGCGCTCCTCCAGAAACCAACGCATGACCTTGATGCCGCGACCAATCAATGACACCTTCAAGGGTGATCGTTCCTCCCTCAAAGCCCGCCTTGGCCGACAATCTAAATTGAGCCCCACCGAGTTCGTAGTTCTGCCAAAGAACTTCAGCTAACACCGCTGCTTCGCTCGAACTTAATGGACGCTCAACTTGTGTCTTTTCTCCTCCACATGAAACGGCAAGGAGTGACACGAAGAGACAAGCAAGTGCTCGCATTTCAGAAGGTGCTTTCAATTTCATGACGACTGACCTATTGGTACTACCAAGTCCTCCAGAATTGGATACAACGGTTCATTGATAGGAAGACCCAATGATGCAGTTGCCGCATTTGGCATTGACACTTGTTTGGATGGTGGCGCTACGTCTCGATAGCTCGGACCAGGTGGCCCATTTGGTTGCGAGTAGGTCGTCGGATTTCGCAAGGTTGCTTCCGACACGCACGACATTTTCTGCTCAATATCAGCAGGCGTTGAAGTAACAAACACATTCTCTGAAAAGCAATTCTTTAATGAGTCTTCGGGCCTGCCGACAAACAGCAGATCAGTGCCGTTTGCCTGACTTACATTTCCGTGAATTTCGTTATCCATCGGGATCAGATCATTAAGCGGCATGATCACAATCCCTGCCCACGCATGACCACGAACCACGTTCCGTGCCACGAGGTTTGCAGTCCCGCCCCCGATAACGATGCCACCACCAAAGAATCCCTGTGGTATCTCTGGGGCGTTTGGATTGTCATTGTCTTCAACCAAATTTGCCGCGATCGTGGCACCGCGTTGGGGAGACAACATTTCAGCTTTCTGCGAGTTTGGAGTAATACCGAGTCGGTTGCCTCGAAACACAGACTCAATCACCCATACGTTGGAGGACGCATTTGTTCCGTAATAACCGATTGCGTTGTTTTCCGCGTTTGTTGAACGAATCACAACGTTGCAGGGACGACATTGACCAACATATATTCCGGAGTCAGGATGGCCTGACGCGTACGAGTGTTCAATCAAACCATTTTTTGAAGCAAACGCGTAGATGCCATACAGACCGTTGTTAAAACTCGTTACATACGAGACGCGATAACCATCTAACGTGTTTTCATCGGCTCCATAAACACCATCGTTACTCGGTGGTCCACGAAGCGCACCGCTGAAAATGATTCCGTTTTGTCGAAAAGATTTTACGGTCAAGTTTTCAATGGCCACCGAATTTCCTGAAACCTCAAATCCATTTGATAATTCGTCCCCGCCATCGATGACAACTGTATTTCGCTCTAATCCGCGAATCACCAAGTTGTCCTGAACGATACGTACGCTCTCGCTGTAGGTGCCTGGAGAAATCAAAATAAGATCACCGGTACGAGCTTCGTCTACCGCGCTCTGAATTGTTGTGTAATCCTGAGGTACTAAAAGTGTTCGACTTTCCGAATCTTCAGATGTGCAAGCAGGCAGAGCCAAGGTTCCAAGTACCACGAGCCATTTGACAAGTTTCATCAAGTTCAGTTGTGCTGAAAATGCAGTCGTCGACGCAGCACGAAGCAAATTCCAAGAATCAACAAGATGAGTCCGATCCGCAAGGAATACATCTCTTGGCCTGTCGCTGGGAGGTTCTGGGTCGGCACGTAGCCGAAATCTAAAGTGAGGTCGAAATCACCGTTTCGACTGAGATTCAAACTCACGGCAGAGCCTTTAGACGAATCCCCTGCGCGTTGGCCAGCACCCGAAATCGTCGAACGATAAGCAGAAGGATCTTGAATGATCACCCGATACTTTCCAGGCGCGAGTCTTGGAAATAGGTAGTGACCAGATGAATCAGTCACCGTGCTCATAACCGTGTTTCCGTCGATATCGCGCGCCGGATTTCCGTTCTCGTCGACCAACACCAAAATAACTCCCGAAATTCCTCGTTCGCTAGAACTCTGGCGACCATTCTTCGTGCTATCAATCCAGACGAAACCGCCGACATTGACTCCTTCAGATGTAGGGGCCAAGTCACTGCCATTCCAAACTGGAGTGTTGTTTGCTCCACTTCCGCTACCAGAACCACCATTGAAGTTGCCTGGATAGCCGGAGCGCTTCGATGAACCTTCCGGTGACACATTAGGTATCGGAGTTGGTTCAGTCGTGGAAGAACTAGCTGTTGTCGTCACCGGAGTCGGAGATGTCGTTGTTGACGGCGCAGTCGTCGTTGACGTTGTACTTGAGGTTGTCGTTGATGTGGACGTCGACGTTGATGTGGACGTCGTCGTTGAAGTTGTTGACGATGTTGTCGTAGTAGTGGTCGTTGATGGTGTGACAACAACTCCAAAGTCCAAGGTCAAATCAGCATCTCCATTGTTAGGAAGATTCACTGATGTCGCGGTGTCAGTTGATGAGTCAACTGCAAGGTCCGAACCAGCACTAGCTGTTGTGGCCTGATACCCCGCCGGATACGTAATGTTCACCTTGTACTGA
>Ga0214168_1001164_pt1 | contig 10561 bp, 12 predicted proteins | sample LakMenepilimnion_FD_153002 | JGI IMG/M metagenome (GOLD analysis project Ga0214168, IMG submission 153002) | Freshwater microbial communities from Lake Mendota, WI - Practice 29OCT2010 epilimnion v4 | ecosystem: Environmental > Aquatic > Freshwater > Lake > Epilimnion/Euphotic zone | place: Lake...
CATACGGCTGAATTTGTCGAAAGCGGATTTGTCCTCAATAAACTCATGGTCATTGAATCGCTGCATTTCTCGATAAATGCGATATTCGTTTTCCAAATGCTTTGTATTTCTATAAATAGATGGCTGAAATGCTGTGTCTTTATAATCTTTATCTTCACCTCTAAAATAAACTGTGCAATCTTCTTCATGCTCAAAATCAAGAATCTTTTCCACAAATTCTGGAATTGAATGCACTTGTATCTCTTGTATCTCTTGAACGACATTACTCATAATTTTTCCATTTTTGATTTTTTAAGAAGAACCCCGCTTCATTTCGATAAAACATTGTAACGCGTTAAACTGAACTAAGCCACCTGTCCACCCACCCAAACCACACCCAAAACCACCCGCACAGTGTTTAACAAGCTACTCACACCAGCCCAACCAAAATAACAAGCTATTTTGATAGCCTAACGTTCGAATTACACACCAAAAAATAGGTGATGCGCATTAAACTTGTCAGTTAATCTATAAACTTGAAGAAAATAGTCTACAGCACTTTAAAAAATAAAAATAAAAATAAGGATATTTTACAGCTTAAACAGTATATTGCTTGTCATCGATTTTTGTGGGAGGATGAAGCAACTATTCATAAAAGGAAAATATATGCCAGAAATAGTCAGGTTTTATGGAATTGTCATCAAATTATTCTTTAGTGATCATCCTCCACCGCATTTTCATGTGATTTATGGCGAATATAACGCACTTTTTGATATTCAATCACTAGAGGTAATTGAAGGCGACTTACCAAGTCGAGCAAAAAAATTAACCATAGAGTGGGCAGCGCTTTATCAACGTGAATTACTTGAAATGTGGGAAAAACAACAGTTCCATAAATTGCCACCACTGGAATAATTATGCTCAATTTACCTAAAATTATCGCTGTTCATCCGATTGATAATTATGAACTAATCATCGAATTTTCAAATCACGAATATCGTCAGTACGACGTTAAGCCACTGTTAGAAAAAGAAATGTTCGAACCATTAAAAAATCGTGAATTTTTTAATGCTGTAAAAATTGAACAAGGCGGCTATGCTGTAAGCTGGAATACAGATATTGACATAAGTGAATATGAATTATGGTCAAAAGGTAAAGTGAGCCTAGCGCATCAACAGTTTGGCACCTAAAAGTTAGCAAAATTTTTCATGTTTGGCTAATCATCCAGAGAGCGCAGCATCCTTCCAATATACAACCTACTGCGTTTATTTGTATCAAATTCAATTAGCGTTTTTCTACTTTTAAAATTGACGCGCCTTTTCAATCATTTTGCTGGTCGATTGCCCTTCGACAAAATCTAAAATTTTCACTTCACCGCCATTTGCAATAACTGCCGCGCCACCCACAACCTCTTCAGGTTTGTAGTCGCCACCTTTCACAATCACATCCGGCAATAAAGCATTGTAAAGACGCTCAGGCGTTTCTTCGCTAAACGACACGACCCAATCGACACATTCAAGCGCAGCCAGTACCGCCATGCGCTCTTGCAGACCGTTAATGGGACGTGAATCACCTTTGAGCAATTTGACCGATTCATCTGAATTGACTGCGACACATAATCGATCACCGAGCTTTCTGGCTTGCTGTAAATAAGTAATGTGCCCAATATGCAGTAAATCAAAACAGCCATTTGTCATAATTACTTTTTCGCCACGTGCTTTGGCTCGCTCCAAACACTTTGCAAATTCATCTTCGCTGACAACACCAAACAGTGCATCACGATGTGTGTGCATTTCACGACTCAGCTCAAGTACTGACACCGTTGAAGTACCGACTTTGCCGACAACAATACCCGCCGCCAAATTCGCGAGCATCATCGCATCACGGAGCGCCAAATCAATCGCAAGACCCAGCGCCATGACAGCAATCACCGTATCGCCCGCGCCAGTGACATCGAAAACCTCTTTCGCCTGCGCTGGCAATGAATGTGTCGAGTTGACATCTATTAAACTCATACCCGCTTCACCACGCGTGAGCAGTAAATTGTCAATGGTATGTTGTGCTAATAAATCGCGTCCTTTTTGCATTAACGCCGATTCATCATGACAAGCCCCCATCACCGCAAAAAATTCCGATAAATTGGGCGTAATCAAATTGGCTTGCGCGTAACGTCGATAATCAGCGCCTTTGGGATCGACGAGTGTTTTCAGTCCTGCATTTTTGGCTAACGTAATATAATCTGCGACATTCGCTAACGTACCTTTACCGTAATCCGAAAACACGACCACATCATGCGTCGCTAAATTGGCTTGCAGACAGGCTTGTAAATCGTGAGTATTGAGATTGAGTGGCGTTTCTTCAAAATCGACACGCAATAATTGTTGATGCTGCGCCATGACGCGCAACTTGCAAATGGTTTGTGCATTTTCATCCATCACAAAATCACAGGTGACGCCCTCAGCATGGAGCAACGCTTGCAAACGCTTTCCATCCGCGTCATTTCCTATCGCGCCAATTAAGGTGACGTTGCCGCCTAATTTAGCGATATTTAGCGCGACATTTGCCGCGCCACCTACACGCTCTTCAATACGATTCACTTTGACCACGGGCACGGGGGCTTCGGGCGAAATTCGCGCCGCTTGACCAGACCAATAGCGATCAAGCATGACATCGCCAACAACTAAAATACGCGCGGCTTTAAAATCAGGCAAATTAGCTAACATCACTGCTTCCTTCAACGACACCACACCAGTAATGCCCAATCAAAATATGGGTTTCTTGAATACGCGCTGTCGCGGTTGACGGTACTTTGATGGTCAATGTCGCCACATCAACTAACGCGCCACCACTCTCACCGGTTAACGCAATGACGTTTAATCCTTTTGCTTTGGCGGCGTGCGCTGCTTGCAAAATATTTTTGCTGTTTCCCGATGTTGAAATAGCAATCAATGTATCCCCAGTATTGCCAAGCGCTTCAATTTGCCGTGCAAATACACTGTCAAATTCAAAATCATTAGCGTGTGCGGTCAAAATAGAACTATCCGTTGTCAGCGCAATGGCCGGCAACGCGCGACGTTTTTTCTCATAGCGCACCACAAATTCTGCGGCAATATGCTGCGCATCCGCTGCACTACCGCCATTGCCGCATAATAAAACTTTATGACCACGCTCAAAGGTGTCGATTAATAGTTTTGCAGCTTCCTGCACAACGTCGCTACACTGCGCCGCGCATTGCATAACAGCAATATGCTGCGCAAGTTCGTCGTTAAACGTTTTCATGCATCCTCATTTTTGTGATACGTTAATTTTTTGGGGTTCTAAATAGGCAATATTTAAATGATCTTCAATTAAATATTTTTGAGCAACAGCGCGAACTTGTTCAGCGGTCACTTGATTGATTTTCGACACATATTCACCGCTTTTTTGCCAACCTAAACCAATAGTTTCCATCATCCCCAGTTGCATCGCTTGATAAAAATTAGAATCGCGCTGATACACTTGTCCTGCTAAGACTTGCGCTTTAATGCGATCAAGTTCTGCTGGTTCAATGAGTTTTGCTTGCAACTGCGCAATTTCATGTTTTAAAGCGGCTTCGACATCGAGTACGGTTTTACCTTCTGCTGGCGTGCCTTCGAGTTCAAATAAATCATCAAGGCGTGAACCCATGTTGTAACCAGCACTCGCTGCGACCGCAATTTGTTTACCGCGAATTAACGTAGCACTCAAACGCGCACTATTTCCACCATCTAAAACGCCCGCTAAGACTTCAAGCGCATAGGCTTCGGATTCATCTTTAGCTGTTTTGAGCGTTGGGACATGATAGGCAAGCACAACAGAAGGCAATTTTGCAGGCACTTTCATAGTCATTTTTCGCACGCCTTGTTGAGGCATTTCAACTTGCGGCTTGAGCGGTACGATGTCACTAGGCTGCAACTCACCAAAATACTGTTGCGCAAGTTCAAAAACATCACGGGTGTTAACATCGCCAACAACCACTAATGTTGCATTATTTGGCGCATACCAGCGTTGATACCATGCTTGCAAATCAGGCGCAGTATAGGCGGCAATATCACTAGGCCAGCCAATAATTGGGTTTTTATACGGACTACTTGTATACGCCATCGCGGCAAATTGCTCTGCCATTTTTGCTTGTGGATTATCTTCTGTGCGCATACGACGCTCTTCGGTCACCACTTCTAATTCTTTTTTAAGCTCTTCAGGCAAAATATTCAAATGGCGCATTCTGTCCGCTTCAAGCTCAAAACTCACCGCTAATTTTGACGCTGCCATGGTTTGAAAATAGGCCGTGTAATCTTGCCCTGTGAACGCATTTTCTTCGCCACCATTTTGCGCAATAATGCGTGAAAACTCACCTGCTGGATGCTTATCAGTTCCTTTGAACATCGTATGCTCAAGCATGTGAGAAATACCAGTAATGCCGTTAGGTTCATAGCTTGAGCCTACTTTATACCACACTTGCGATACCGCAACCGGTGAGCGATGATCTTCTTGAACAAGCACTTTCAAGCCATTTGAAAGAATATGTTCACTAATTTGTGGCGTTGCAAAACTCGCAGCGGGAAGACAAATAAAGGCAATAGGAAGAAAGATTTTTTTCATTTTTTTCATAAGATAACGCCAAAATAAAAACGGCGTATTGTAAAAACAATACGCCGAGTGAAAAAACGACAGCTTCAAAAAAGCGATTTAACCATCAGCGTTGATTTTAGCGATAATATCGTTTAAATCATTGTCGCTGTTTTCATTTGCCACCTGACACGTTCCCGCGTTCAAATGTCCACCACCATTATAGCTAAGACATAATTCACCGATATTCGTGTTCGATGTCAGATTCAAAATCGATTTTCCAATGGCAAATACGGTATTTTGTTGCCACATACCCCACATGACGTGAATTGAAATATTACATTCAGGGTAAATCGCATAAATCATAAAACGATTGACCGCAAAAATAGTTTCTTCATTGCGTAAATCGAGTACCACTAAATTGCCATGAACACTTGCGCAACGGGTAATTTGATCTTTTGCTGCGTTTTCATGCTCTTTGAATAATTCAACGCGTTCTTGAACATCCGGTAGATTTAAAATATCTTCAATGGTGTGATCTTTGCAATAATCAATTAAATCCATCATCAATTGATAATTAGACACGGTGAAATTTTTAAAACGACCGAGACCTGTTCTCGCGTCCATTAAGAAATTCAAAAGCACCCAACCTGTCGGATGGAGAATTTCGTCTTTGCTAAATTGCGCTGAATCACCCTTATCCACCGCCGTCATCATTTCGTTCCAATGCGCAGGGAACCTTGACTCACCACCGTAGTAATCATAAACGACGCGCGCAGCAGAAGGCGCATCTGGATCGATAATATAATTATCAGCCTTACCGTTACGAATAGTCTCACTCAAATGATGATCAAATGCTAAATGCACACCACTCACATACGGTAAATTGGTGGTAATATCATTATCGGTAATTTCAATGATGCCGTCCTGCATATCTTTTGGGTGAACGAATTTAATTTCTTCAATTAAATTTAACTCTTTCAAAAGTACCGCACAAATCAAGCCATCAAAATCACTGCGTGTGACTAATCTAAATTTTCTCTCTGTCATGATTTACTACCTTTCTTTTCTTTAAATAATAATAAAAAAATGTCGCCCAATATCCACTTCTCGAAACTAAATCATTATAGCAATTTAAAACAACCCTGTAATTTTACCATCATCATCTATATCAATACGTTCTGCTGCGGGAACTTTAGGTAAACCCGGCATGGTCATCATATCGCCTGCAATAGCCACAATAAAACCTGCCCCATTCGCTAATCGCACATCACGAATTTCAAGCGTATGCCCGCAAGGAGCGCCTTTCAAATTTGGGTTCGTTGAAAAAGACATTTGCGTTTTCGCCATACAAATTGGGAAAAGGCCATAATCTGCATTCCATGCGCTCAACTGCGCTTTGACTTTTGCTGATGCGGTGACATTCGATGCACCATACAATTTAGTAGCAATTGTTTCGATTTTTTCCCATAAGCTTAAATTTTCATCATAGACAAATGTAAATTCCGCTTCACGGTTATCGACAATATTAACAACTTCTTGCGCTAAGGCCTCTGCACCCGCGCCGCCGTTTGCCCAATGCGTTGACACGATACACGTCGCGCCTAATGCCGCACATTTTTCTTTGAGTAATGCAATTTCAGCATCGGTATCAAACGTAAAATGATTCAGACACACCACGCAAGGCAAGCCGTAATGCGTGGTGACATTGTGATAATGACGTGCTAAATTTTCAAAACCGGCTTCAACCGCCGCGACATTTTCTTGATTTAAATCGTCTTTTGCTACGCCACCGTGGAATTTCAATGCGCGAATCGTGGCCACTAAAACCACTGCAGACGGTTTTAAACCCGATTCGCGGCATTTAATATCAATGAATTTTTCTGCACCTAAATCCGCACCGAAACCTGCTTCGGTGACGACATAATCGGCTAATTTTAAGGCTGTTTTTGTTGCCGTGACGGTATTGCAACCGTGTGCAATATTCGCAAACGGGCCACCATGAATAATAGCAATATTATTTTCAAGCGTTTGGACTAAATTGGGTTTAATGGCGTCTTTGAGTAGCGCCGCCATAGCACCATGTGCTTTCAAGTCACTCGCATAAACGGGCGTGACTTTATCGGATTTATACCCAATGATAATGCGACCTAAACGCGCTTTTAAATCCGCGCGACTCGTTGCCAAACATAAAATGGCCATGACTTCCGAGGCAACCACAATGTCGTAACCATCTTCGCGCAGATAACCATTTGCCGCGCCACCCATACCGACGACGATATGGCGAAGTGCACGGTCATTCATATCAACGACGCGTTTCCATTGAATACGACGTGGATCAATATCGAGCGCATTGCCATGATTGATATGATTATCAATTAACGCTGAAAGTAAATTATGCGCCACACCAATCGCGTGAAAATCACCCGTAAAATGCAAATTGATGTCTTCCATTGGAACCACTTGCGCATAACCACCCCCTGCTGCGCCACCTTTGACACCAAAACACGGCCCAAGTGACGGCTCGCGCAAACACATAATCGTTTTTTTATTCAATCGATTGAGTGCATCACCAAGACCTACCGTCGTGGTCGTTTTACCCTCGCCTGCGGGCGTTGGACTAATTGCTGTCACGAGAATTAATTTACCGTCTGTTTTATCCGCTAAACTGTTGACATATTCAAGTGACAGTTTCGCTTTAAAATGCCCGATGGGATCTAAATGCTCTGGCGCGATGCCGTAATTTTGCCCAGCAAGCTCAATAATGGGTTTCATTTTGGCGCGTTGCGCGATTTCAATATCTGACATTTTTTATCCTGTTTTACAATATGAACTATTTTTATATTAAGTGCTTGTGTTGGATGAATTTAACCTAAATCGTTACAATAACCAAAACAAACGGGTTACGCAAATTGCGCAAAAACACATCTTTCTCAAATTAAACTAAAAAATGCTTATGACTTTATTTCGCGCCTTTTTATGCCAAGTCATTGCGCTGGCTATCACACTTGCCGCAGCGTATTTTTTGCCTATTCTACATTATTATCCAGCCTTTTTTTTACTTTGCCAAAGTGCGCTTGCTGTAGCAGGTAGCCGATTTTTAGGACTTCCTAATTGGTGGATGATAATTCACCTGCTTTTTATGCCCTGCGTTTTTATTTTTTTCATGTTTTCGTTGCCTGCGTGGGTATATCTTTGCGTTGTCGTCGTGATGACACTTGTTTTTTGGGGAACCGTGCGCGGTGATGTACCGTTGTTTTTATCGTCGAGCGACGTTGCCCTCACCGTCATTGCGCTCATGGAAGAGGAAAATGTGAAAAAATTTGCCGATTTAGGGGCGGGCATTGGCTCGGTTGCATTGCCTGTTGCAAAAGAATTTAGCCAACTCCATGTCGATGCTTGGGAGCGTGCGCCTATTCCTTGGTTAATTAGCGTACTTCGTGGCAAGCGATTAGCAAATTATACGGCCACGCGACGTAATTTATTCGATGCAAACTTTGCGGATTATGATGTGATATTTGCGTTTTTATCACCGCGCGTCATGCCTGAACTCGGCGAACAACTCAAAAAAACCATGCGCAAAGGTACCTTATTTATTTCATCGTCATTTCCTGCGTCCGATTGGACACCAGAAAAAGTTTTGCAAATCCATGATCGACGTAAAACGATTTTGTATTGTTACCGCATTCACTAATCGCTTACGATTGCAGTTTCAAAATATAATCCTCTAAATCGTCCATATCGTTGATGGTCGTTTCAGAAATGGCAAAGTGTGTCACATTCATTTTGGCGCGTTTGACACTATTTGTGTTTTTTGAAATCAACGGATGCCAATCAAACAAAGGCTTACCTTCATGAAGCAGTCTATAGGCGCAGGTGACGGGAAGCCACTGATATTCATCCGCGCTCATCTCACGCAAATCTAAACAGTCTTCGACCAATTCGATACGCTTTTCATATTGCGTGCAATGACAAGCCTGAATATCGAGTAATTTACACGCCACGCGCGTGATATAAATTTCGTCCGTGTCTTCATCTTGGATTTTATGTAAACAGCACTGACCACAGCCATCACATAACGACTCCCACTCGTCATCAGACATTTCATCTAATGATTTTGTTTCCCAAAAGTTTGTCACGCAAGCAATTCCCAAACGGGTTTGACGCCAGCGGGCAAAGGCGCAAGGCGTCCAAGCTCAATCCATTGATTGGCTGGACTATGAAAATCTGACCCCACCGACCCCGCCAATTCAAATTGATTGGCATAATTACCTAAAATGCGTATTTCATCCGGATTATAACGCCCCGTTACCACTTCCATCGCTTGACCACCTGCCGCTTTAAATGCAGCTAATAGTTTTTTCATGCGCGACGCTGTTAATTTATAACGCAAAGGATGAGCGAGTACCGCAATACCGCCTGCATCTACAATGGATTTGATAGCAACGTCAAAAGGTGTCCATGTAGTTGACACAAAAGCCACTTTTCCATCACCCAAAAAACGATCAAAGGCTTGCTGTTGCGTGTCGGCATGACAATGTGCAACGAGAAAATCAGCAAAATGTGTGCGCGTAATCATGCCATCCCCAACCACTTTTTGTACAAATTCAAGCGCACCGTGAATACCTTTTTTCGCTAGTTTTTGTGAAATTTTCTCAGCACGTTCGTTGCGCATTTTATCGAGATTAAGCGCGATATTTTCAATAGCTTCGTGCTGTGGATCAATATTTAAACCAACAATATGTAAACACTGTTTTTCCCATTGAGCAGAGATTTCAATGCCGTTAATCAATTGAATGCCCATTTTTTGTGCGCATATACGTGCTTGTTCAAGTCCACTAATACTATCGTGATCGGTGAGCGCTAAGGTTGTCACACCTCGCTCTGCTGCGCGTGTGACTAATTCATCAGGAGAAAGCGTTCCATCTGACGTAGTTGAGTGGCAATGCAAATCATAAACTTGTGATATCAATTTGAGTTTTCCAACGTGGGTTAATGGCTTATTATTGTTTTATTATAATTTGAAATAGCATTGTGGAGATTGATATTAAGCCGCTTTTATTTCAAAATGCAGCTGGTTATTTTTAGATAATTTTTGATAAATACTGTCGGGGCATAATTCCAAACCATTTTTCCAGCATAATGCCCCCATCTCCAAAAAGAAATCCTTGAAAAAAATCTCGTCCTTTAGCGGCAAAACTAATTCTGCCTCTTTATCAATTAACAGTTGCAAATCGAAGTCCCCGTAAGAATTATCCGAAAAATACAATCGTAAAATTTTTTTTTGCACATAATACGCTTGAATAATTTTAATCATTGTCTGCTCCAGGGATACGTTGCATAGGTTTCAATGCAACTGCTAATTTCCAATTATCCAGTAATTCATTTTGATGTTCTTTAGCCCATTCACGAACCAATTTTATCGCTTTACTGGGCAATTTACCTGCTAATAACTCGCCTGTTTCAATGCAAAACTGAGCTTCTTGACCTTGATATTCAACATGAAAATGCGGTGGATTATGATCATCGTTATACATTCTGATGTAAATACCAAAGAAATAAGAAATAACGGGCATAGAATCTTTAATTATGTCGTAAAAAAAAACAGGTGACATTTTCAATATAAAAATGTCACCCAATCAAAAAATGAAAAACTTACTTCGTCAACAAATAATCCAACCAAAGATTAGACAACTTTTCTTGCACCGTATTTTGTTTTAAACGTGCATTCAAGTTGGGGAAGTCGACTTTATCTAAGTCTTGATCTTGGTTGTAGCACGAATAAACAAAGAACTCTTTACCCGTTTCTTTATCCACGTGTTTACACAAGCACTGTGCACAAATGCCTTTCATCATGCATTGCATCGGAGAATTAATAGATCCTATCGCCTGATGTGCCTTCGTTAAATATGGTTTTAGCACATCAAAACGCGCATTTTTCACCGCTTCCATCATACGATCCGAACCAATGACAATCAAATGATCCACGTCAGAG
>Ga0214168_1001172_pt1 | contig 10522 bp, 9 predicted proteins | sample LakMenepilimnion_FD_153002 | JGI IMG/M metagenome (GOLD analysis project Ga0214168, IMG submission 153002) | Freshwater microbial communities from Lake Mendota, WI - Practice 29OCT2010 epilimnion v4 | ecosystem: Environmental > Aquatic > Freshwater > Lake > Epilimnion/Euphotic zone | place: Lake...
GTATGTTCGGCATGGTTTCAAACCCGCGGCCGACGGAAGCATTGAGTTGAAATGTCTGCCAGAACACGAGGCACGTACGTACGAAACTGGTGGCTCGCACGGAACATGGGAAGACCTCACTCGCGTCTCAGTACCCACGTGGGTCATTGCTGGCGCACAAGCACCGTTTCAGCCCTCAAGCATTGCGCCACGAATCGCAGAACTCATTCCGAACTCAACATATGTTCAGTACGACGACATGGGGCATTTTGGGCCGCTCGAAAATCCACATGAACTCGCCACACTTGTTCGCACAACACTTGCAGCACAGCAATGACATCTTTCGACGATGCCGGAGATCGGCTGCTTGAACCACTGCGAAACAACTCACTCTCCGTTCGTTTCTTTAATGCCGCAAGCACCGTTGGTGACTTCAGCATTGTGTGGCACATCATCGGGCTTCTATATGCAATTGGCTCACTTCACAGACTGCGTGAAGCGATCGCACTGTCTCTTGCCCTTGGTGCAGAAAGTCTTATTGTTAATCAAGGCATCAAACGCATCTTTCGGAGAGAACGCCCCACCACTTCAGGCGACCACCGATTCGATGTTCGCACTCCAAGCACTTCCAGTTTCCCTAGCGGCCACGCATCATCTGCCACATTCGCCGCCGCAATCCTTACGTCATACACGGGATGGCCACTTGTTCTTCTGTGGGTGGCAATTGCACTCGTTGTAGCCCTGAGTCGCGTAGTGGTTCGTATTCACCATCTCAGCGACATTGTGGGCGGAATCATCACTGGTGCCATCCTGTCAGTGCCTGCTCTTGTCATTCTCTCATCAGTGTTTTCATAACATCGAAGGGAATACCTTCGCTCGCTCGTAGGTTGAGGTCACTATGACTCGCACATTCGGACTCACGTACGACTACCGATGCCCATTTGCTCGCCTTGTCCATGATCACGTTGTCGAGGGCCTGCGTGCAGGTGCCGACTGGAATGTCACATTCCTTCCGTTTTGCTTAGGCCAGGCACACGTAGAAGAAGGTGACCTCGATATTTGGGAACGTCCCGAAGAAGACTCTGGGCTTTTTGCGTTACAGCTCTCCATCTCGCTTCGCGATCAGCAGCCTTCGTCATTCATCGACTTTCACCAAGCCATGTTCAATCACCGGCACATGGGCGGAGGTTCACTGAAAGACACCGCGGTTCTCTCTCGCATCATCACCGAAGCCGGCGCAGACCCAGCATCTGCAATTGCCGACGTCGAATCGGGTCGACCACTTGCTGTCATTAAAGACGAGCACACCCGCTTTGTGCGCTCCCACCAGGTATGGGGAACTCCTACCTTCATCGTGGATGACAAAGCTGTCTTTGTACGCCTTCTCGACCACGCCCATGGCGATGCCGCCCTCGCAACCGCTGCTATCAACCGAATCCTCGACGACATTGACTGGCCAATTCTGAACGAGTTCAAGCACACCAGCGTGCCCATGTAACGGTTGTAGGTTGGTCTGCATGGCCGACCTCGAAAAGCGAATGAGTGATACCGAGTCGCTGATGTGGCGCCTCGAGAAAGACCCTCACCTGGCGTCCACTTTCGGCAATGTCACCATTCTCGATCGTCCACCAAATATGGATCTGCTGTATGCGCGCATGGAACGCACCGCGCTGCTTTTTCCTCGCCTGCGCCGACGCGTGCTTCCTGCTCCAGGAAACTTTGGTAATCCAACATGGGTCGACGACCCCACATTTGATATTCGCTATCACGTTCGCCATATCTCACTTGCCGAACCGGGCGACATGCGTCAACTACTCGACCTTGTCACTTTGCTCATTGCAGATCCGTTCGATCGATCACGACCACTGTGGCATTTCATCATCGTCGATGGTCTTCAAGGTGGCCGCAGTGCATTAGTGCAAAAACTGCATCACACCGTCACCGATGGTCAGGGAGGTGTTGAACTTTCAATGCACTATCTCGACCTTGAACGAGACCCCGGCCCACTTCCTGCCATTGACCCCGCCATTGCTAATGCAGCCGTAGACATCTCGTCTCCCGACGCCACCGAAGCACTGCGCGGCGCGATGACAGATTCACTGCGTGTTCCGCTGTCGGTTCTCAAACAAGTGCGTGATGTCCTGAGCGATCCATCACTCATCGGAACTATCGGATCTTCTACTTCGGCAACAGTGAAGGGTCTGCTCGCCCAACTCAGCGAAACCGACGGCTCACGCTCACCACTGTGGACGCAGCGTTCACTTCGACGTCGATTTGAAACAGCTCGTGTCTCGTATTACGACATGCGTGGAGCGTCGAAAGCCCTGGGCGGAACACTGAACACAGCCTTCGTCACTGCTGCAGCACATGCATCCGGCAGATACCACCGAGAACTTGGTGCGCCCGTGGAATCGCTTCGCGCCTCTATGGCAATTAGCACTCGCACCGAAGGCAGTGGTGGTAACGCCTTCACGCTTGCACGCATGTTGGTGCCTACATCTGAAATGCCTCTCCCCGAGCGTTTCGCTGCTGTCAACGAGATCTTGCAATCAGCGCGCAATGGTTCAAGTAATGGTTCTCTTGAAGCGATTGCAACTGTGTCCACCATGTTGCCCACCTCGGTCATCACACGACTTGCTCGTGCTCAGGCCGAAACTGTCGACTTCGCAACGTCCAACGTTCGAGGTGCTGGTGTTCCCCTTTTCGTCGGTGGCGCAAAACTGCTGGAGAACTTTCCCGTTGGCCCGCTTGGCGGTGTCGCATTCAACCTCACGCTCATGTCATACATGGGGAGCATGGATGTGGGAATCAACATTGACGAAGCAGCAGTAGAAAGCCCGTCGCTCTTGCGCGATTCGCTGGTGGAATCATTCGCAGAACTTGCGTCGTATGCGCCAAAGGGCATCGACTCATCACCATCACCGAGCAGCGATGACTCTAAAGAAAAAACGACTAAGCGTCGGTGGTGGCAGCGCTGGCGCTAAGCAGTGTGCGCAAGTCGAGGAGCAAGTCTCCGACTTCAACGGCAGACACCAATTCGCGGCGCAGCATCTCGGCGAGTGCCTTGTCGATGACAGCAATCGCTTCGGTAATGACCGATTCGCGGGTGTCAAGCATGTGGAGCTCCTCTCGAAGTGCGGGGATGGAACCAGAGGTACTGGGTCCGCCCGCTTCCCTCATCGTACAGATGGGGCACACCAAAAAGTGGACACCCTCCTGCACCGGATGAATAACTCTGGTGACGCTTGCCATAAGGTCTGACACATGAATTTTGAGGGAACCACCACCGTTGTTACTGGTGCCGCAAACGGAATTGGCGCTGCGCTCTCGCGACGCTTTCATGCTGCGGGTGCTCGCGTTGTCGTTGCAGACCGCGACGCCGAGAACTTGAAGAAGATTGAAGCCGAGATGAATGCACTTCGACCCGACTCCGCATTTGCCGTAGTTGCAGACATCAGCACCGAAGCAGGCAACGTTGCGCTTATCAATGCAGCCCGGGAGAAGTTTGGGTTTATCCACTTGTTCTTCGCAAACGCTGGTGTAGCAGTAGGAACTTTCCTCGAAGACACCGATGAAGCCACGTGGAACATGGCCATGGATATCAACCTGCACTCACATCGATGGGCCGCCAAACACCTCATCGGCGATTGGCTCGCTGCAGGCGAAGGGTACTTCTGCAGTACTGCATCGGCTGCTGGCTTGCTGTCGCAAATTGGTAGCGCCACATACAGCGTGTCGAAGCACGGCGCCGTTGCGTTCGCAGAGTGGATGTCCATTACATACGGTGATCGCGGAGTCCGCGTGACGTGTTTGTGTCCACAGGGTGTGAACACCAATATGTTGAACCCACCAGGTCGTGAAGACGGAATAGACAAGCGCGGTGGCGACGTAGTGAAGGCATCAGGTGCAGTTCTTGAACCACATGAAGTAGCCAACATTGTGCACGACACCATCGTGGCCGAAAAGTTCCTGGTAATGCCTCACGCAGAAGTGCACACGTATGAACAGCGAAAAGTTGCCGACCGTGATCGTTGGTTGGCAGGTATGCGCAAACTGCAAAGCAGAATTTTTCAGGGATAACAATTCCATTTAGGGGGAAAAAACATGGGAGTTCGTCTCGAACCATCCGATGAATACATGCATGAACTTGGACCTGAATCCAACTTCAACGAAAGCATGTACATCAACTGCTTCGACCCCACAACAAAAGTTGGTGGTTGGTTCCGCATGGGCAACCGCGCCAACGAGGGGTACGCAGAAATGACCATCTGTTTGTATCTGCCAAATGGTCGTGTGGGCTTCATGTTCAAGAGACCAAACATTGACAACAACGATGCACTCGATGCTGGTGGTCTCACTTGGACAATGGTGAAGCCATTTGAAGAGTTGAAAATTGATTACGTGGGCAAAGTTGTGGTGCTCGACAACCCACACGACATGGCAGATCCGAAAGCTGCATTTGCAAACAACCCATTTGCCGAATGCGAAGCCCACATCACATTCACGGGCAAAGGCCGCAGCAGCATGTTCGGCGGCGAACCCGACACCCCACACGAGACTCCAGGCGAAGAATTTGCGAAGGGCCACTACGAACAACTTGTTGAAGCCCATGGCTCGTTGCGAGTCGGTGACGAAGAATGGGACATCAACGGATTTGGTCTTCGCGACCATTCATGGGGTCCGCGCTACTGGCAAGCCCCTTGGTACTACCGATGGCTCACTGCAAACTTTGGCGAAAACCTCGGATTCATGGCCAGTCGTGTGGCAAAGAAAGACGGCCCCGGATCACGCGGCGGATTCGTCTGGGACAACGGACAGATTCATCTCTGTGACGATGTACAAATTTCGACCGAGACTGTGGGTGACGAGAACTACCACGACATTGTCACGGGCGTTATTCGTTCGTCTCGCTCCGGCAAAGAGTGGCATTTCAAGGGCGACGTAGAAAGCCTTATTCCGCTGCGTAATCGTCGACAAGACCCCGAGGGCAACTGGCTGATGACTCGTATCAGCGAGGGTATGACCCAGTGGACCATTACAGAAGGTGAACACGCCGGAGCAACTGGCTTCGGAATGTCTGAATACTTAGACCAGATCATCGACGGCACTCCCGTCGGCCTCGCCGAATAAACCGCCATCGGTCGCAAGTAGCAAAACGCAACTAAAGACCGACACACGCGCTCGTTACGGTGGGGCCATGCGTCTTCCACGTTTTGTACTTGCCCTTGCACTTCTCGGCACACCTATTGCAACAGTTGCTGTCACAGCAACGTCAGCATCAGCCGATCCATTTACGTACACGGCAATCTCTGTCGCAACTCGCGGAGCATGCGCGCTTACACAAGACGGAATCGTTGTGTGTTGGGGCGACAACCCAGACCGATGGGTTTTCCCCGACAAACCAGTCGGCATGGTGCGAACACCAACAAAAATCTCTCTCCCCGGCGGATTGAAGTGGAAGTCAATCAACTCCGGCGAGGCATACGCCAATTGCGGCATTGCAGAAAACGATCGCGCCTATTGCTGGGGTAACCATCACATCGGCACATACTTCTCGCCAACATCTCGAACACCAGTTGAAGTTGAGTTCCCCGCCAACATTCGCGTCACCGACGTACAAAGCGGATACTCAACGGCGTGCGCAACGACTACAACGTCAGAGTTGTGGTGCTGGGGTGACGCGCACTATCTCGGAGACGGAAGCATCGACCCTGTTCGAATCCCTGTCCGTATCCCTATGCCCGACAACAACCCCATCAAGAGATTCAATATGGGTGGCGGTGGCGTATGCGCTGTCACCACTGCGCACAACATGTACTGCTGGGGAAACAACAACGAAGGCCAACTCGGACTCGGGTACTCACAGCAGTTTCCCTATTCATATTCATGGACACCAGTGCTTGTTCCTGCACCCGCAGGCGAACAATGGGACCAACCGTCATATGCCGGCGGCCGTTTGTGTGCACTCACCGTCAGCGGCGCTGGGTACTGCTCCGGAGATAACTACAACGGATCCTTTGGTAACGGCACATACAACGACAGCATGCGATTCACAAAAATGGTTGTGCCCGATGGGGAACGCCTGGTCACACTTGCCACTGGTTGGTACCACACATGTGTCGGCACCGAGAGCGGAAAAATGTGGTGCTTTGGTCGAGGCGACTACGGCGAACTTGGCACTGGCACATCTTTAGGTGGCCTCACATGGCGAACACCATTCGTTCCTGCCGGCGTGCGGTTTGTGTCCTTCGATGCTGGCGTTGCCGGTACATGTGCACTCGACACCACTGGTCGCATCTGGTGCTGGGGAGGCATGAATTGGACTCCACAAACTCCGACGCAACCATCTGCGGGGTACTTCCCCGAACTCATTCCACCGGTTGGATCACCGTCCGTCATTGCTACAGGCAGTACAGCGGTCGATGCTGAAGTAGCCACCATTACTGGTCAAGTAAATCCAAATGGTTATGCCAGCACAGTTGTTGCAGAAGTCAGCACTTCGCCATCTTTCGCAACTCTCTCCCGACACAACATCACAGCTTCGTTCCCTAACGATGTATACATTCCCACTACTTTCTCCCTTCGGCTCACATCACTTGCCCCACGAACCACCCACTACGTTCGCCTTGTCGCCACCAACACATTCGGGGCGGTCACCGGAGCAGCTACGTCCTTCACAACCCTTGGTGAAGAACCCACGGTGAACACGGTGACGGCATCCGAACTCACGGGCAACGAAGCATCTCTCACCGTTTCGCTCAACGCGAATCGATTGGCGTCAACCGCATATCTCCAGGTGTCCACAGAGCAGTCCTTCGCCACCAATGTGTCCAACTATTCGGTTGAACCTTTCTCTGGCAACACCGTGGTTGAACGTGTTCACGCTCTGTCGAATCTCGCTCCCAACACCACGTATTACATACGCGGAATTGCCACCAACAGACTCGGCACAACCACAGGATCAACTAGCCAATTCACCACCGTTGGTTCCCGTCCTAGCGCGACCATTACATCAACGTCTGCCACCATCAGCAGCATCACAGTGGCTGCCGATCTCAACTCCGGACTTGTTCGCGGTGAGGCATACGCCGAAGCGTCAACATCGCCGTCATTCACAACAGTAATCAGGTCTTCTTCACAATCCTTCACATCGCGCGGCCCATCTGCAACAACATTCGTTATCGACGGCCTCAACTTCCGCACTGACTATTGGGTACGAGTCGTAACCACCAATGCGGTGGGAAGCCACACAACAACAGCTCAACAGCAACGCACTCGCGGAGGCGTACCTACCATCAGAATCACATCAATAGAGGCTGGCTTGCGTGCCGCAGAAGCCCACCTCATCGTCGACTCCACCGGACTTCAGACATTTGTCAAGGTACAGGTATCGGAGAACGCCGACATGAGTGATGCCACGGAATACTTCGTTTCATCAAGTTCGTCACAGTCAGAAACGTATGCACACGCAACATTCCAGAATCTTGCGCCCCGCACTACCTACTACGCAACAGCAAGCGCCACCAATCAACTAGGAACTGCTCGCACCAGCACCATCCGATTCACTACACAAACACCAATCGGAATTGCCATCAATAACGATGCCGAAGAAACAACTTCGGCAACCATCGACATCTTTATCAATCCCCCCACCGCCGCTGTGGCCTATCGCATCTCGAACAATTCCAATTTCCGAAACGCCAAAGTGTTTGAACCAGCAAGCCCCATTAAGTGGGAACTCCTTGCTTCTGACGAGCCCGAAGTGGAACGCACTGTCTATGTTCAGGTGTACTTCGCAAACGGCCAGGTCATGGTGTTCGAAGATTCCATCACGCTCATTACCGATGTTGAAGTACCCGACGACGATGCCCCAATCATCGAAGCGCTTCGCTCAACACGTGTCGCAGCATCAGCTACTGCATCCACCAGTACGTCGCGATCAACGTCGGCACTTTCCATCACGGTGCGCGACCGCCGTTCAGGTGTCACACGAATTGAAATGAAGGCTGGGTCACGCACCATCGTGGCAAAGGTGGACGCGGCTCGACGCGGTACATATTCGCTCAATGTTCCAAAAGGCGTGAAGACTGTCCGTGTTCGTCTACGAGACGCCGCAGGCAACTACTCAAAGTGGAAGAGAATCACGCTTCGTTAATCAAGGTCAGAACGCAACAAGAAGCGTTCTGCAACCGACGAGTCCCCGATGACTTCCACAATGTCAACGGGGAGTCGGCGCCACAACACCAACAAAAGATCAGATGCGGTGCCGCGTAACGCCACCGAGCCCTTCTTATGCTCGCGCGTGACTACCATCTCCAAACCATCGCCCGGCGTCAACAACCACTCACCTTCCACATCGGTGCAATGCACGTGTACCGATCCACCAATAATTGGCTGACCTTCTCGAACAAGCGGTGTCATCACATACAGAAACTCGTCAATTCCATCACTCGCAAATTCGGGGGCAATCTCGGGTCGAAGCCCCGCCGCCCATCCGGCATCCCACGCATGCACCGCGGTTTCATGAGCCATTCGTCGCGTCAGCCACGCAATGTTCTGCGGGCCGGCCCACGTCCAGCAGGGTTGATCGGGAGAAAGCGTTGACACTGTCGACACAAGATGTGAGACACCTTCTTCGTACCACCGAATCATGTCCATCTCTTCAGGACGCTCGTCGCGCAGTGTTTCTGTTCGCGTTGTTGTGCCGGACAAGGCCATGGCCGTCCAGAAGCGATGTACTTCTCCCACATGCCACAACAAATCTGCAACACGCCATGAACCACAGGCGCGCACTGGCGCATCAAGAGAGAGGCGTGCGGCCCGCGCTATTTCTGCGCCGTGGAACTCAACGGCACGCACGTAATCGGCGTGCTGCATTACAGACCCTTTACAGCGTCAGCCAGTTCTTGCCACTGTTTCATAGGTAAGACACCTGGTGTTGCTGTGAGCACCTGCACACACACATGGTCGGCGCCGGCATCAAGATGTTCGCGGATTCGGCCGACGATGACATCCATGGACCCTCGCGGAACAATTGCATCCATCAAACGATCTGCGTGTCCCGTGATCTCTTCATCTGAATAACCAAAACGCTTCAGGTTGTTCGCGTAATTGGGAAGTCGTGTGTACGTCGTCATGTACTTGCTTGCAATTTCTTTCGCAACACTTGGCTCTTCATTCAGCACAACAGCGAGTTCAGGGGCAAGCAAGGGGCCAGCGCCCATGGTCTCTCGCGCAAACGCTGTGTGCTCAACTGGCGTGAAGTACGGGTGTGCACCTTCACCGCGTTCTGCGGCCAACTTCAACATCTTGGGTCCAAGCGCGGCAAGTACTCGACGCGGTGGAGTCGATGGCTGCGGACTGATATAGATACCAGCATCCATCGCATCGAGATACTCCACCATTGTTGAATACGGCTTGTCGTAATTAGCTTTGTGTACCCCTTGCACCATTGGTGCATGGCTCACGCCGATACCCAAGAGAAAACGATCGGGAAACGCTTCGGTGACCGTCTTCCATCCGGCCTGCATGGTTTGGGCCGTACGTGCGTGCAAACTTGCAATACCTGTTGCTAACACCATGGACTTTGTCGCGGATAACAACAAAGAGGTTGACGCGAATGGCTCACGAAGTACTGCTTCGGGAACCCACACCGTGGAGAATCCCATTTCCTCTACTTGCGCAATTCCTTCTTGCGCAGCAGACATTGGTTGAAGATCGAAGTCTGCGGTCCACAGACCAACTCGGCCAAGATGAAGTGAAGTCATGACCAGAACGCTACGAGATGGAGCGTGCTTTCGTACTAGCGGCGATGCACCCAATCGTCGATCAAACGTCGTGCAATAGAAATTCCCGGTGGAATCATTGGTAGGTCATCCCGGTCATACCAATGAGCTTCTGCAATTTCTGTGGTGTCGCACACAATGTCGCCAGACACCCATCGCGCCGTGAACCCAAGCATTAATGAATGTGGGAAAGGCCATGGCTGGCTCGCAACATAGGCGATGGAATCAACAACAATTCCAACTTCTTCTTCCACCTCACGTGCAACGGCCTGTTCCAAGTTCTCCCCTGGTTCAACAAATCCGGCAAGACACGAAAACATAGGAACAGGAAAATTCGCACCGCGCGCAAGCAGGGCTTGTTGCTGCTCGCCTTCTCCGCGCGTGACCAATGTGATGATGGCGGGTGCCAATCGCGGAAATGCCATCAGCGAACAAGCGGGGCAGACGAATGCACGCTCTGCATCGGCCATACGAGTGGGTTCGCCGCAACGACCACAGAAGCGGTGCGTTCGCGCCCACTCCACCAACTGAACAGCTCTACCCGCAATTGCCCACTCCGTTTCACTGATGCGGCCGAACAATGCGCGCAAGTCCATCTCGGCGCCATACCCAGGGTCTTCGCCGTGCGGAACATCGATCCCCCAACATGCAACCCCACCATGCATGCCAAGAAAATGACGGTCCCATGAGTCCTCTGCCGGTTGGTTGTCGATGAAGACCTTCACTCCAACGACGTGGATGTAGCGGTGTTCTTCAAC
>Ga0214168_1001175_pt1 | contig 10503 bp, 10 predicted proteins | sample LakMenepilimnion_FD_153002 | JGI IMG/M metagenome (GOLD analysis project Ga0214168, IMG submission 153002) | Freshwater microbial communities from Lake Mendota, WI - Practice 29OCT2010 epilimnion v4 | ecosystem: Environmental > Aquatic > Freshwater > Lake > Epilimnion/Euphotic zone | place: Lake...
AATCCTGTAACACATAAAAACAAATTCGGTAAAGACGTTATTGCCAAAGTTAACAATGGTCGTGGTGTGCTAATGAATAATACCACTGGCGCTTCTGATAAAGGGGATCTTCCTTATTTATCTATCTACAATTTAGATACAAAGACAAACGAGATCATTTGGCGCAGTCAAGAAGATTGTTTTGAATATGTAGTGGATGTATTAGATCCTGCTACTTTAAAAATCATCACGCGTAGAGAAACTGAAAAGGAAGTACCTAATTATTATTTAAAAGCCCTGCAAGCTAAAACTTCTGTTGCATTGACTAGTTTCAGTAATCCTTATGCAAGCATGGAGGGGGTGACCAAAGAAAAAATTAAATATAAAAGAGCTGACGGTGTGGCTTTAACAGGCGACTTGTATTTACCTAAGGGATACAATAAAGAAAAAGATGGTCCTTTGCCTACATTACTTTGGGCTTATCCTAGAGAATTTACAAGTGCTGCCGATGCAAGTCAGATCAGAGGTAACCAACATAAGTTTACTTTGTTAAGTTGGGGTTCTCCTGTATTTTATGTAACTCAAGGTTATGCAATCTTAGACAATGCAGAAATGCCGATTGTAGCAACTGCTCCTGACAAAAAACCAAATGATGATTTTGTCAATCAATTAATTTTAAATGCAACCGCTGCAATTGATAAATTAGTGAGCATGGGTGTAAGCGATCGGAATAAATTTGCAATTGGTGGACATAGCTATGGTGCATTCATGACAGCGAACGTATTAGCACATAGTAATTTATTCAAAGCAGGGATTGCGCGTAGCGGTGCTTATAACAGAACTTTGACGCCATTTGGATTTCAAAATGAAGACAGAACATTCTGGCAAGCACCTCAATTGTATTTAGACATGAGTCCTTTTGCACATGCTAATAAAATCAAGACGCCTATTTTATTAACGCATGGTGAGATGGATGACAACACAGGTACATACCCAATCAATAGCGAGCGTTTATATGCAGCCATCAAAGGTCACGGCGGTACAGTTCGTTTTGTATACTTACCTTATGAAGCACATGGATACAGGGGCAAAGAAAATGTATTGCATTTATTATATGAGCAAGGGCGTTGGTTGGATAAATATTTAAAAGGCAAATAAAATCGAGATTGACGGATTTGAAACGATTTGAGGGGGTGTATTACGCAGGTGAGAAATAGATGGACGTCTATAAAAATAATTTTTGATTAATTCAAAATAAGTGACTTTAAATCTATCCTTAACGAGCATCCTTGCACCTTTGTTTTTTTGATTGCATTACAGAAGCCCTCTGAATTTAATTCGAGTATAATATTAATCAAATTTTCTAAAAAGTACTTTGTCTGCATAAAAAGTTCCAAACGGAATAAGTGAAGCTAAAAAAGCCATAAATATTTTGAGTATGTTCCAGCGATATAAAAATGAAACTTGAAGTAGTAAGACGATATATAACACAAAAAGAATTCCATGAGCTAAACCAACAATGTAATTGGGCTGTGGCATAGAAAATTTGTATTTTAAAATCATCGTAAAACCTAAAAGTAAATACGAACAACCTTCAATAAATGCTACAACTCGTAGTCTCCCCAATGCCGTTTTTAATAATCTATTTACCATTTAATTATATATAAAGTACTATTTTAGTAAAATACCGTTCTGTAAAAGTACAAATAACTAAGAATATGAAAACAAGTCTTTCCATTTGCATGATAACTGTCCACAATCTTTAACGACATACCAACTTATGAGAGATTTAAAAGCCGGATTATATATCAAAAGCACTGCCGCGTTGATTGGGAGTTTCTTCGAGCATACAACCATTCTGCTCGTTGAACACAATGAAGAAGGAAGTTTAGGGTTTGTAACCAATAAATCCTTTGAAAAGTCGCTGCATGAACTAATTGAATTCAATCACAGTAAACCATTTCCACTGATGGATGGCGGTCCTGTTGATAGAGAACACCTTTTTGTATTGCACAAGCGACCCGATCTCATTGATGGGGGCAAACAAATACCCAATGGTCTTTATTTGGGTGGGAATATGGAGCAAGTGATCGAGACCATCAACACCAGGGGTGCCAATCAACAAGAAATTCAACTTTTTATCGGCTATTGCGGATGGGATGTGGGAGAATTGGAAGCGGAGTTGGAAGAGGGAAGCTGGATACTTAGTAATTGAACAATTGCGATTATAGGTTTTATTTTTCTAGTACTCAAAAAAATCAAACCAACTTCATTCAAAAATTGACAACTTTTTCCAGCTTTAAATTAAAAGCGATATTGTACCTTTAGTCATTCCGAGAATGATCAAATAGGAGTTTGTTATGTTTTAGAAAACCGAAAGCAACCGACTTAACTCCATATAAGTGGGTGTTTTCTTAAATTATTGTTCAATATAATTTTTGAAATTATCCAATATCATTTGCCCATATCATATAATGACAGATCACTTTTTCACCTGTTGCGGCATTTTTCGATGGTTAATGAAAATGCTATACAATGCTTAATTGACCGCGGATATAGCAAAGCATTAATTGACGAAAATTTACAAATCCCGGGTTCAAAATTTCACGATTTTTTTGCAACAGATATAAAATCTTTAATGATCCAATGCGCAACAATTAAAGAAACCACCTCTTTAAGGCAAAATGGCTACTTGCATATTAGTTATGAATTTGAATCATTGAAATTTCCAAAAGGAATTGGAACACTAGGAGTCATTTCATTGGAGGCATTAAAATTATTAACATCAAGCCAACCTGTTCTAAAAAAAAATAGGGGACATCTATTGCTGCATGCAACAGTTTCAAAACCTCCTACAACAAATTTGCTAACACTGGTTTTAAAAGAACAACAAAGCAGTAATTTTTTAATAACTGCGTTTCCGGGACCTACAGCATTGCCATTGCCTTCAAAAAAATTTAGTGCTGAATTTAATGAAACATGCAAATTATTTTGGGAGCAACAGGTTTTTTTAAGTTTAATTTAATCAATACTAATACTGCCAATTATTAATTTCGAAAAAAAGAAAAAACCTTGCACAAAAACAAGGAAAGACCCACGATTTAACGTAAGTCCTTGATTTTCATGTAGCGAGACCGGGATTTGAACCCGGGACCTCAGGGTTATGAAGATTTTTTGAGAAAATTAAGGCGTTGATTTGTAGTGAGTTACATTTTGATAAAACCAAAACGACCGATTTCAGTCGAATTCAGGGGGTGTTTTCGTCACGCAGAGGTAAGGTTTAATTTTTGCTTGAGTTCGAGTCCTAGCCAGTTCACAATCTAGCTAGTTAATAGCCACAAAAACTCCGAAATCGTCAAGAAATCGGATTTTTTATGCCCTTGTGGCACGCTTTTGTAGTCTTTTGTTGCATGTCTAAATGTAGATAAAATTCATTTATAAAAAAGTAAATATATTATAAATAGAATGTATAAAAATGAACAAAATAAGGTCTAAATTACTAGTGTGTTTTAAACATTATTAAGTTAAACCTTTTATATGAAAAAAGTATATTACGTCGGTGATTGGGCCATCCTAACTGGACCAGTTTTTGCAGAAACGCCTTTTCATCATAGTCCTAAAGGCTTGGAAATATTTAATTATGGTATTTGGTTAAAAGAGGCTTTAGAAAAAGATCCATCTTATCAGGTTAATTCGGTTTCAGCTTGGGACTTTTATAACAATTTAGGGCCAGGTGATTATGAGCAAATATTAAAAGACTATGACCTAATTATTTTTAGTGATGTTGATGCTAAACTTTTTCAACTATCTCCAAAATTTTTTGATAGAAGTAAATTTGGAAAAGAAATTCTTACATTTCCAGATAGAATCCGACTTTCTGTAGAGCATGCAAATGAAGGTGGCAGATATATGTTCTTAGGCGGTTGGTATTCATTTAATGGAGAATTAGGTAAAGGTGGTTGGGGTAGAACTCGTTTACGCGAAATGCTTCCTGTGAAATGTTTGGATATAGAAGACTTAGTGGAAACAACAGAAGGGTTTTCAATGGAAATAACTCCGGAAGGTAAAGTACTATGCCCGTCACTATGTTTAGATGGCTGTCCTCCAATATTAGGCTACAATAAAACCATTGCGCTAGAAGATTCAATTGTTATTGCAAGATATAAGGAAACTAAAGATCCTGCAATTGTAATCAAAAATACAAATGCTGGAAAAGTATTAGTATACACTTCAGATCCTTGTCCACATTGGGGTTGTAATTTTGTTTTTTGGGAAGGATATCCCGCCTTTTGGCAAGCACTGGCAAAATTAGTGCTTTCATAATTTGTTAAATCGTTAGCAAATGTTTAACGTCAAAATAAAGTGGACTAAAAAAGATATAAATTAGTTTAGCGTTTCCATATGGCAGAATTGGGTGCCTAAATACATCTTCAATCTGCCCTATATGCCTATAATGTGCTTAAAAATCTGAAGGTAGCAGGGACTAACTTCAAAATAAAAATACTTTATATTTGTTTGAACCTTTTAACCTCCTTGAAAATCAATTATGGAATACCGTAAATTAGGAAAGACAAACGATCTCATCTCCATTTTAGGATTTGGAGCCTCCCCACTTGGGAATATTTTTGATGTGCGGGATGAACAAGAAGGCATTGATACGGTACATTATGCAATTGATCACGGCGTTAATTTTTTTGATGTTTCTCCTTTTTATGGAATTACACTAGCCGAAACACGTTTAGGTAAAGCATTGTTAGGCAAAAGGAAAGATATTTTTTTAGCTACAAAATGTGGTCGCTATGATGTACGTTCTTTTGATTTTTCTGCCAAACGAATTATGTCTAGTATTGATGAATCACTGCAAAGATTACAAACTGATTATGTAGATTTACTTCAATTGCATGATATTGAATTTGTAAGCAAAGAGCAAATATTGAATGAAGCCATGCCTGCGATAGAAAAAATTAAAGCATCGGGCAAGGCGAGATTTATTGGAATTTCAGGACTACCCGTAAGGTATTTAGCAGTAATTGCTAGGCAAGTAGAATTGGATACGGTTTTATCTTGGGCGCATTATAATTTATTGCAAGACGAAATAAATGATGAATTAGTGCCTTTGTCAAAAGAAAAAAATTTTGGTTTAATGAATGCAGCGCCTCTCCTGCAAAGGGTCTTATCCGATGCCACTATTCCTGATTGGCACAATGCTCCCAAAGAAATTTTGGCGGTACAACCTGCCTTATTGGACATTTGTAAAAAATATGGAGTTCGGCTAAGTGATGTAGCGATGCGCTATGCGATGGATCACCCAGGGATTACAACTACCATTGTCGGCATGAATAGTTTAACAAATATTCAACAAAATGTAGCTTCAGTAGATTTTAAAATTCCCGAAGGTATTTTAAAAGAGATGGCTGAAGTGATAGCACCTATTAAAAATTTAATGTGGTTTGAAGGGCAAGCCGAAAATAATATACAACGTTCTTAATATAAATTATGAAGGCATTATTTTTAACGGCCATTGGCCAAACGGAGCTTCGAGAAATTGAAAAACCTATTCCTGGTCCTGATGAAGTATTATTAAAAATTGGAATGGTCGGATTTTGTGGTGGAGATTTAAATGGATTCAAAGGACTTTTCGAATTACAAGAATATCCAAATGTTTTAGGACATGAAGTAGGAGGAACTATTGAACAGATGGGAAATAAAGTGCCTACTACCTTTAAAATTGGAAATAAGGTTACAGTTTATCCCTATTTAAATTGCGGAAAATGCATTTCCTGTAGAAAAGGTAGAAGGAATGCATGTCAAGATAATAAAACCATGGGGGTAAGACGCCCTGGGGCAATGACCCATTATATTACCATCCATTGGCAAGATTTATTTGTTTCTTTCCAACTTTCTTTAAAAGAGTTGGCGTTGGTAGAGCCTTTGACAGTTGGCTTTCATGCGGCTGCACGTGGCAGAATAAGTAGTCAAGACCGAGTAGCAGTAATTGGTTGCGGCATTGTGGGCATGGGTGCCATTGCCTCTGCCGTGAACAGGGGTGCTGAAGTAATAGCGATTGACATTGATGATTCAAAAATGGAGATTGCAAAAAAAATAGGCGTAGCGCATACTATTAATACCAGCAAAGAAAATTTACATGATGCACTCATGCGCATCACCCATGGGGATGGTCCTGATGTAATTATTGAAGCGGTAGGTAATGCTATCACTTATCGAGCAGCAGTGGAGGAAGTGGCGTATACTGGTAGAGTAGTGTGTATTGGTTATGCAAAATCGCCAGTAGAATTTAATACAGGTCTTTTTGTTCGCAAAGAAATTGAAATTATAGGATCCAGAAATTGTACAGATGAATTTCCGGAAGTAATTGCTTATTTAGAAGCAGGTAAATTTCCTGTACAAGAAGTTATTTCAAAAGTAGTTTCACTCAATGATGCAGGAGACGCCTTAGCAGGCTGGGCGAAAGATGCAAAAGGAATCACAAAAATCATGGTTGATTTTAATTTGTAAAATATGATAAAATCTTGTGCAACGATTGCGTTGGTTCCCAATATAAAATCTGGTCCTTGGATTTATTGGGATCATTTGGAGCAAAGTATGGCACATGCTTCTTCCTTGGGATTTGATGCGGTAGAATTATTTACAGCTTCAGCAGATGCATTGGAAGTGGAAGACACTCAATTGTTATTACAAAAATTCCAACTTCAAATAGCTGCTGTAGGAACGGGTGCTGGCAAAGTAATTCATGGATGGACCTTAACAGATCCGGAGGAGGCAATAAGAAAAAAGGCCATTGAATTTATAGAAAAAATGATTTCATTTGGTGCGGTCTTTCAAGCGCCAGCTATTATTGGATCCATGCAGGGAAATGTAATGAGTGGAGTGAATCGTGAACAAGCATTGGGATGGCTTGCAGAAGGCTTACACCATTTAGGTAAGCATGCTGCATCCTTAGGCGTACAATTAATATACGAGCCCCTAAATAGGTATGAGACTAATTTAATCAATACGCTCGAAGATGGAGTTTTATTTTTAATGACAAATCAAATTAAGCAGGTAGGTTTACTAGCCGATTTATTTCATATGAATATCGAGGAAGTAGATATGGCTGTGAGTATACGGGCTTGTGCAGATTTTATTATGCATGTACATTTTGCAGACAGCAACCGACGTCCAGTGGGGAATGGACATACTCGTTTTGTAGAAGTAGCCAAAGCACTAAAGGAAATAAATTATCAGGGTTATGTTTCGGCAGAGGCCTTTCCTTGGCCTACACCCAAAGAAGCGGCAGCGCAAACCATTCTTTCTTTTAAAAAATATTTTAAAATTTAAATTATGCAAAAATTTTGTTTGGCTTTAGATTTAATTGATGAACCTGAATCAATTAAAAAATACGAGTATCATCATGCCAAAGGCAATGCTTGGCCAGAAGTAACGCAACATGATATTGATGCGGGCATTTTAAATATAGAAATATTTAGGACCGGGAACAGAATGTTTATGATATTAGAAACGGCGGATGAATTTACTTTTAAGCAAAAAGCAGCTTTTGATGCAACCAATCCTAAAATTAAAGAGTGGGAAACTTTTATGTCCTCCTTTCAAAAGCCTTTGCCATGGGCTAAACCAGGGGAAAAGTGGGTTTTAATGGACCGCATTTTCAAATCCTAATTAGTTAGCCATTCTCTAATTGATTATTGTCCAACTTGATGGATGGAATTTTGGATGAGTCCTTTAATGGGCTCGCCCTTTTCATCCATAAATTGAAAATTTATTTCCATAATCCTAGTAGGCTTTATACCTGGAATGGTGAAAGGTTAAGCACTCTTTTGGGTAGCTCCTGTTCAAAAAGTTGCTGAACAAATATTTGAAGCCATATAGCAAAAGAAACAAGTTCTTTATATTACAAAGAGGTGGAAGTTTATTGCCCTTTTACTTTTATATCTGCTCCCTCTTTTGAACATTAACTAAGAAATGATACAAACCTCACGCAAACCTCACGCAGAGTTATCAATTATTTAGAAATAAGTATTCACCGCAAATTCAAACTGACCTATAAATGCTTTTTTGAATGGGCTGATGTTTGTTTGCTCGTAAAATACTAGCATGGCCTTTTTATATTCAATAGAATCAATGGTTCTAAATGAAATTGGACAGAAGTGATTATTGATCAATATTGCATTGCTTATAATCCTGGCAGTTCTTTTATTCCCATCTGAAAATGGTTGAATATAAGAGATAAGCACCAGTGTTAATAATGCTTTCTCGAATACATTATTTCTTGAATTGATTAAATCGCACATTGACTCAAGCGCTTCTTTAATTTGAAACTCATTATCAAGGGGTTTATAGTTTGTACCCGAAATCCCTACTCTCCTATTCCTAATATTTCTAGTTATATCTAAATCCTTTACCAATATGCTATGAATATCTTCAATACTTGAAACTTTTAATGGATATATATAATCAGGTTGATTAATAATAAAATCAAGGGCTTCTTTATGATTCAATAACATGGAAGCTTCCTCTTTTGTCTTTCCTGCTGCTGTCTCTTTATCTTTTAATAATCTTTCAGTCTCAAGTAAAGAATAAGTGTTCCCTTCGATCTGTGATGACTTCCAACTTAAATCAATTGCTAAACGTTCTAATTCGTTCTTATATTCACTTTTGGATAATTTTGAAGCATTTAATGTAAACTTCTCCTGTAAATTAATTAAAAAATCAAATTCTGTATTTGTAAATATGGAGATATTTCTAAGTGTATCTTTAATTAATACGTGATTAAAGCTATTTTGAATAATTCTTTCATCAATCTCTTTTTTAAAATACTGATCAACATCTATTGGCCCAATAATATTATATGAATTACTTATTTCGTACTTCCTACTTTTCAGCTCCCCTAATGCATTTATCAAACTACTTGCACTTAATTCTTGCAACACTCTACGAAGAGTTACAATACTCATTTCAAGCTTTAACCCTTCGAGTATTTCTAGAGAAGTGCAATTAGGATTATTCTTTATAAACTGAATAATATCAATCTGTCTTTTATTTGATTTCTTTGGCATCTATAATTTATCAATCATAAAAATATGATTTATCAATCAAAAAACACAATAATTGATCGATAAAGTAGTGATTTATGTTCGATAAAATATTATTATACTGATAATCAGTCATTTACGAAAAAATGAATAATCTAAAAGCTATAGCAATTCGGATCATGTAAATCAACTCTCTGAGCCGATAAGTCGACCTAATCGGCTCAGAGAGTTGTGGATTTAACCGATTTCAGGGGGTATTTTCAGTACGCAGAGACTCACGCTAAAAATAAATTCAATTACTTCTTTTTAAAACTGCAAAACAAAAAATTCTGAATTGAATTAAATGGAGTTTGGTGCTCCTCTGTTATACACTTTACTCTATCAAATGATAGTTCAAACCTTGATGACATTGAAGTTTCAGAGTATTGTTTTATTTCTAATCCACTGCATTTGGTAGGGCCAGTTTCTGAAAATGTTCCTAAAATAAGAACCCACCTAGCTTTAATTCCTCTTTCTGCAATTGCAACATACTTGTTCATATTCTCTTCTGTTGTTAGAAAATGAAAGGCTGCTCTATCGTGCCAAAAATCAAATTCTACTGGCGGGATAAAATCAATTATATCTGATACTACCCAATTTACTTTATTAGCATTATCTCCAAGTCTTTTCTTAGCTCTAGACAAAGCATTTTCGGAAATATCTAAAACCCATATATTTTTATACCCCTCTTCCAATAGTGCATCTACAAAATGACTATCACCTCCACCTATATCTATAATATTTGCATCTAAAGGCAGATCAAATAGTTTAACAAATTCAATAGACGTTTTGGGATAAGGTTGAAACCAACTTACTTCGGTCTCTTGTTTATTTGCAAAAACATTTTCCCAATGCTCTTTTCTAACATTTTTATCCATTACTTTTAATATTATATAGATGTAATAATAATTTGAAATGAATTACATTGTCCTCCATTTCCACAATATTAGTGTGGTAGCTTATCTTTAAAATAACCGTAGGTCCATGTGCCTGCTACCGCACTTAAGATCACCACTAACACTGCATAGAATCCTGCACCAATATGGGCAAACAAAGGACCAGGACAAGCACCAGTTAATGCCCAGCCAAATCCAAATAACAAACCGCCATAAATTTGACCTTTGTTAAATTCTTTATCTGCAATTTTGATTTCCTCTCCATGAATGGTTTTGACTTTTAATTTTTTGATTAAAAAGACAGAGATGGCGCCAACTACTACGGCTGTGCCAATCACGCCAAACATATGGAAGCTTTGTAAGCGAAACATTTCTTGAATGCGAAACCAAGAGATGATTTCTGCTTTTACAAATACAATTCCAAAAATAATACCTACTGCCGCATATTTTAAATTATACCAAGCAGGATGTTGTTGTTCTGATGCATTTACACAAGCTGTGTTGCTATCTATATTTTGTACTTTTTCGTTGTTCATTGT
>Ga0214168_1001176_pt1 | contig 10501 bp, 8 predicted proteins | sample LakMenepilimnion_FD_153002 | JGI IMG/M metagenome (GOLD analysis project Ga0214168, IMG submission 153002) | Freshwater microbial communities from Lake Mendota, WI - Practice 29OCT2010 epilimnion v4 | ecosystem: Environmental > Aquatic > Freshwater > Lake > Epilimnion/Euphotic zone | place: Lake...
CTATCTGACTTCTTCGACACTGTCGGAACAGTTACAGCAATCGGTCACGAATCAGGATTGATTGATAGCAAGGGCGATGTCCCAAATAACAACAAGATTCTCTTTGTTGACTCAGTGGCCGCAATGGCCGGTGGCGCTGGAAGCATCTCTTCAAATACCAGCTACATCGAATCAGCAGCGGGTGTTGGTGAAGGTGCGCGAACAGGTTTGGCATCAGTAGTAACTGGTGTGCTATTCCTATTGACCACATTCCTTGCACCACTTGTTGCAGTAATTCCTTACGAAGCAGCAACTCCTGCACTTGTAGTCGTCGGATTCTTGATGATGGCACAGATCAAGGGCTTGGATTGGGCTGACTATGGAATCGGAATTCCTGCATTCCTAACAATTATCTTGATGCCATTTACTTACAATATTTCTGTAGGTATTGGCGCAGGATTCGTTTCACATGTTGTGATCCGTATTATCCAAGGCCGTCGTAGCGAAGTTCATCCGCTGCTGCTCTTGGTATCTGGTCTCTTCATGGTCTACTTCTTAAGCTCTCCAATTAATACTTGGATTGGCTAATTAAGTAGCTCGTTTAAGCAGTCATAAGAAATAGAAGTAAAGGAGAAAGGGCTCGGGGGAAACCTCGGGCCCTTTCTGCATTAATGGGCAATTTCCCGTTGGTTTTGGGAAGGGAAATTAGGGCTTAGAATTCGGACTTACGCCGCGGGGCGTAGCGTAGTGGCTAGCGCGCCTGCTTTGGGAGCAGGAGACCGGAGGTTCGAATCCTCTCGCCCCGACCAGAATATTTTAGACCACAAGGAGATCTGTGAAAAGCGCGCTCGAAACCCTCTCACCTACACGCGTAAAGCTGACGATTGAAGCACCGTTTGGTGATTTAACTGATCATTTCGCAAAGGCATACAAAGAGATTGCCGGCAAAGTCACAATCCCTGGTTTTCGTAAAGGCAAAGTTCCATCACATTTAATTGATCAACGTGTTGGTCGTGCTGCAGTTCTTGATGAAGCAATCAACATTGCAATTCCGGCTCTTTACATGGAAGCAGCTCGCGAACATGAAGTCCGCGTTATTGGTCGCCCAGAAGTAGATATCACTGAATTAGTTGATAATGAAAAATTAGCATTCACCATAGAGGTTGATGTTCGTCCTAAATTAGATTTACCTTCTCTTGAAGGAATTAAATTAACAGTTGATCCTGTTGACGTTTCTGAAAAAGATATTGATGAGCAAGTAGAAGCACTTCGCATTCGTTTTGGCACACTTTCAACTGTAGAAAAAACAGTTGAAAACGGTGACTTTGTTTCGATGGATTTAATTGCTCGAATTAATGGAAAAGAAGTTGATGGCGGTAGCGCAAACAATCTTTCTTATGAAGTCGGAACTGATCGAATGATTCCTGGACTTGATGCTGCACTTGTTGGATTAAATGCATCAGAGAGCAAGATTTTTAAATCAGAACTTTACGGAACTGAAGTCGGCGAATTAGCTGATGTCGAAGTTAAAGTAAACGCGGTTAAACATCGCGAACTTCCACCACTTGATGATTCATTTGCCGAACTTGCAAGTGAATTCGACACGCTTGCTCAACTTCGCGACGATGTTAAATCTCGTTTAGAGCGTTTGAAATCTCTTGAGCAAGGAACACAAGCCCGTGACAAGTTACTTGAGTACTTACTAGCGAATACAAATGTTCCTCTGCCAGAAAAATACATTGAAGCAGAAGTGCATGCTCACTTAGAGCCAGAAGGACGTCTAGAGGATGCAGCACACCGTGTTGAAGTTGAATCAGATGTGCGCAAATCTCTAACAAATAATTTCTTACTTGATTCAATTGTTGATGCAGAGAAAGTTGATGTTTCAGAAGCAGAGTTAACTGAATTCATTATTCGCTCAGCGATGCGTTACGGAATGCCACCTGAGCAGTTTGCGCAAGAAGTTGCCCAAGCCGGTCAGATCTCATCATTAGTGGCTGATGTAGCGCGCACCAAAGCGTTGGCAGTAATTCTTGAGCAGTGCAAAGTGGTTGATACCAAAGGCAAAGCGGTAGATCTTGAAGCCCTTCGTCCGCCAGCAGCCATCGAAAGCGCACCTGCCGAGAATTAATCCTTGCTTGCGCTCAGAGCGAACATCCCTCGATATCCGCTCGTTTTTGGGTGGTTTTGAGTTCATAAACCATGGGTGCGGAAGTAAAACCCTGCGCCGATTGTTAAGGTAGATATAACGTTCAGGTACTCAATAACTGCAGGAGGATTTTGTGGGAATTATTACTCCCGATAGCCAGATCTCAAACGCTAGCCGTGCAAGTGGTGGCGGATTAGATGATGAGGTCTACCAACGCTTACTTCGTGAGCGAATCATCTTCCTTGGTTCGGTAGTCGAAGATTCAATGGCCAATGCGATAGCAGCTCAGATGTTGTTGCTCTCTGCTGAAGATTCCGAAAAAGATATTTATCTTTACATCAACTCACCTGGTGGTTCAGTAACAGCCGGTATGGCAATTTACGACACCATGCAATACATCAAAAATGATGTTGCAACAGTTGCGATGGGACTTGCTGCATCAATGGGTCAATTCCTACTTTGCGCAGGTGCACCTGGAAAACGTTATGCACTTCCGCATGCACGAATCATGATGCACCAACCTTCTGGTGGCATCGGTGGAACTGCAAGTGATATTAAAATTCAAGCAGAACAAATGGCTTACACCAAAAAAACTTTGGCAGATTTAATTGCTGAACACACTGGACAAAAAGCTGAAACTATTCAAGCTGATTCTGATCGCGATCGTTGGTTTACCGCAGAAGCAGCAAAAGAGTATGGCTTTGTAGATCACGTGGTTCGCTCTGCTAATCAAGTTTCTGGAAATGGTGGAACCGCCTAATGAATAGCAATTTTGACTTGAAGGGGAGCAATCAGATGCAAGAAAATATCGGCCAGATAACCAGTCGTTATGTGCTTCCAGTAATTGAAGAAAAAACTTCATATGGATACAAGCGCATGGATCCATACACAAAGTTATTTGAAGAGCGGATCATTTTTATCGGAACACCTATTGATGACACAGTTGCCAACGATGTTATGGCGCAATTGCTAACTCTTGAATCAATGGATCCAGATCGTGACATAATGCTTTACATAAATTCACCTGGTGGATCTTTCACGGCATTGACCGCTATTTATGACACGATGCAATTCGTACGTCCTGACATCATGACAATCTGTCTTGGACAAGCAGCATCTGCAGCAGCAATCATTCTTACCGGCGGAACAAAAGGTAAGCGTTACGCCCTAGAAAATTCTCGAATCTTGTTACATCAACCTTCAAGTGAAGGCGGGGGACAGGGTTCTGATATTGAAATCCAGGCAGCTGAAATTATGAGAATGCGTGGATTGCTCGAGACCATGTTGGCAAAACATTCATCTCGCTCAGTCGAACAAATCGCTAAAGATATTGATCGCGACAAGATTCTTACAGCAGCTGAAGCAGTTGAGTGGGGACTAATCGATCAGGTTCTTGCATCTCGTAAAGCTGGCGCCCCGAAATAAAGATGAGTAGTGAAAAGAGTCAGGAAGGCTCCGCCACCCTGTCGCTTTTTTCTTACCCAGATTTTCGCACTCTCTGGCTCTCGGGTTTATTTGTAAATCTTGCTGCAGCCGCATTTCCAGTTGCCTTGGCAATTGCAGTCCTAGACGCCGGTGGAAAAGCTGGAACATTGGGTTTAATTCTGGCAGCCAGACTTGCTTCATCCGTTTCCTTTTCTTTACTTGCTGGCGTTTTAACTGATCGCTTATCTCGTAAAAAAGTTATGTTCTGGGCAGATTTTTTGCGCGGAGTTCTCTCGTTAGTAATTGTTTTTTCAACCGATGCTCCACTTTGGTTTTTTGGAGTAATTCTTTTCATTATGGGCGCAGGTGAAGCATTTATTTTCCCGGCCTCTGGTGCAATCCTTCCGAGCATTTTGCCCGAAGATAAATTGCCGATGGGAAATGCGTTTCGAAGTATCTCTATTCGTTTAACAGCGATAGTCGGACCTGGTGTTGGTGGCGCTCTAATTGCGCTAGCCGGAAGCAAAGTGACATTTTTAGTACTCGGAATACTTTACTTTGTAGGTTCTATTTTAATTTTACCAATTAAGGAAAATCGCGAAGGTGAAACGCCTCATAACAGCGGTTCAATGATTCACGAAATCAGAGAAGGAATCAGATTAGTTAAATCAATTCCGTGGATAGCAGCTTGTCTGCTTGGGGTTTCTGTGCCGCTGATGTTAATTATTGGAATTGAAAGTGTCTTCTTGCCAATTATTAGCCGCCGGGAATTTGGGAGCGACCGAGTATTTGCGTTTTCACTGATTGCTTTTGCCATCGGCGCGACTATCACCGCCCTTATCGGTTCCAAATACAAAACTAATCGCCCCGGGTTGGTCTCTAATATTTCTTGGATGTTCTTTATTGCTATACCAATTTCAATGGCGTTCCCATTCGCACCTTGGTTTGTGATTCTTTGTTACTTCATTGCGGGCGCTGCTACTGAGCCATATGGAATCCATTGGCCTAGCGCGATACAACGTGAAGTACCGCGTGAATTTCAGGGACGGGTATTTAGCCTTGATTACTTGGTATCACTTGGGTTGATCCCAATAGGAATGGCCATGGCCGCACCCGTTGCTTCTATTTTTGGAGAAACTGAGTACTTTCTTTTTGCGGCTGTAGTTCATCTCATCTGTATCGTAATAACCCTTTCCATTCCAGGCGTATGGGAACTGAAAAATCCGGTTAAGTCCTCTCAGAGCGAACAGGATTTACCGTAAAAGCCAGCTCTTAACAGTTGCATTTGATTTACTATTTATCTATGACTCGCATCGGTGAAAGCAGCGAACTGCTCAAATGTTCTTTCTGCGGAAAATCCCAGAAGCAGGTTAAAAAGTTAATCGCCGGACCTGGCGTCTACATCTGTGATGAATGTATTGAGCTTTGTAACGAAATCATTATTGAAGAGCTAAGTGAGAATTCAAATTTCACTTTAACTGATCTACCAAAACCCCATGAGATTTTTGAATTTCTAAATCAATATGTGATCGGTCAAGATCGTGCGAAGAAGTCTCTTTCGGTCGCTGTCTACAATCACTACAAGCGAATCCAAGCCGGGGATAGCAAAAAAGATGATTCGATTGAGATTGCTAAGAGCAATATTTTATTGTTGGGACCTACCGGATGTGGCAAAACTTTATTAGCCCAAACACTAGCGCGCATGCTAAATGTTCCATTTGCCATTGCAGACGCAACTGCGTTAACTGAAGCAGGTTACGTTGGTGAAGATGTAGAAAACATATTGCTTAAATTGATTCAAGCAGCAGATTTTGATGTGAAGCGTGCAGAGCGCGGAATTATTTACATTGATGAAATTGATAAAGTTGCACGAAAGAGCGAAAATCCATCAATCACCCGAGATGTTTCTGGTGAAGGTGTTCAACAAGCTTTGTTAAAAATCATTGAAGGAACAACTGCTTCGGTTCCTCCACAAGGTGGACGCAAACATCCTCATCAAGAATTTATTCAAATAGATACGACAAACGTTTTGTTTATTGTCGGTGGAGCTTTCTCGGGATTAGAAAAGATTATTGAATCTCGGATGGGCGCAAAAGGCCTTGGCTTTAACGCAACCTTGCAAAGTGCCGAAGAACGTAAAGCGATAGATATCTTTAGCCATGTAATGCCAGAAGATTTGTTGAAGTTTGGAATGATTCCAGAATTTATTGGTCGCTTGCCGGTAATCACAAATGTTGACAGCCTTGATCATGAGGCCTTAATGCAAATTTTGACGGAACCTAAAAATGCCTTGATCAAACAATATGCTCGACTTTTTGAACTTGATGACATCGAACTAGCCTTTGAAGCTAAAGCATTGACTGCGATTGCAGATTTGGCGATCAAACGTGGAACTGGTGCTCGAGGATTACGAGCAATTCTTGAAGAGGTTTTGTTGCCAGTGATGTTTGATGCACCTAGTGCCAAGAACATTTCAAAAGTAATCGTTACCCCAGAAGTTGTGATCGATCACGCAGCCCCCACCTTGATTCCTCGTTCAGGTGATGCGCAGGAGAAAAGCGCTTAAGCCCTAAGATTGCCCCATGAGCGCACAGGGCAATGAGTTAGCAGCTCATTTTGACCCTGCCGAAATTGAAGCGCCTTTATATGCATCATGGGTTGAACGCGGTTATTTCAAAGCTGACGCAAACTCCGACAAACCACCTTTTTGCATAGTTATCCCGCCACCAAATGTGACTGGCAGTTTGCATATTGGGCACGCACTCGATCACACATTGCAGGATGTCTTAATTAGACGTCGCCGGATGCAAGGTTACGAAGCTCTTTGGTTGCCTGGAATGGATCACGCTGGAATCGCAACGCAAAATGTTGTTGAAAAACAACTAGCCGCGGATGGCTTATCACGTCATGATCTAGGACGCGAAAAATTCCTCGAAAAAGTTTGGAATTGGAAAGCAGAATCTGGCGGAACAATCCTTGGTCAAATGCGTCGCTTGGGCGATAGCGTTGATTGGAGTCGCGAACGATTCACGATGGATCCGGGTTTGTCTGAAGCCGTGCTCACAATATTTAAAAAGTTATATGACCAAGAATTAATTTACCGTGCTGAAAGAATTATTAATTGGTGTCCTCGTTGTTTGACCGCCCTGTCAGACATTGAAGTAGAGCATCAAGATGATGCAGGTGAATTTGTATCTATTAAATATGGAGAAGGCGATGCAACAATCACCGTAGCAACAACCAGACCAGAAACAATGCTTGGAGATGGCGCTGTAGCTGTGCACCCTGATGATCCACGTTACAAGTCGATGATCGGTACTAAAATTTTATTGCCACTAGTAAATCGAATGATTCCGATAATTGCAGATGAATTAGTAGATCCTGATTTTGGAACTGGTGCTGTGAAAGTTACTGCTGCACACGACCCTAATGATTTTGAAATGGCAATTCGTCACAATGTTCCATTTGTAGTGATCATGAATGAACACGGAATTATGGATGGCACTGGCACTGAATTCGATGGCATGGATCGTTTTGATGCTCGTGTTGCCGTAGTTGCAAAGTTAAAAGAGATGGGTCGAGTTGTTTCTGAAAAACGGCCATACATTCATGCGGTTGGTCACTGCTCACGTTGCGACACAACAGTGGAGCCAAGACTTTCAAAGCAATGGTTCGTAAAAGTCGCACCACTTGCAAAAGCAGCTGGAGACGCCGTAAGAAGCGGTCAAGTAAAAATTGAACCACCTGAATTAGCACCTAGATATTTTGATTGGGTCGACAACATGCACGACTGGTGTATCTCGCGCCAACTTTGGTGGGGACATCGAATTCCAGTTTGGTACGGACCAAATGGTGAAGTGGCTGTTGTTGGACCGGGCGAAGAGGCGCCAGCCGGCTGGGAACAAGATCCGGATGTATTGGATACCTGGTTTTCATCTGCGCTATGGCCATTTTCAACATTAGGTTGGCCGCAAGAAAGTGCTGACTTAAAAAAGTTTTATCCAACAAGTGTTTTAGTAACTGGGTATGACATTTTATTTTTCTGGGTAGCAAGAATGATGATCTTCGGATTGTTTGCCATGGATGGAGAACAACCCTTTGATGTAATTGCACTGCATGGATTAGTTCGCGACAAAAATGGCAAGAAGATGAGTAAGAGCCGCGGAAACACCATAGATCCAATTGAATTTATGGATCGTTACGGTGCAGATGCTTTGAGATTTACTCTTGCAAGAGGTGCAAACCCCGGAACAGATCAAGCACTTGCAGAAGAGTGGGTTGGTGGTTCTAGAAATTTTGCAACAAAACTTTGGAATGCGACCAGATTTGCGCTAATGAATGGCGCCACTGTTGATCGCCCGCTGCCTAAGCCAAGCGAGTTGAGTGTGATTGATTCTTGGATCTTGAGTCGTTGCAACGAGACAGTTACTGAAGTCGATCAACTATTAGAAAAATTCGAATTCAGCAGAGCTTGCGAAACTTTGTACCACTTTGCCTGGGATGACTTTTGCGATTGGTATTTGGAACTCTCTAAATCTGCGATTACAGAAGGTGGCGAAGGAGCCAGCAAAGCACAAGCGGTTATTGGGCATGTCTTAGATACCTTGCTGCGTTTATTGCACCCAGTAATGCCATTTATTACCGAAACTTTATGGGTTCGCTTAACAGGGGGAGAATCACTTGTTATTGCAAAATGGCCAACACCAGATAATTCCTATATTGATTCAACTTCAACTATTGCCATGGACAAAGTCAAGGCAGTAATTACGGAAGTGCGCCGTTTTAGAAGCGACCAAGGATTGAAACCAACTCAATTTATTCCAGGAAGTTTCGCAAACCTTGCAAAAGATGGGATTGATAAATTTGAACCAGCACTGAGAAGCGTTTTAAAACTCTCCGCTCCTGAAAGTGCTTTTGCGCCATCTGCGTCACTTGCGGTTGGAGCGGTGAAAATAGATCTTGATCTATCCGGCACAGTAGATGTAGATGCTGAACGTGCGAGATTAAGTAAAGATTTAGCTACTGCTAGCAAAGATCGTGAGACAGCAATCTCGAAATTGGAAAATGCAGATTTCATGGCCAAAGCTCCCGAGAAAGTTGTCGCCACAATTAAAGATCGACTTGCAACTTGTGATGCTGAGATTTCGCGCATTAACGAACGACTTAGTGCTTTAGCAGGTTCATAAAGAATGGCTAAAAGTTCGGACGCGAAAGAAGATGAAAAATTAATTCAGATCTTGAAAGTTCTTGATGCCAAGTGGCCAGAAAGCAAAATAGAACCTTCACTTGATCGCATTAAAGCTTTGGTAGATATTCTGGGATCTCCGCAAGATACTTTTCGTTCCATTCATATCGCCGGCACAAATGGCAAAACCAGTACATCAAGAATGATTGATTCACTACTGCAAGCATTTGAACTGCGGACCGGAAGATTTACTAGCCCGCATCTCGAGAGTCCACTTGAGCGAATATCTCTCAATGGAACTCACATAACTCCAACGTTTTTCAATTACACATACAACGATATTGCGCCATACATTGATTTGATTGATCAACGCAGCGAAAGTAATGGCGTACCGCTTTCATATTTTGAAATTATGACAGCTATCGCTTTTGCAGCATTTGCTGATGCGCCAATTGATGTAGCTGTTTTAGAGGCAGGCATGGGTGGAGAGTGGGATGCCACCAATGTTGTCTCATCCGATGTGGCTGTGATGATGCCAATTGGTTTAGACCATCAAGAGTATTTGGGTGAAACTATTGCTGAGATAGCCGAAACAAAAGCTGGAATATTTGAAAGTGGAAAACCAGTAGTAATGGCTCACCAAGAAATGGAAGCTGCCCAAGTTTTGATGCGCAAAGCCGCCGAAATGGAGGCCATTCCATTGCGCGAAGGGCTTGATTTTGGAATTGAGAAACGTTCCCTTGCAGTTGGAGGGCAATTGTTAACCATTCAGGGAATCGGCGGAACCTACGAAGACATATTTTTGCCATTGCACGGCCGGCACCAAGGTTCAAATGCAGCAGTTGCATTAGTTACCCTTGAAGCTTTTCTTGGCGGTGGATCAAATGCGCTTGATAGCGATGTAATTCGTGAAGGTTTTGCAAATACATCTTCTCCTGGCCGACTTGAAATTATGCGCCGAAATCCAACAGTCATGATTGATGCTGCACACAATGCTCACGGTGCGATTGCTTTGTCTCAAGCGTTAGCTGAAGAATTTACTTTTGATCGAGTAATTGCAGTTGTAGCCATTCTCGGCGACAAAGATGTAGTCAAATTTTTAAATGAACTCTCCAAGGTTGCAGATGAAATTATTGTTACGCGTAATTCATCTCCTCGCGCGATGCCGATCGAAGATTTAAAACGATTAGCCGTTGATATATTTGAAGAAGGAGCCGTATCTGCTGCGCCATCGATTGCAGCTGCGATCCAAGAAGCGGTTGAAAAAGCGAGCCAACCAAATGTTTCTATCGGGGTACTCGTAACCGGTTCGGTCGTCACAGCCGGGGCTGCCAGGGCATTACTTAAACGAGATCGATAAGGAGTTACTTTGCGAATATTGGGAGCAACGGTTTTAGTGATGGAGGGGCTGACTGTTTCATTTGGATTGCTACTTGCCATGTCTTCAGCCGACACAATCTGGCTATGGGCTGGAGGGGCGTTAGCCTTACTTTTAATTTTGACCGCTGGCCTTTTGAAACGCAAAAGTGGTTGGATTATTGGCTCGTTACTGCAGGTTGGTGTCTTCGCTTACGGCTTTGTGGTCACGGCCATGTTCGCTATGGGAGTCCTCTATGCGGGCCTCTGGATCGCGGCAATTGTGGTCGGGCGAAAGGGAGAGGCCGCTCGGGCTCGTCTGACTGGAAGGTGAGCCGATACGCTTGCCCCCATGACCGTTATGGAACGCACCTTAATTCTCGTTAAGCCTGATGGAGTACGTCGGG
>Ga0214168_1001178_pt1 | contig 10488 bp, 13 predicted proteins | sample LakMenepilimnion_FD_153002 | JGI IMG/M metagenome (GOLD analysis project Ga0214168, IMG submission 153002) | Freshwater microbial communities from Lake Mendota, WI - Practice 29OCT2010 epilimnion v4 | ecosystem: Environmental > Aquatic > Freshwater > Lake > Epilimnion/Euphotic zone | place: Lake...
GTAAGATTCATGAGTGTACTCGGCAGCGCACTGGTAATTTTATCAATAGGCAACGCTTGACCAATGACACCTGTTGAAAACGGTAATACTTGCGCCATATTACCTCCAGTCATATTCGCTAAATCTTGGCAGGTTTGCATAGCATCGCGCATCCCTTGTTCTCCAGTGCCTGCGTTTGCATTTCCTGAATTGATAATTAGCCAGCGTGGAGATTGGGGGAGGTGGTTTTTGGCAACAATAACGGGAGCTGCGCAGAAAGCGTTTTGGGTGAAGACAGCTGCGCAAGTCGCACCTTCAGCCGCCTCAAAAATAAGTAAATCATCTCTCAATGTTTGTTTTATGCCCGCGCAACTAGTGCCTAATTGCACGCCTGAAATAGGTGGCATGAGCGGAAAATGAGGTTGTCCAACGGCCATAAGCATTACCTTAAGAGTTAAAATTGTGTGAATATTCTTTATTATGCACGTGGGGAGATAAGGTGCAAGATGAGAACAGTTAGCGCATAGCTGAAAATAAAAAAGCCGAACTATAAAAGTTCGGCTTTTTTGAGTGTTTGGCGGAGCGGACGGGACTCGAACCCGCGACCACCGGCGTGACAGGCCGGTATTCTAACCAACTGAACTACCGCTCCAAAGTCTGGTGGGTGCTGAGGGGATCGAACCCCCGACCCTCGCCTTGTAAGGGCGATGCTCTCCCAGCTGAGCTAAGCACCCGACTTAAGAAGGGTTATTTTATCGCATCTTTTTTAAATTTTCTAGTCTCTAAATTAAATTTTGTATTTTTATGTGCAAAATGTTTGAAACTTAATAGTCCTCAACCTAAAGGCTGTGTGATAATAAACAGATAAATTCTCTCCCTTAATTTCAGAAATGACGAGGACACCAAATGGATGACAATAAGAAGAAAGCGTTAGCTGCGGCGTTAATGCAAATTGAAAAACAGTTCGGAAAAGGTTCTGTGATGCGCATGGGTGACGTCGATACCGCAAAAGATATTGATGTGGTATCAACAGGCTCTTTAAGTTTGGATATCGCTCTGGGTTGTGGCGGTTTACCGCGTGGGCGAGTAGTTGAAATTTATGGCCCTGAATCATCGGGTAAAACCACGTTGACACTTCAAGTCATTGCTGAAATGCAAAAATTAGGAGGGACAGCTGCTTTTGTTGACGCAGAACATGCGCTTGATATCAATTACGCGGGTAAATTAGGTGTTAATATCGCTGATTTGTACGTGTCGCAACCGGATACAGGCGAGCAGGCACTTGAAATTGTAGATCGTCTTGTGAGTTCAGGTGCGGTGGATATTGTGATTGTCGATTCCGTTGCTGCGCTGACACCTAAAGCCGAAATTGAAGGTGACATGGGGGATTCGCACATGGGTTTGCATGCGCGTTTAATGTCTCAAGCATTGCGCAAATTAACCTCTAATATTAAACGCACGAATACATTAGTCATTTTCATCAATCAAATCCGCATGAAAATTGGCGTGATGTTTGGTTCACCAGAAACAACAACAGGCGGCAACGCACTGAAATTTTATGCGTCGGTTCGATTAGATATTCGTCGTATTGGTTCGGTGAAAAAAGGTGATGAGATTGTCGGCAATGAAACCCGCGTGAAAGTGGTTAAAAACAAAGTTGCGCCACCGTTTAAACAAGCTGAATTTGAAATTTTATACGGTGAGGGGATTTCGTTTGCTGGTGAACTCGTGGATTTAGGCGTTAATTACGGTTTCGTTCAAAAATCGGGTTCATGGTACAGTTACGGAACCGAAAAAATTGGGCAAGGCAAAGATAACGCGAAAATTTTCTTCAAGGAAAATCCAGAAAAAGCCAAAGAACTTGAAATGAGAATTCGTGACGAAGCGTTCAAAAAACCATTGCTTGCCGTTAAGGAATTTGAACCTGCTGAAGATGAAGTGGATGATACGCTGTAATTGCGTAACAAAATGAATAATCTATGTGGGCGGATGACGTTCGCCCCTATATAGCTTGTGATATAATGCAGTGAATACGGCAAAGACGACAGAAGTGGCAATTAAAGAACATTGTTTGCGGCTTTTGACCTATCGCGAACATTCTCAGAAAGAATTGCGCACTAAATTAATACAAAAAGGCTTTGCGCGTGAAGATATACAACCTATTATCGAGCAATTAGCAGAAGATAATTGGCAAAGTGATACGCGTTTTGCAGAAAGTTACGCACGTCATCGTATGCAGAAAGGCTATGGCGAAATGGCTATTCGCTTCGAGCTAAAGTTAAAAGGCATAGATTTTGCTTTAGACTTAGATGGCATTTTGTTGACGGTTGCAGAGGATTGGATGGATTTATTAACGCAAGTATATTGCAAAAAATACGGTGAAATTTCACCAGTTCCTCGCTTAGAATGGGCGAAACGGAGTCGATTTTTAATGCAACGCGGTTTTTCGAGTTCACTTATTACGCAATTCGCTTCAGAATCACGCATTATTCACTTTTAAATTTTTAATCACGCACACAAAAATCATTATGAAAAATATGACCAGCGCAGAAGTACGCTCTGCTTTTTTAGAATTTTTTAAACAACATGGACATTCAGTTGAACCGTCAAGTTCACTAGTCCCAGGGAACGATCCGACATTGCTTTTTACCAATGCGGGGATGGTGCAGTTTAAAGATTTATTTTTAGGGCGTGAACAGCGCGAGTTTGTTCGTGCGGCAACGAGTCAGCGTTGTGTGCGAGCGGGCGGAAAACATAATGATTTAGAAAACGTGGGTTATACAGCGCGTCATCACACCTTTTTTGAAATGCTTGGCAATTTTAGTTTTGGTGATTATTTCAAAAAAGAAGCGATTCATTTTGCTTGGGAATTTTTGGTGAATACCCTTGAAATTCCAAAAGAAAAATTATGGGTGACTGTTTTTGACGAAGACGATGAAGCGGCAAACATTTGGATTAACGAAATCGGTGTGTCGCCTGAGCGACTGTCGCGTATTGGTGCAAAAGATAATTTCTGGTCAATGGGTGACACAGGGCCTTGTGGGCCTTGCAGTGAAATTTTCTACGACCATGGTGAAGGAATCTTTGGTGGTCCACCGGGAACACCTGATGAAGATGGTGATCGCTATATTGAAATCTGGAACTTGGTTTTCATGCAATATGACCGCAGTGCAGATGGCACATTAACGCCTCTTCCAAAGCCCTCAGTTGATACAGGTATGGGACTCGAGCGTATTTGCGCGGTCATGCAAAATGTGCATAACAACTATGATATTGATTTATTCCAAAATATCGTCAAAGCGGTTGCGCACTTGGCGAATATGACGGATTTGAGTAACAGTTCGCTACGCGTGATTGCTGATCATATTCGCTCGTGTGCATTTATGGTGGTAGATGGCGTGATGCCGTCAAATGAAGGGCGTGGTTATGTACTTCGTCGTATTATTCGCCGCGCGATTCGCCACGGTTATCGTTTAGGTATTAGTGATATTTTCTTCTATAAATTAGTCGCGCCATTAGTGAAAGAGATGGGCGATGCTTTCCCTGAATTGCGTGTTGCGCAAGCGCAAGTGGAAACCGTTTTAGAGCGCGAAGAAAAACGTTTTGCTGAAACCTTAGGGCAGGGCATGAAAATTTTGGAAAGTTGCGTGGCGAAAATGGACGGCTGCGTTATCGCAGGCGATACCGTTTTCCAACTTTATGATACCTACGGCTTCCCTGTTGATTTAACAGCTGATTTCGCGCGTGAGCATAATTTAACCGTTGATTACGATGGTTTTGAGAAGGCTATGGAAGCGCAACGTGATCGCGCTCGCTCGGCTAGCAATTTTGGCTCGGATTCACATAAAAATATTGAACTTGATTCGCACACGCAGTTTACGGGTTATAACAATCTTGTTGATAGTGCACAAATTATTGCACTATTCAAAGCAGGTGAAGCAGTTGATCACTTAAATGCGGGTGATGAAGGTTTAATCGTTTTAGATAAAACGCCGTTTTACGGTGAATCTGGCGGTCAAGTGGGCGATTGCGGCACCATTAGCGCGGATGGCGCTGTGTTTGAAGTCGCGGATACGCAAAAACAAGCTGGGGATCTATTCCTGCATCAAGGCAGCGTAACTGCTGGTACGTTAAAAGTAGGCCAAAACGTTCATGCTGCCGTTGATATGCAAAAACGCAAAGCGACCGAATTAAGTCATTCTGCGACGCATTTACTTCACGCTGCCTTGCGTCAAACATTAGGTGAGCACGTTTCGCAAAAAGGCTCACTTGTGAATCCAGAGCGTTTACGTTTCGATTTCTCGCACTTTGAGCCGCTGACTGCTGACGAAATTTCAACGTTAGAACATTTAGTTAACGAACAAATTCGCTTCAATAATGCCGTATCTGCGCAGTTAATGGCAAAAGATGATGCCGTAAAAGCCGGTGCTATGGCGCTATTTGGTGAAAAATACGGCGCAGAAGTGCGTGTGCTTAAAATCGGTGAATTCTCAACAGAATTGTGTGGCGGAACACACGTTGAGCGTGCGGGTGATATTGGCTGCTTTAAAATTATTAGCGAAAATGGGGTTGCGGCAGGTGTTCGACGCATTGAAGCAGTGACAGGCGCGAACTGTTTAGCGTGGTTTGCTCAGCGTGAAAGTGCTTTAGTGCATATTGCAGATTTAGTGAAAGGTACACCCGATAAAGCCGTTGAAAAAGTTGAACAACTCGTTGAACGCGCTCGCAGTCTTGAAAAACAATTAGAAAAATTAAATTCAAAGCTCGCTAGTGCAACGGCCGATGAATTAATGTCGCAGGCAAATGAAATTCATGGCGTCAAAGTATTAGCCACGACGGTTGAAAATGTTGATACCAAAACTTTACGTGAAATCGTCGAACACGCCAAAAATAAACTGCATAATGCAGTGGTTATTCTAGCCACAGTTGATGGTGACAAAGTAAGTGTGGTAGCGGGCGTTTCAAAAGACCAAACGTCAAAAGTGAAAGCAGGCGATTTAGCCAATTTTGTTGCCGCAAAAATCGGTGGTAAAGGTGGTGGCAAACCGGATTTAGCGCAAGCGGGCGGAAATAATCCTGCGGCATTGGCGGAGGCTTTGATTGAGGTTGGTGAGTTAATTAAAAAATCATTGGGCGCGTAAAAATGAAAATTCAATACACAGTAAAAAGAGGTAAAAATATTGGCGTTGTTTGTGAACCTCATAAGCATCAAAACGGAAAATATGTCGTTAGCAAAACGAGATTTGAAGTTGATTACATTTATGTAGATTCTTATGAAGATATAATTAACCATCTAAATTTAGGTTATAAAGTTCGCGTCAGCTGTCCTGTAACAAAAAGCGCACCAAGCCTTGTAAATAAAGTATCTTTGGTAATTACTAAAGACTAAAATCATGAAATTATCCGCGAGATTGATTTCTGCTTTTGAAGGAGGAAATGATGCAACAACAAATCGAATTTGAAGCCATGCCTTTTCAACATACGGTGCGTATTCCTGATTACATTCCAGACGGTATTTTGGTGCGAGTGATTTTGTCTTTTGATGATGCCATAACGAATAAAAAGCCGCGTGAAAATTGGAAAGCATCAATTGAAACGATGATTGCAACACACGGGCAAGAAGTTTTAGACAGTGATTGGCTTGAGGCGGATTTGACCGACGACAAGGAATGGGAGTGGTGAACACAAAACGCTTTCAAATTTGGCTCGTCCAACTCAATCCAACGCAAGGTCAAGAAATCAACAAAACGCGCCCGTGCGTCATTATTTCACCCGACGAAATATCAGATTTAAGTACAGTGATTGTTGCGCCAATGACGAGCAAAGGTTTTCATTATCCTAGCCGTGTCGCTTGTCATTTTGATGGTAAAGATGGTTTGATTTTACTTGACCAAATTCGAGCAGTTGATAAAAACCGATTGCTGAAAAAGTTGGGCGTGTTGGATAAATCAACTCAAATTGAACTTTGTGAACGCTTGCAAGAGTTGTTTGCTTTTTAATTATGAAATTATCCGCGAGGTTGATTTCTGCTTTTGAAGGCATTTTATGGTTTGCTTTGATTGATTCATTTTGGCTTGTTATGCGATAAGGAGAATATAAATGAGTGTTACTAGTTTAAACATCCACGAATTTTATAATGAGCTTAAAAGCGCAGGATTTAGTGAGCAACAAGCAGAAGTCATTGCCAATATTCAAGGTAAGACGGCGTCGGTGGCGGTTGATCAAGCTAGACATGATTATGAGCTTGATAATATCGCCACAAAGCGAGATTTACGAGAGCTAGAATTAACTCTGGAAAATAAAATCAAAGATGTAGCGTTAAAAATCGAGCAATCAAAAGCGGAATTAGTGCGATGGGTGATTGGTGCTGGTTTTTTGCCGGTGGCCTTAATGGCAGGCTTGATTTTGCGATTAACTGAGAAAGTTTAGAAAGCTTACAGATTCAAAAATAAAAATATTATTTGAAAATTAAAAAAGGAAAAAAATGAGCAATTTGCCAAAATGTCCAAAATGCAGCAGTGAATTCACTTACGAAGATGGCGAAATGTTAATTTGCCCAGAATGTGGGCATGAATGGGATAAAAACGCGGCTGCAGACGTTGATGACGTGAAAGTGGTGGTTGATTCAAATGGCAATGTTCTAAAAGACGGTGACATGATTACCGTGATTAAAGATTTAAAAATTAAAGGTTCATCAAACGTCGTGAAAGTGGGAACGAAAGTGAAAATTATTCGTCTTGTGGATGGCGATCACGATATCGACTGCCGCATTGAAGGTGTTGGCGCGATGCAATTAAAATCAGAATTTGTTAAAAAAGCCTAAGAAAAACGTTTTAGAGTAGAGAGTTAAAAATCAATGGCACTTTATGTTTATAAATTTGGTGGCACGTCGGTAGGTTCAATTGACCGCATTAAAGCCGTTGCCGAGCGCGTTAAAAAAGTCCGAGAAGCAGGCGACGATTTGGTGGTTGTGCTGTCGGCAATGAGTGGTGAAACCAATCGTTTGATTGGTCTTGCCAAAGAAATGCAAGCACAGCCGAATGAGCGTGAATTAGATGCAATGGTATCAACAGGTGAGCAAGTCACTGTTGCACTGCTCAGTATGCGTCTTAATGAAATTGGCTGTCCTGCCTGTTCTTACACAGGCACGCAAGTGCGTATTTTAACGGACAGTAGTTTTACAAAAGCGCGTATTCGAGAAATTGACGATACACGTATTCGTGCGGATTTAGAGCAGGGGCGTGTTGTTGTCGTTGCAGGTTTTCAAGGTGTTGATGAAGATGGCAATATTACTACGTTAGGGCGGGGTGGTTCGGACACAACAGCCGTTGCGCTCGCTGCTGCGCTCAAAGCCGATGAATGTCATATATACACCGATGTGGATGGTGTTTATACCACCGATCCACGTGTTGAACCTAAAGCACGTCGCCTTGATCGCATTACCTTTGAGGAAATGCTTGAAATGGCGAGTTTAGGGTCAAAAGTGTTGCAAATTCGCTCAGTTGAATTTGCGGGAAAATACAATGTTGCCTTGCGTGTCTTGTCTTCGTTTGCAGAAGGGAATGGGACGTTAATTACTTATGAGGAATCACAAATGGAAAGTGCGTTAATTTCAGGTATTGCTTTTAATCGTGACGAAGCGAAATTAACCATTACAGGCGTTCCTGATTTACCAGGGATTGCATTTAAAATTTTAGGGCCGATTGCCGACGCGAATATCGAAGTCGACATGATTGTGCAAAATATTGCAGCTGATGCGTCGACCGATTTTACTTTTACAGTGCATCGCAATGATTTTGAGCGCGCAAAAGGTATTTTAGAAACAATTTGCAGCGATTTAGGTGCGCGTGGTGTGAGCGGTGACTGCAATATTGTGAAAGTGTCTATTGTAGGTGTTGGCATGCGCTCACACGCAGGTATTGCGAGTACAATGTTTAAAACATTGGCTGACGAAGGTATTAATATTCAAATGATTGCAACGTCTGAAATCAAGATTTCTGTTGTGGTTAATGAGAAATATTTAGAGCTTGCGGTACGTGCTTTGCACACAGCATTTGGTTTAGAACACGCATAAAAATGATTTAAGCTTTATTATTCGCGAGAATTTAGTTATACTAGTTCTCGTCTTGATTGTTCTTCGCTGTATCGCACAGCGAAGAGACCAAATTATTAGAGGGAGTTAATTATGCTTATCTTGACTCGTAGAGTTGGAGAAACGTTAATGATTGGTGATGAAGTAACTGTTACTGTTTTAGGCGTTAAAGGCAATCAAGTTCGTATCGGTGTGAATGCACCAAAAGAAGTTTCTGTTCATCGTGAAGAAATTTACGACAGAATCAAAAAAGAGCAATCTGATACGTCAATTTCAGAAAGCGATAATTAAGTTTCGAAAATAATAATTGGAGAGTTGGCCGAGCGGCTGAAGGCGCTCCCCTGCTAAGGGAGTATGGGCTTTATCTCCCATCGAGGGTTCGAACCCCTCACTCTCCGCCAGTTATTACTATCTCATTGATTTTAAATACTTAAAATCAAAAAAATCCCACATTTTAGTCAATTGCTACACATAACTGCTACACAATGGCGGATTATTTATGCAATTACAGACCAATCTTGTCCGTAGAAAATCGCATTTCTATTTCAGAACTCGCATTCCAACAGACCTCAAATCACATTACGGCAAAACCGAAATACTGATATCTCTCAAGACATCGGATAAACGTATTGCTGACTACGAGCTAGCCAAAATCAAAGTTAAGTTATATGCCGAATTTGCCCGACTCAGAGGTGATGATTTCGGTATTGAATTGAAGCCCAGTAATAGTAATAATCAATCAAAATACCTCCGTCCCTGACGTTAATAACAGTAAGCTAAAGATATGTCTATCACATTCTTTGACCAATATTTAAATTCGTAGGGTGTTGAATAGTTGACTTAATTACTCAGGTACCATAAAGTAAATATAGGGCTAATTTAGTCTTGTATTTATGTCTATAAAAACTTGGTGAATAGTGATGGTGGTCATTTCTGTATGACTTATCTCTATTTACTGTAATTTTAACATTGAGAGAATGCGATGCTAACAGCGAGTGAGTTAAGAAGCTACATCATGGATGGATTGACTAGCGATTATGTTAAAGTGCAAGGTGATGACGGTCAGCATTTTGAGGCGGTGATCGTTAGTTCAACATTCACCGGCAAAAACAAGGTACAACAACATCAATTAGTGTATCAGGCACTGGGTGAACGTATGCGCACAGAAATTCACGCACTGTCGATGCAAACCTTCACGCCTGAAGAGTGGATTAAGAGCCACAATTAAGCTGCTTTTGAAAATGATTATGATAGCTCTTCAGAAAAGAATTACGCATTAAATGCCGACCGCCCCAGTGATGACATACATGAAAGGTACGCCCCCATCTTCTCAGTGCGGTTTCTTCGGCGCTGCGAACCAGAGTTACTCCATTTGAATAGGCAGATTTTCAATGCCTGATTGCATTCATGGTGTGGACGAAAAAAAGTGTGCGAGAATCAAATGAGACTCGGCATAACACATAAAGTGGCAGGCGGCTTTATTCAATCACAAAAGCTCAACTATATATGAAAAATTATGCAAAATTTGACACCCATTGAATTGGCCGCATGGCTTGCGGATGAAGTACGTGAGAAACCACTATTACTCGACGTGCGTGAGCCGTGGGAGTTTGAGGCCGGTCATATTGACGGATCCTTAACGATGCCGATGAATACTATTCCCAGCAGGCTATCCGAACTGGATGCGCAACAGCCGATTATTTGCATTTGCCACCATGGCGTGCGCAGTATGCAGGTTGCGTTATTTTTAGAACAGAATGGTTTTACAGCTATTGGAAACCTGACCGGTGGCGTTCATTCATGGGCATTACAAGTTGACAGCACGATACCGATCTATTGAATGAAGACTAACTAACCTTCGTAACCTTCGAAGAATTACCTGCGCCATTCCAGCATCTGCTTTTATAACCTTGCCGAATGTTTGCAACAGGTTGATTTTGGTTAAGCGGCGGAGCGACTGATGACATACTTATTCCAACCTATCACGAATAGTAGCGTAGCGTGTTAGCTATTTCAGATGATCAAATTTTTAGGCTTGTTCAACGATTAGCTGATCATTTTTACAAGTTGTTTGACACGCATGAAGTGAATCATTGCATAAGTGTGTAGCAGGGGCGCATTGGAAAGCTATGAGCAAAAAAACGATAGAATTGGATGAAATAGAAACAATCACTTTAGCGTATTACAATCAAAATGCTTCAGCATTTTGGAGTGGTACAAAAGACCATGATGTGGCACAAAACTATGAAGCGTTTTTATCACCGTTTCCACAAGATAAGAAACTGGATATTTTAGACCTAGGATGTGGGCCTGGAAGAGATGTGCACTATTTTAAATCATTGGGGCATAGGCCCGTTGGACTCGATGGCAGTGCTGTTTTTTGTACTATGGCTAGAAGCTACACAGGCTGTGAGATT
>Ga0214168_1001182_pt1 | contig 10476 bp, 7 predicted proteins | sample LakMenepilimnion_FD_153002 | JGI IMG/M metagenome (GOLD analysis project Ga0214168, IMG submission 153002) | Freshwater microbial communities from Lake Mendota, WI - Practice 29OCT2010 epilimnion v4 | ecosystem: Environmental > Aquatic > Freshwater > Lake > Epilimnion/Euphotic zone | place: Lake...
GTGTAAACCATTTACATAGAGTTCATTTACTTGCGGTGCCCTCCAGGCGTATGCGCCATTAATAAGCCATTTAAAATTTGGCGTTATTTTATAGGTAGCACCCAGGGTTCCAGAAGCATTGCCCCATGTACGGTTGGCAGCAGTAACACTATCCGATTTATTACGGTAGGTTCTTAAGTGTCTGTAATCAAATCTAGCACCTGCGTCAAACATCCAATTGTTTAGGTTGTAGTTATGAATGCTATACACAGCTATGTTTTGTGTGCGAAAATTTGGAATAAAAAAACGACTACCTGCCCAAATATTTTCTTGCAGCATACCCACTATACCAATATTGCTACTTATTTTTTTTCTAGGCGCAGTTTCAAAATTAACATCAGCCATGGTGGTTGAAATGTCTAAATCCAATTCTGGTCGATTAGAGAGCATTGCCCGGTCAAACTCTTTTCGTAGGTTCTTTTGATATGATACCAAGAGATTGACTTTATTGTTATTGGGCAAATAAAATTGCGATTTAGATTTTACCGTGTAGTGTTGTACATTTTGTTTGGGCCTTCCAATAGCATAACTAAACGCATCAATATTTTGGGTAGGCTTACTTGCAGTAATGGCGTTTTGTAAATCACTTAAATTGCCTACATGCGATCCAATAAAAATACCCAGGTCTGTATTAAAACTACTTACAAATAACTCGGTGTTGTATTTTTCTTTTCTAAGTCCTACTGCGCCAGAATAATTAAACTCTTGTAATCCAGTGTTGTGCAGCCAGTAGTTTGGTGTTCTTGCATTGCCGCCTTTTTTATAAGTAGCCTGTAATCGGTAGCTTAATTCAGGAAATTTAACCAGTGATGATTCGATCATCCCATTCACAACATATTGTCTGTTGTTGGAGAAATAACCGGTATTAAATTCGGCATTTGTTTGGGCTTGTTTGGGTAACGCTTTTGGTTCAATTAATACGGCGCCTGCTATTGCATCATTGCCATATTTTAAAGCGCCTGCACCTTTAATAATTGTAAATTTTTCGGCGATAAATGGGTCAATTTCAGGTGCATGATCGCTTCCCCATTGTTGACTTTCAAGCCTAACACCGTTATTTATGAGCAGTACCCGCTGGCTATGAAGCCCATGAATCACCGGTTTAAATATGGTGCTTCCTGTTTGTAAAACAGTAACGCCATTAGCGCGGCTCAATACTTCACCCAAACTTTGTCCTCTTGTTGCATCTACCACTTTACTACTAAGTACCTCTTTAATTGAATTCACATTGAGGTCTCTTTTGGCGTTTACACTCACATTTTCAAGTTCATTAATGGCGTGTGGTAATTTAAAATTCTGAATGATATTTTTTTGGATGGTCAATTTGTATTTGATACTATCACAGCTCATGTGGTTTACCACAATGGTATAACTGCCTTTACACAAATTATAAAAATGGTAATGGCCTTCTATGTCAGTTATAAATTTGATCCCTAACTCTTTAATTTCAACCACTGCTTTTTCAAGTGGAGCGTTGTTGGATGCATCCATAACAACACCCGAAAGCACCAAATCACATTTTTGGGCATTCGCTTGAAACATTGTTAGGCATGTCATTATGCACAATGACACAATACATTTGATACAATTCAAAAAAATAAATTGAGGACTTTAAATAGAAAATTTAAAAATTGCTAGTATAAATTAGCAATGAGGTGGGCCACGCGATTCTTTCGTAATGAAAGAACTATAAATTTGCGTTTCTTGGTACGTATCGTTTTGTGCTCTTGCTACAATTTGAGATGGAATGTCAATCGTAAAATTGTAATTGACAAATGGGGTAGTAGCAACCTGAAAATCAAAGGTGCAATGTAGTTGTGCTTTTTCAACCTGCTCGATGGGCGCTTTAATATGAACATCACATTTGGTAGGATCGGCGTGCTCCGCTACAAAATCGTGAATGGTTTTTTGCGGCGTAATACTAAACGCAAAAACAACCAGCATAGCCAGGGCTAAAAGTTGTTTTATGGTTTGTTGTAGTCGCACAATATAAAGGTACTTATTTTTAGGTCTTCCTGTATCAATTTCGATCCCCAAAAACCTGTTTAATATTCTTAAAATAAGGCTAAATTTAGTAGTTTACCTCGTATTTTTAAGCACAACTCAATACTATGGGCTTTTCCTTGTATACATGGACAATATTTTTAGGTGTGTCGCTTATTTTTTGCTCTTGTGACCCAGCCCAACCCAAATATGATTCTTGGCTTAAAACAGGGGGAGGCAATGAAAATTTAAAATACTCCTCGCTCCATCAAATAGACACTTCAAATTACGATCAACTGGGAGTTGCATGGATCTATTACTCCGAAAATAAGGATAGTACAAAACTTGGACCAATGGAGTGTAATCCCATTGTGGTAGATGGCGTCATGTATGGTGTTTCGCCTAAACTAAAATTATTTGCTATTAACGCAGCAACCGGAAAAGAATTATGGATATTCAATCCTGCCGATTCTGTAGCGAATAAAAAGTGGCATCGAAATAGTGTTAACATGAATAGAGGTGTTGCCTATTGGGCAAATGGTAATGATAAAAGAATTATTTATACTGTTGGTCCCATTGTATTTTGTGTAAATGCATTAACAGGTAATCTGGTAAAAAGTTTTGGTCAAGAAGGAGGTATTAATTTAGTGAATGGACTAGATAGAAATCCAGATAAACTTTTTGTAGCACCAACATCTCCTGTGATGGTCTATAAAAATTTATTTTTTGTTAGTGGATTGGTTGGTGATGAAACGCCCGGTCACATAAGAGCTTTTGATATAAAGTCGGGATCGCAAAAATGGATTTTTCATACCATACCTTTTCCTCAAGATAAAGGCTATGAAACATGGGATGATACTACGGCATATAAACATATGGGTTCTACAAATAGTTGGGCAGGGTTTAGTTTAGATGAAAAAAGAGGAATTTTATTTGCGCCAACAGGAAATCCCTCTAACGATTTTTATGGAGGAGAAAGAACGGGCATGGGCTTGTATGGAAATTCATTGTTAGCAATCGATGCAGAAACAGGTAAATTAAAATGGCATTTTCAAACAGTACATCATGATGTTTGGGATATGGATTTACCTGCGCCGCCAGCACTTGTGACCGTAACACACAAAGGAAAAAGAGTAGATGCAGTAGCACAAACCACAAAAACCGGCTTTGTTTTTTTACTCAATCGAGAAACAGGTGAGCCTTTATTTCCGGTGAAAGAAGTGACAGTTAATACGTCTACAAGCCTAGAAAATGAAAAGTTATGGCCCACTCAACCAATGCCGGAAATACCTAAGCCGCTTATACGTCAGTCATTTGATAGCACTGATTTAAATCAATTCATTGACGCAAAAAGTTATGCAACCATTAAAAATACTTTTTTAAAATACGGCCCTAGCAAAATATTTACACCTCCATCAACTAAGGGAACAATTGTACTTCCAGGTTATGATGGTGGCGCCGAATGGGGAGGGCCTGCTTTTGATCCAGAAACCCAGCTACTTTATGTAAATACCAATGAAATGAGTTGGATTTTAGAAATGGTTGAAAATAAAAAAAACAACCAGCCACTACTAACCAATTATGATGCTGGTAAAGTGATATACACTCAAAATTGTATGAAATGTCACGGTACTGAAATGCAAGGTGGCGGTAATTATCCTTCATTAATTGGTGCTGCAAAAAAATATAACACGCAAACATTTTCTCAACTCGTAAAAAATGGAAGGCGGATGATGCCGGGTAATAATGTTTTAACAGACTTAGAAAAAATGGCCCTGTCGTCTTATGTGTTAGCTATAAAAAAGGTACAGCAGCAAAAATTTACTGGAACATTGTCAACGCAGCTGCCTGAGCAAAAAACAACTTATGGTTTTACAGGCTATAATAAATTTTTAACACCAGAAAGATATCCTGCAATAAGTCCACCATGGGGTTCATTAACGGCTATCAATTTAAATACGGGTGAACAGGTATGGAAAATTCCATTTGGTGAATTTGAAAGTTTAAAAGCAAAAGGAATACCTCCAACAGGGCGAGAAAATTATGGTGGTCCTGTGGTAACAAAAGGAGGACTGTTATTTATTGGCGCTTCTGCCGATGGAAAATTTAGAATTGTTCATAAGCGAACGGGTAAAATACTTCGAGAAATAGATTTGCCAGCACCCGGTGTTGCTACGCCAAGTATCTATGAAATAGAGGGTAAGCAGTATGTTGTGATTGCATGCGGGGGATCTAAATGGGGTGGTAAATCAAGTGATGCATATGTTGCGTTTACTTTGCAATAAAAAATTAATTATATCATGAAAAGGTTTATGCGGATTTCTTTTTTGGTAGCGCAGCTATTTAACTTTTTTTCTTTTGTTCATGCGCAGGTCAACTCAGATTTACTTCTTCCAACGAATCAAAAAGGACTTACCATTAAACATACCTACTTCACCCTTTCATATAGTAATAAGGATAAACAGGCAGAATGGGTGGCTTATTCACTTACACCCACGTTTATAAACGGTATCCAAAAAAGAGCTTCTAAATTTATGGCAGACCCCAATATAAAGGACGCCGTTGGGCCTTCTAGTTATACTAAATCTGGATATGATAGAGGTCATTTATGCCCTGCCGCCGACATGAAGCTCAATAGCGTTTCTATGAACGAAACATTTTATATGTCCAATATGTCACCGCAGGCACCCTCATTTAACAGAGGCATTTGGTCTAAGCTTGAAGACAAAGTGAGGGATTGGGCATTACAAAAAAATGGGGTATATGTAGTAACAGGGCCCTTACTCAATAAAAGCTGTGGCGTAGTTTCTAAATCCATTACGGTTCCTTGCGCTTTTTATAAAATTGTATTTAAGCAAACAAAAGCAGGAGTGGAAGCCATCGCTTTTATGCTACCCAATGTAGGGAGTTCAATGTCGCTTAGTCAATTTGTAGTTTCAATAGATTATATTGAGTCGTTAACCGGAATAGATTTCTTTGTAAATCTTCCGGATAGTGAAGAAGAAAAATTTGAATCTCGGGTATTAACAAATAATTGGCAGTTCAATTAAAATGCTTCGTTAAACCTTAGTCTTTACCTCTGGTCTCATAAAAAAAACCTATGCGAAAAATCCCCCTTATTTTCTCTGGTATTGTTAGTCTTGTTATTTTATTAGTTGCTTGCTCAAAAGCTGATACTGCTGCCACAGGGCAAACGGTTTACACAGCAGTTGCAACTGCTTTTGGCGCACAAATTGACCTCAATAATTTAGCAAATTACGCAGCACAATCCAAGCCAGCTTACATTACAAAAGACAATACGGGGAACAATCCCATAATTAATGCCAAAGCAACACTTGGTAGGGTTTTATTTTACGATAAAAAACTAAGTATCGATAACACTATTTCTTGTGCAAGTTGTCATAAGCAAGCTTTTGCTTTTTCAGACAATCAATTGGTAAGCACAGGGGTAGCAGGCGGAAAAACTGATAGACATTCCATGCGTCTTGTGAATGAACGATTTGGTGTAGAAACAAAGTTTTTTTGGGATGAAAGGGCGGCTAGCCTCGAAAGTCAAACCACGCAACCCATAGCCGATCATAATGAAATGGGTTTTAGTGGACAGGCCGGAAGAGTGGGTATAGCAGCGCTTTTAACCAAGTTGCAAGGGGTAGATTATTACAATGAACTTTTCAAATTCGTGTATGGTGATATTACAGTTACAGAACCGCGCTTGCAAGAATGTTTGGCACAATTTGTAAGAAGTATTCAATCTTTTGATGCAAAATATGATATGGGAAGAGCGCAGGTTAATAATGATAGACAGTCTTTTCCAAATTTTACAGCGCAAGAAAATGCCGGCAAAGATTTATTTTTAACGCCTCCTGTTTTTGATGGCAATAGCAGCCGAATTGGTGGAGGACTTGGATGCAATGGTTGTCATAATGCGCCTGAATTTGATATTGATCCCAACACAAGAAATAATGGGGTAATGATGACCGGGTATACCGGCGTAGATTTGGGTGTTACACGCGCCCCCTCTCTTCGTGATTTAGTGAACAATAAAGGGGAACTCAATTCAGCACTCATGCATACTGGTAAAATAGGGGATTTAAGCACTGCGGTAACCCATTATGGAAGTTTAATCACCGACAACCAAAATCTGGATAGGAGGTTAAAACCAAATGGTGTAAATGTGCAACGGTTAAATTTACAACCTGCCGAAATAGCAGCAGTAGTGGCCTTCCTAAAAACCTTGGCCGGTACCAATGTATACATCGACAAAAAGTGGGCTAGTCCATTTAACTAAAAACTAACGTTTGTTATTTTATTTGTTTTGTGCTAATTTAGCTGCTTACAAGGAAGCGAGTCAATGAATCATTTTAACAACGAGCAAGTGGCTAATTTGCCGCCGCACTTAGCCAAATACATTGTAGATCAGCGTTACGAAAAGTATACTAGTGTAGACCATGCTGTTTGGAGGTATGTAATGCGTCAAAATTATAGCTACCTCAAAGATGCCGCCTATTATCCTTATATACCGGGCTTAAAAATGGCCGGGTTAACCATCGAAAAAATTCCAAGCTTACAAGAAATAAATGATGCACTCGCAAATATTGGTTGGGGTGCAGTAACTGTGGATGGATTTATTCCGCCTGCTGCATTTATGGAATTTCAAGCGTGCCGGGTGCTTGTCATTGCTGCCGACATTAGACAACTAGAACATATTGAATATACCAGTGCTCCCGACATTATTCATGAATCGGCGGGACATGCACCTATTATTAGTGATACCGATTACAACCAATACCTAAGTTATCTTGGATTTATTGGAACCAAAGCCATTTTTTCTTCCAAAGATTTTGAATTATACGAAACCATCAGACAGCTTTCTATTTTAAAAGAAATGCCAGGGATTGATGAAGCCGTCATCAAAAAAACAGAAGCAACCATTTTTGAACAGCAAAAAAATTTAGGTGAACCTTCCGAAATGGCGTTGCTTAGTAGGTTACAGTGGTGGACCGTCGAGTATGGTTTAATTGGACCACTCGATCAACCCAAAATTTACGGAGCAGGTTTGTTGTCTTCTATTGGGGAGAGTGCATCTTGTATGCGCCCCGAGGTTAAAAAAATACCATACACCATTGATGCGCTTACCTATTCATATGATATAACAAAGCCGCAGCCGCAACTTTTTGTAACACCTACCTTTCAAAATTTAATTGATGTTTTAAAAGAGTTTGAAAGCACTATGGCTTTTAGAGTGGGTGGTTTACAAAGTGTACTTAAAGCGGTTGAATGTAAAAATATTTGTACCGCAGCCTATAGCTCAGGTCTTCAAGTATCTGGTGTGTTTATGCAGGTTTTAGAAGGGCCAGCGTCCTCGGTAGCGTATATAAAAACAGCGGGTCCAACTGCATTGTCATTTAACCACAAGCAGTTACATGGTCATGGAAAAAATTACCATGCAGACGGTTTTGGATCACCGGTGGGTAATTTAATAGGTGCTACTAAGCCACTCGAAGATTTTACAGAACAAGACCTACAACAGTTTGGTATTGCTCTAAACAACGAAGTGGTTTTATCTTTTGAATCTGGTATAAAGGTTCAAGGCATTTTAAGAGATATCACAAAAGAGGAGTCTAAAAACTTACTATTTTCATTTACTTCATGCACGGTTACAAATAAAGAAGGGCTTGTACTATTTGATCCTGCCTGGGGTGTATTTGATATGGCGGTGGGTGCTTCTATTGTTTCTGTATTTAATGGGCCTGCCGATATCAGCACTTTTGAAGATCAGTTGTATGTTTCACTAGAGCAAACGCATCAGCCTAGCTATTCCGATAACGATTACGCCTACCATGCACTATTTGCAAAGGTTAGAACCATAAGGGAGCAAATACAATTACACGGATTTACAACAGCGCAATTAGAAACGCTCAATAATATTTTTAATAGCATTTACACTGCACATAAAAATGATTGGCTTTGCGCACTTGAAATTTTAGAAATCATAGCGCATGAAGCCGAAGCATCTGCATTAGTTCCTGATGTTAGGACTTATTTGGAAGCACAAAAAAATAAGATGCCGGAGTTTACAAAACTAATTGGAGATGGTCTGGCTATTATTGACGCACAATTAGCGTTTCAATAATTGCCCAAGCGGCCTGAGCATTATTACCTGCTAGTTCTTTTTTAATAGCACCCAAATTTTCGTCTGTTAATTGCAGACCTATGCCTGATTTTTTTGCAATTGATTCAGGAAGCGTTGTGCAATTTGCAAGTTGTGCTTTTTCATTGTTGCTAAGGGCCTTATTTTCTCTAATAAATGAAGGCAGCATGTCAAAACCCATACCCAGCTGGGTGTTGGGCTTGGTTACCTCAAATAAATTTTGTTCGTTAATTCTTGCATACCAGTCGCCACCAAGTCTGGCAACCAAATCAAGTTTTGCTTGATCAATTTTATTGTTTGCATTAAGTACCGATTCTGTAATATGAATCCTTTTTATTTCGGCGAGCACCAAATTACCGGCACCAGCTTTTTCACCGAGGGCAATAATTTGTGCAACCGTGCATTCTAATTGAATGGGGGATTCGGCAACACGCGGCGGCGCTACTATATCGGAAGGTATTTGCGTAAATCCTGCTTTGGTAAATTCATTAACGTCTTTACTGTATTCGCAACTAGATAATGAAACCTGTCCAACCATGGCATAGTTTACAATATTGATCACGCACTCTGGCACTTCTTTTAAATTTTCGAGGGTATGCTTGGTAGTATTGTCTCTTACTCTTCTGGATGGCGAAAAAATACAGATAGGCGGGTTCATGCTAAATAAATTAAAATAGCTGAACGGACTGAGGTTTACTTGACCCGCTTTGTCGATAGTAGACGCCAAACATATAGGCCTTGGCGCAATAGCACTTTGTAAATATCCTTGGAGTTCGAGTGGACTTATATCTGAAGTGTTGATCGTAAGCATGCTTATTTTTTTAACGACAAAATAGACCAGTTGGTTTCTTCTGCAATAATTTGATTTTCTAATACGCCCAATTGATCAATAATCATGGTTACCTTATCTCCATTTTGTAACCATTGTGGTTTAAAATTAGGATCTAATCTTTTTCCGGTTCCATTGAGTTCTAAAAAGCAACCAGTACCTACGGTGCCTGATCCTATAACATCACCCGGATACAGCGTTACACCATAAGAACATCTTTCTATAATTTCTGCAAATGTCCAATCCATATCTTTTACGTTTCCACTCGAAACCAAAATATCATTCACATAACATTTCATTTCTAAATTGTAGTTAAGGCCTACATGTCCAGCCTTGGTAGGTGCTACTTTTTGCGCAAGCTCATCGGGTGTAACTAGCCAAGGTCCAATCACAGTAGAAAAATCTTTTCCTTTAGCAGGCCCAAGGTTTAAAAGCATTTCTTCCATCTGAAGTTTTCTGGCACTCATGTCATTCATGATGGTAAAGCCTGCGATGTATGCATCTGCTTCACTCGCTTTAATATTTCTTCCTTTTTTGCCAATAACAATGGCTATTTCAAGTTCAAAATCGAGTTGCTCAAAATGATCGGGCATGCAATAAACAGGGCCGGGACCTTCAACAGCTTGATGGTTGGTAAAATAAAAAATAGGGTACTGATCAAATTCAGGAATCATTTCTACGCCTCTGTTTTTTCGGGCCGCTTCTACGTGTTGTCTAAACGCATATCCGTCTCTACAAGAAGTTGGGTGGGGCACAGGTGCCAAAATTTTATAATTGTTTACAGGCTTTGCAACGAGTGTTCCAGCTTCAATTTGCTGTGCTGTTTGGCGGGCCATTTCCATGCCACTTTCTTCGAGTGCTAAAAAGGCATTCATGGTTGGCGGTAAGCCCGACTGATTTTCTGGTAATGAATAGAGTTCGTTATTGACCAAAACGCCGTAAGAAGTGGCATTGTTTAAACGGTAGCTGATGATTTTCATGGAATGTTAATTGTGCAAAACGAAGGTAAAATAATATTCTATTTTATACTAATAATTGTTAGTATTGCAGCGGAATAAATACACTGTTATGCCAATATACCATAGTTTAGGACAAATTCCTGCAAAACGTCATACCGTTTTTAGAAAACCGGATGGTGCACTCTATGCCGAAGAGCTCGTTTCTACCGAAGGTTTTTCAAGTATGTATTCATTGGTGTATCACACACATCCCCCTACTATTGTAAAAGAATTGGGTACGCCGTATTCGGTAGAACCAAAAATTGCAAGAGAAAAACATTTACGACATACCAGTTTGCTTGGCTTTAATATCAAGCCACAAAAAGATTATTTAGAGAGTCGAAAAATTGTATTGGTAAATTCAGATTTACAAATTTCTTTAGCGGCTCCTATGGAGTCGATGACTACTTATTTTTATAAAAATAGTCAGGCCGATGAAGTGTTGTTTATCCATAAAGGTTCGGGCACTTTAAAAT
>Ga0214168_1001184_pt1 | contig 10468 bp, 6 predicted proteins | sample LakMenepilimnion_FD_153002 | JGI IMG/M metagenome (GOLD analysis project Ga0214168, IMG submission 153002) | Freshwater microbial communities from Lake Mendota, WI - Practice 29OCT2010 epilimnion v4 | ecosystem: Environmental > Aquatic > Freshwater > Lake > Epilimnion/Euphotic zone | place: Lake...
CAGGAGGTGCCGGAGGAGCGCCACCCATCATTGAAGGATCCATAGGCGGAGCACCACCACCCATCATTGAAGGATCCATAGGAGGAGCACCGCCCATCATTGAAGGATCCATAGGAGGAGCACCGCCGGGAGGGGCACCACCCATAGAAGGGTCTCCTGACGGCACAAAAGCCACCTTATTCAAAACATCCCGCGCCACTTTGATAAGACTGTAATTCATGCGTAATCCTCCAAGTGTTCAAGTTAGCATAAACATTTAACGTAAGCCAGAGAAAGCAATTAACTGAATTATCTGCCTTGCATCCTTTTTGCCTTTTGCGCGTGGTATCTTATTTCAGCTGGATCATTTCTGCGCAAAACATCTGGGGGTATAACGTCTGGATTTATTCCTTCATCAGTAGGATCATATAACATTCGACGTAATCGCTGCGATGATCCGAGGTGTGTGTTTGGATCTGCTAACTCAGGAAAATGTATTTTAAATGCTTCTTCTTTTGGTTTTGCACGTTCTCGTTCTGCTCGTGTTGGATAGTTTCCGTCTTTATGCGCGTTTAATATGTGATTATAATAATTTTCAGAATATGCTGGCCAGTCGTTTTGCGCTCCACTTATTCTATAAAGACTTGAGTTTTGCCTCCTGTGAACGATATCTGGATGAAGATAAGTTTTAAAATCACCATTACCGGGCAAATAAGGAGTTGTTGCTTTTATCAAATCAAGTTCTTGCTGTATTAACTTTGCTCGATTGTCACTGGTTTCGTTTTGTTCTTTATCTAAAAATGGACGCTCTCCGACAAGAATCCCATCAGGCGCATCTGCAAAAGGCATTAATTGCATCTTACGTGATGTTGTACGTTCACGTTCAAGTTCCGAGTTTTGGTCACGTTGTTTGTTAATTGGAACAGAACTAAACTCAGCAGTAGGAAAAACTGGCGGTGTACGCGCAGGCATAGCACGTAATTCACGTAATTTTTGCAACTTTGTTTGATCAGGATATTCAACAAATTTTTCTAAAGCTTCATATCTGTCATTCTCGGCTAAACGTTCTTGCATTTTTTTGCGTAATTCTTCTTGTATTTTTTGCGGCGGAATTTTAAGTTTTGATGGTGATAAGTATGTAGGCATATTGTACACGTTGCCAGCAATGTTAGACGCACCTCTAGCAGCAATTTGTGCACCAGCAACAGGGTTACCCGTAGCAGACGCAATTAGTCCCCCAAGTAATGCTGGAGTGTTTGGCAATAAATTAGATGCTGTTCCGCGCACAGCATTTAGCCGGAACTCAGGAGTGTTGTCAAGAATTCTTTGGTGCAAGCCTTCCACAGGCGCGCGCTCTAATTGATAAAGGTTAAATATTTTATCCTTTAAAAGCTGTTCTTCAATTAAACGGGCCGACGGATAACCTATCAATTCTTGTTCCGTTGGGTCAGTAAAACCGTCTATATTAATTGATTTTCGCAGTTTTCGCGCTTTTTGGCTCACGTCGTCCCGCCAAGTTTCATACCAATTGTTACCGGGTCGTGATGTCGGAGGAACAGCAGGACGATTATCGGCAGCAGGAGGAACAGCCGCAGGAGGAGCAGCAGCTGGCTCAGGAATCTTTTTCATTGCACGATCAAATTCAAACTGTGTAGCAGGACTTATAGCTGTATCTGACAATGATTCCCTAAGCTTTTTAAAACGTTGGCGTGTAGTTTCATCTGCGTCTGAGCTAGAAGGTGTTGGTGTTGGTCTTGGTGTTGGTGTTGGTGCAGACGTAGGCATTTTTGGCGAAACCGCATTAGGTTTCTTAGGCGCGTAATCCCAATTCTCTTTACCACCACCCGGACCTGACTTTGGATTAGGAGCATACGGCGCCACCGGAGGCTTAGGTGCCGACGACCCCGGCACCGAAGGCATTACGGTATCAGATTTACGAAACGTAGGATCAGCAGCCATCTTTACCCTAGCCGCTAACTTTCCAAGCTCTGATGCTGTAATCATGGGTGATTCCTTAATTGCTTATTGCAAGTTAGGGTTTAGTCGCTGCTTGGTGTAAATTTTACGCACCGCAGGGTCAGTTTTTGGGTTTGCCATTTCTGTGTGAAGCAGTTTTTCACCCTCACGTGTTCGTCCTGTAGTTGGATTTACTGTAAGTGGAAAATACGGATTATCTACAGAAGCCGTGTTAAACGCGTTCATAACACTCCATGCGTCACTTTTATTTTGCCGCTCAAACGAAGGCCTGTTTCCCCAAAATTTTCTATCGTTAAACTCATCGGTACTTGCACGCGCAGGTATTGGTGGTTGTTGCGGATATCGCCATGCGTTATATGCGTTGTTAACATTAGTTACAATTTTATTCGGCGTTTTGAAACCCGCTAGTATACTAATTCCTGCTTGCGGTCCGGGTGGCAACGCTTCAAAACGATCTATACGGTTGTCTAAACGAATTCTTGGTCTAAACGTTTGAAGGCCATTGGGCGTTTGTGCTGCGAAATCATCAGGTTCTAGGCCTTCAACGCGACCGCCTTGCGATTTAGACACACCTGAATACATCTCAGGTTTATACGGAATATTTGAAGGCGTATAACCGCTTTGTACCGCGTCACGCGGTGTGAACTCAGGCATTTGATTTTTTTGCAAAAAGTCAGAATAATGTGATTCATTAAATGGGTGTAAGTTCAAATCTAATTTACGATTAGCTGGATCATTTTCATATTGATGCTTTGCCGTTCTAAATGCATTGGCGTCGTGCACGTTTCTACGTTGAGAAATTGCTTGGGCAAGTTGATGCTCTGGCGCAGAATTTAATAAATCATTGTAAAAACCTTTACCTCTATATGCAGACGAATAATCTTTTGCTGCTGCCACCGCAGGTTGCGCTACTGCTTGCATTGCGCCAAACGGCGAAGTCATTGTTTTCATTGCTTTACCAGCTGTAACCGCAGCACCTGCAATAGGTGGTAATTTTTGTTCTTCAGCTATTTTTACCCTAGCGGCTAACTTTCCAAGCTCTGATGCCGTAATCATGGGTGATTCCTTAAATGCTTATTGAATGATTTCTACAGGATCGTCTGCTTGGATATCTCCACGTTTGTATGCGGCCACGGCATCTTGTCTTGACGCAAACACACGCGGTCTCCGTGCTGACGTTTGACTCGACGCATGGTACAAGCCTCCAATATACTCGTTAACAGGCCCATGCACGACAGATTTGAAGTCGGCCGGGTGAAATAAGTTCTTAGAAGGCATCATTCTGTCGTAGGCTTCTCTAACGGCAGCTTCGCTTGTAGGCACGTGAAACTGCATTGCGTCTCCGTCAAAGTCTGCATTGAATCCTTTTACAATCAACGGAGAAATCTGCATAACATCGCCACTGACTAATCGTGGTTTAAATGCCATGATGCCAAACCTGTGCAACACGGGCGCACGGTTGATAAACACAGGCCGCGTTTCCATTTCTTTTAACAATGCGTCTTTAGCCAATGCCGTCTTATCCTTAACGTGCCTTAACGCTTCACCCATGGGCATACCCAGACGCTTCAATCGCCTAATCAAAAACTTGTTGTAAACTTCAAACGCTTTACCTTCAGGAATGCCTACCGTATCCATGTCGTAATCGGGGTTAGGCGTAATTACAGCTCGCCCTACGTTGTCCACAGTCGATGACAGCAATTTACGCTGTACCGTCCCAAACTTAGGCGAGTTACCGAAAATTGATTTAAGAATGCCTGAAACATTCTTTTCTTGAAGCTTAGGGTGAATAGGATCGCCAAGCCCTGTGATTGCTTTAAAAGAATCGTAAATGGCCAACCTTTCCGACCCCGTATCGTTAAGGCCTACCATGTCCTTCATAGACTTAAAATTAGCCGTAGCATCCAACAATTCTTTGTATAAGTAATTAGGGTCTGCTACCAAAGGAATACCCGAACTACCCATGACGGTAACAGGTCTAAAGATAGGCGGAAGCACAGGTACAGCGTCAAGGATCCAATCTTTAGGATGCAGCCCGTATTTCTCTGCACCCTTGAGGTAACCTAACCTGCGAATGGCATTGTCGCGTGCTGCTTTGTTGCTGCCGTTGACTTGCGCCCTAGCTACGTCGATCTCACGTTTGACGTTTAGTTCCGCCAAGGCTTTAGCTATTGCTTGAGGCCCTGTGCCATATCTGCCAAGGATATGCTCTCCGCCAATCGTGTCTCTAAGTTGTTGCTGCGTTAGACCCAACAAACGTCTAGCGGGTTCTTCCATCACAGGATTAAGAGTCGGCTCGGGTAATTCAATCTTGGCCCATTGTCTGCCGTTGTGTCCTCCAGTTAACTTTGGATCAAACAGACCGCCTGCAATAGGCTCCATGTTTTTATCAAAGCGAACTGTTTCTCCTGACCTAACAACACGATCTGCCGTTAATTGTTTAACGTCACTATTGGTCATGGCCATTACATTGGTTTCTTGGCCATTTGATACAACGTTAATACCTGCGGCTTTAAGTGAGTTTACAAACTTTTCGTAAATCAAAGGCACCTTGGGTTCAATCGGCGTGTGTCCCTGCATGAACTGTGTCCAATACTCTTCGTTCTTTTGCCCGCGAATAAGCCCTGCGTCTCGAATGGTTTCTGTAGCACCGTGAGACAACAACGCATTAACGTCCAACATGGAAATACGCTTGGACCCCGACTCTCCACCCTTTGCAGGAGCATCTTCTGACGAGTATGCGCCTGACCCACGACCTTGCCCTTTTGATTCCGCCGTGTGATGCAACTTCATGTAGAAACGATTACCAGTAGCAACGTTATTGACGTATTGATTTCTCGTCACGTCCATAATGTTTTCTGTGCCCTTAAGATTGTATTTCTTAAGTTGCTGTTCCGCCCATTCTGTCATGTCCTCGATGTCTTCAAAGTCGGGTACGGCAATAGATTTACCTGTCAGCTCTGCGATCTTGCCTAGCATCAATTCCACTTTTTGGGCTGGATTGGTTCTTGTCACAATACCAAGGGGATTTAGCAATACCTCAAATGGTCGGCCTTGCGAATCTGTGGGCATTTGATGGTCAGGAACAATAGCTGCGATAACGCCTTTGTCGCCATATCTACCACTCATCTTGTCACCCACTTGCGTAGGGACAATTGATTTGACCAACACCACAGGACCGTTCTTACTCTGCACAATATCTGTCACAACACCGGGATCATGGTGTTTCCACAGTACAGACACATCCCCAAACGCTCTGGCGCCTTGTTTGTGAATCTTGTTCTGCGGAGATTCCTTTTCCTGCGCACCTAAAATCAAAGGCTGGTCATACGTTACAGTCTGTCCAACCTTGATAACGCCGTCGTCGTCCATCGTATCCAATAATTGCTTATCGTATTTCTGTGGGAACAAGGATATGTAATTCCTTTTCCCCATTTTATGTTGATCTGTTACTTCAAGTTCGTGTTGATACATATGCTCTGAAGACATGCGCTTAGCCATGCCTTCGGAAATGACGTTGGCGTCTTCAAAGTTGTAACCTTTCCATGGCATATAGGCAGTGCGAGCATTCAATCCCAGTGCCATGGCTCCGTCTTTATCCGTAAAGTTAGACCTGACAATTGTTTGCCCTTGTTTGAACATATCTCCGGGCTTCAAAGCCGTGGACTGATGCAACATTGTTTTGCGATTGAATGGATGGTTCTGAAACAACTCAACTTCGTCTTTGCTTCCATCCGCGTAGCGTAATTTAACAATACCATCACTTATGTCTGTAATCTGTCCGTCTTGGGCCGCTCTAACAGCACCCATGTGGACGCCAAACTCGTGTTCAAAGTCTTTAGTGCCTTTTGTACCGGGAAGAGCACCCCGCACAAAAGGAGCTTCTCCGTCTTTCAATGGCAACGCTTGTGTCAACATACGACTGGCCATAGCCATACGTTGTGCTTTGACCGCAGACTTAATAGGAATCAGATTACCCAGCGCCGAGAATGCATCTTCAAACGCTGGAAGTTCGTAATCAATTTCTTCTCTAGGCACATATGTGATTTTGCCTGATTTCATAGCAGGCACGCGGTTATCGTCGCTTTTCAACGCTCCGGGAAACGCTACGGCGACATCTGCAAGTTCTTGAGGAGAACGCCATACTGTTTCACCTGTCTTCAAATCCTTAAACTGAGCATAGATCTTGCCATCAGGTCCTTTACGGGCACCTCGAGCAATGTGAGTATCTACTCCTGCTCTCATGCTCTCTGGCGTGCGTACAGGATCCATGAATCCCATGTGAGAAGGTTGCACACTGCGAGCTTCATCGGGAATGGCATCCATGCTTGGGATACCACCTTCTCCCAAACGTGTGATCTTAGTGTGCTTATCAAGGATTTCGGCAGGATTGATTTCTTCAAGGTTCTGTCCAAGCCCTGAACCAAGAAGTGCCTGTTCAAGTTGAGGTGTCATTACTCCTGTAGGCATGCTTTTTAAACTGCCTTGGAATGATGCTTTGTAAAATGCGGCTCTGCGCATGCCCGAATGATCTCGTTCAACACGCTCACGCAACAAATCTTCCGGTCCGTGAAAAGTCTGATAGGCCAAATGGTCACGGTCATCCACTTCTTGTTCACCGCGCGACACCGCTAAGAGTTTTTTAGTCGTAGCAAGAATGGCGTCTTTGTTCATTCTGTCAAAAGCTGTGCCCAATGTTCTTTTGGTAACAAAGGGATCTAGCTCCATTCTTTCAAACACGTCCGTAAGCTTCTGCCGCGTCGTTGTTTCATCGCCTTCTAGGTCTTTGGCTTTGAGTAATCTGGCTTTAAGTTTTTGCACAACGGCAGAATCATTCTCTTTGTAATTAGCGGCGTAAATTTGATCTCCCCACGCTTCTTTAATTTCGGCGTCTGTGGCTCCCATAGATTTAAGCAAAGGCATCAAAGGCAATTCACCCTGTCCCAATTTAAGTTTGTACACATTTGTTTCTGGGTTGAGCATGTACCTGTGAGAAATGCCTTTGCCCGGTAATACGTTGGCGTGCGCTTCTAATTCTCCGTTAGATTTAATACGCGTGTAGATACCGGGTTTAAGTCTTTGCTGTGCCGTTAACGTGTACTCACTGCCATTGTGAACCATGGTGCCGTATTTGGTTACATAAGGCACATTAGCTAATACCTGATCGCGGGCATCAATCACTTGGCCCGTTATGTTGTCTGTAAGCTCCCACGTGCCCTTGAGACGGCGGCCCATAGTCTTACCGCCCAACACCGCATCTTTGTGCTGTTTGTTGGAATAGAGTTCAGGATCAATGTACCTAACGCCATTCAAACGCAATGTGTGCTTTTCGTTGGACAAAGGTTGCATGGCGGACGCTGCGGCTAACACAGAATCGTAAATAGCCTTGCGCGTGGAACTAACGTCCGAAAATGATCTGAGTTGATCCGCGGACGGTGATGTGAATTGCGGCTTAGGTGGTGCCGGTAAAATCGACATGTCACCGGCCATAGGAGGCACCGGTGACATGGCATCTAACTTGGCGGGTAAAGCACTCGCTGTTGGGCGAGCTGGAGGCAATATAGAATCCATTGTTTACACCGTATTTGAAATGATTACACCACGGCAGAGCGTTGTTCTTTTCTGGACACTGGCCTTGAAATGTCAATAGGCTCAGCCGTTGCATACAACTCAGGTGGCGCGTGTTCATATCGAGCGCTGTCACGTTCTCTCAAAGCACGTTTCAAGGCTTCAGCTTTACTGCCCTTGCGCGTGTAGTCATATGCCAATGCACCTGTACCCAAACCAGAAGCACCTGCATAAAGCAAATAGAGCGCAGGCAAACCAGCTAAAATATCGTTAACAGCAGATCCCGTAGACACTCCCGGATAATTGGCTATTTTTTGAGTTAATGTTGAATACAGAGAATCTAAAGCTTCCCCTACTTCAGTCATTGTTGCGGTTGAAGACTTTTTCACGTGAGGATCGTGTGACAACGGCGATGCGTAACTACTTAACAAAGCATCATGAAAATCACGTTCGGCTTTTTTTCGTTCATCGTCATGTGTTTTTTTAAGCACAGCATCTGTTAAAAGTTGCGTACCTTTGTAACCACCCAACAACCCACCACCACCAGCTAATGCTAGTGTCGAAAGCAGTAATGGGTTGTCCAATATTGATGGCGTACGCTCATTCGTACCGAATAAGTAATTAGACCAACCTTGTTCTCCAGATTCTTTAATGCGTTCAACGGGGTACGTAAAATCAAAGTTACGATTAATTTTACTTTTGGGTTTAGGCTTGTTAAACATTTTGCTTAATGCGTAAACACCACCAAGACCCGCACCGCCGGCAAGCCCTAACAATGCCGCACGACGAACCATGTCATTTTCATACCACGCTTTGACGCCTGCATCATTTTTTGAAGCTAAAGTTGGAGTAGGCGCACTACTTGTTCCACTTGTTTCACTAGGTTTAGACCCTGTTAGTGCTGCCATTGGCGCACCGATTACGCTGCTAATATTTTTTGGTGTTACATTGTTTGTAACGCTTTGTCCCCAAGATTTTAATGTATCAGCAATTGCATTTGTGGCGTTCGTAACAAAAGGAGGCGCCCCTGCGCCACGCGGAGGAGGAGGAACGGTTTGTGGCGCAGTTGAACCTGTTGCTGCATTGTTTTGTACATTAGGTGTTATTTGAGTTTTTGGCGGTCCGGGATGACTTGTCGGTAAATTATCAAGTTCGTGATTGCCGCGAAATGGTCGTTTAAATTCCGGCAATCCTTGTATGTCTGGATTTTTAGCTCTTGCTTCTGCGGCTCTGCGCAATCTAACGCCTTCATCCGACCAGACGTCAAATATTTTTGGCTTACCGTCAGGTCCCACGCCAGTCCGATCTGCTATTTCCTGTTTTGCTTCTCTTTCTTCAAACAATTTTTTAATTCTTTGTGCTTCTGCGTTTAAATTGTTTTGGACGTTTAAGCCTGCCGGCCCCAGTAAAACAGCGTTGCCTAATGGATTTTCGTTGTTTGTTGCAAGTAAAGCTTGCGCAATGTCATAAACCGAAGGATTGGATTGATTGTTGCGTACTGCGGCTCCGTCAAAAATAGGAGGAAAACTGCCGCCAACCGCCGGAAAATAAGGATTATCACTTTGTTTCTCAAAAATCTTGCTGAGCAACATTCTAGCTGTAACATTGTTCATCTGGGAGCTCCCGGCAAAATTGACGACATGCTCATATTCATCGGAGCGCCGTCTTCCATGTAAAACTCAGCCCATTCAATATAATGCTTGGGTTCCTTATTCACAAAGCGTTCAACATGTAAACACTTATACCAACCGTTAATGCAAGCATCGAGGACTTTGACGTACTCTGCGTTCTGCTCAGGAATAGTAACGTCAAATATGCCGTTCTTGACGTCGGCTACCCTGACGGCTCTCGACTCATATTCTTCATCAGGCATAACAGGCGGCTGGATTCCTCTAAAAGGCAATCCGTCCTGTTCCGCCCTTCCCCAAAACAATTGTCTTCCGTCCGCTGTTTTCTTCTGTGTCTGCGCGTATTTCACCAAGCTATGCGGCACGGCTCACTCCTAGATTAAAGCATCGGTCTACCACCACGGCCCGAATCCTGTTCTCGATACTGGCGTAAGTTCTTCTCGCGTTCAAGCTGTTTAATTTGCCTGCGATACTCACTCATTAGTTCTTCGTGCTGAATGTCTTTCACAGTATCATCTGTTGGCTCCTGCAACTTGGCTAGTGCTCTTCCACCCAAAGCTCCCACAACAGGAGGTGCCATCAACGCCAAAGGAAGGCCAACGTTCTGAAGCGCAGTACCAGCGCCAGTTAAAGTAGAACCGCCTAATCCCATCAATGTCTTAAAAATACTGTCTTCGGCTTGCTTAACGCGGCTCTGTGCCGTTTTAACTTTTTCCAATATTTCGTCCGGTGTCAGCCCCTCCTCGGCGCATTTCTCAAGAAACGCCACCTTGAACTGATCCCTTGGCGACAAATCCTTAATCAAATCAGAGATCATGATAGTTACCTCGTTCGTGAAAAACTAGATTGTTTGGAATTATAACAACTCAATGGCTGGAGTCTTGGGTGCTTTGTCTGTAGGAACAGGCGCAGGCATTGTTTTAATCCCGTTGCCTTTAGGACCTTTGCCTCGAATAGCCGGCATTAACTCAAAAGCCGGCGGTACTGGACCGTTAGGTGGCGGTTGTTTTCTAAAAAAGTTATCAGCAAACGGTACTGGGCCTTTAGGCGGCGGTTGTTTTCTAAAAAAGTCATCCGCAAACGGCACCGGGTTGCCTAAAGGCGGTCCATCTCCGCCTATCATTCGCAACGGTACTGGGCCTTTAGGCGCATTACCAAACCTTGGATCCATTTTGTCCCAGTCTGGATTAACCGGCATATTATGTCTAACAGGAAGCCTTGGATCCATTTTGTCACCGGCAGGATTAACCGGCATATTATGTCTAACAGGAAGCCTTGGATCCATTTCGTCACTTACAGGGCGTAACCCTGCTGGT
>Ga0214168_1001190_pt1 | contig 10456 bp, 8 predicted proteins | sample LakMenepilimnion_FD_153002 | JGI IMG/M metagenome (GOLD analysis project Ga0214168, IMG submission 153002) | Freshwater microbial communities from Lake Mendota, WI - Practice 29OCT2010 epilimnion v4 | ecosystem: Environmental > Aquatic > Freshwater > Lake > Epilimnion/Euphotic zone | place: Lake...
TGCGCATTTGAGGGCCGAAGGGGTTTTCTTTGTAGCAAAAGTGTGAAGCTGTGAACGTTCCCAATTATCAAATTAAGTTAGATCAGTTTGAAGGTCCTTTTGACCTATTGCTGTTTTTTATAGAAAGAGACGAACTGGATATATACAATATCCCTATCACAAAAATCATCAAAGACTTCCTAGAATTTATTCATCAAGGAGAGAAATTAAATATCGAGCTAAGTAGTGAGTTTATTTTATTTGTTTCAACCCTCATGCGTATCAAGGCGAGATTGTTACTTCCTCGCAAAGAAATAGATGCTGCTGGAAATGAAATTGATCCGCGCCAAGAACTGATTGATAAAATATTAGAATACAAACGCTTTAAAGAAGCTTCTGCGCAAATGGCCGAACTTGAAGCTGTGCGTATGCTAATGGTGAAGCGTGGTAATCTTCAAAAGGAACTTATTTCTATTGGAGAAGACGCGTCTGAAGGAACTGAAATTCAGAACATCACCATGTTCAAGCTCATGAAAGCTTTTGAAAAAGTGATGCAGCGTGTGCATGACCGTCAAAACAAGCCGGTGCATACCGTGGTGCGTTACAATTACACCATGGAAGGTAGTAGAGATTATATGTTGGATTTTGTGCGTGGTGAAAAAACAGTGGCTTTTGAAAAAGTATTTGAAATTTGTAACGACCGCGTTCACGCGTTATTTTTATTTTTGTCGACCCTCGAATTAACCCAGCAGAAGTACATGAAACTCCTTGTGGGAGAGGGTATGAACAACTTTATTATTGAATGGAATGACAACCGTGAAGCAGAACTAAAAGAAGAAGGTCTTACAGATGAAGACCTTCCAAGTAGTTTTACAGATGAAGATATTCCATTAGAAATGGAATAATTTTTTTATACAGTTTGTAACGCTTTTGTAGAAACGATTTCTTTTACTGCGGCTTCTATTCCTGCAGCATCATACGCACACTCTCTATGTAATTCTTTAAGTGTACCGTGTTCTACAAGTCTATCCGGAATACCTAAGATTGTTATGTCTGCTTTGTAACCATTGGCATTCATAAATTCTAGGATCGCAGAACCAAAACCACCTACCACGGTACCGTCTTCGACAGTTACAATTTTAGTATAGTTGGTAAACACTTCGTGGAGTAACGCTTCGTCAAGTGGTTTAACAAATCTGATATCGTAATGCGCCGGGTCAATACCTTCCGAACGTAAATTTCTAATCGCTGTTGTTGCAAAATTTCCAGGATGACCAAAACTTAAAATAGCCACTTCTTTTCCATCTTTAATTTTGCGACCCTTACCAATTTCAACAGGCGCTAATGGTGTTTTCCATTCTGGCATTACACCTTCTCCTCTTGGGTACCTAATAACAAATGGAAGGCCCGTGCTATCAAGTTGTGCGGTATACATGAGGTTGCGTAGCTCCTGCTCATTCATAGGGGCACTTACAATTAAATTAGGGATGCAACGGAGGTATGAAATATCGTAACAGCCATGGTGCGTAGGACCATCTTCACCCACAAGTCCGGCTCTGTCCAAACAAAGTACCACTGGTAATTTTTGAATGGCAACATCATGCACCACCTGATCAAAAGCGCGCTGCATGAATGAAGAATAAATATTACAAAACACGCGCATACCTTGTGTAGCAAGTCCTGCACTTAGTGTAACCGCGTGCTGCTCACAAATGCCCACGTCAAAAGCACGATCTGGCATTTTATCCATCATAAACTTTAAAGAAGATCCACTAGGCATTGCAGGTGTAACGCCCATAATTAATGGGTTGGCTTCTGCTAATTCTACTAGGGTATGTCCAAAAACATCTTGGTATTTAGGTGGCTGCGGTGTATCAATTTTTTTCTTGATAATTTCTCCGGTTAACTTATCAAATAATCCGGGCGCATGCCATTTTGTTTGGTCCTTTTCTGCAAGTTCATAGCCCTTACCTTTTGTGGTAATTACGTGCAACAATTTAGGTCCTGGTATGTCTCTTAAATCTTTGAGGGTGTCTACAAGGTTGGTAATGTTATGACCATCAATAGGTCCAAAATAACGGAGCTGTAAAGCTTCAAAAAGGTTGCTGCTACCACTTACCATGCCTTTTACGCTGGCTTCTAATTTAGAGGCGAGTGATCTTGAAGTGGATTTTCCAACAGGCATTTTACCAAGTAGATTCCAAATTTCATCCCTTACTTTATTGTAAGTTGGAGAGGTAGCAATATCTGTTAAGTATTCTTTTAGGGCACCCACATTTGGGTCGATACTCATGCAGTTGTCATTTAAAATAATAAGCACGTCACTATCCGCAACACCCGCATGGTTCATGGCTTCAAAAGCCATACCAGCGGTCATGGAACCATCACCTATTACTGCAATTGATTTTCGGTTTTCACCTTTGTATTTAGCAGCCATGGCCATGCCTAGGGCGGCAGAAATAGAGGTAGAAGAGTGGCCCACACCAAATGTGTCGTATTCGCTTTCTGATCTTTTAGGAAAGCCACTAAGGCCTTTGTATTTTCTGTTGGTCACAAACTGATCTCTGCGACCCGTTAATATTTTATGTCCGTACGCCTGATGGCCCACGTCCCAAACCAGCTGGTCATAGGGGGTGTTGTAAATGTAATGAAGGGCTACGCTTAATTCAACCACACCAAGACTGGCAGCAAAATGCCCGCCGTGCACGCTCACAATATCAATGATGTATTGGCGTAATTCATTGCAAACTTGATGCAACTGATCTTTAGGGATCTTTTTGAGGTCATCGGGGTTGTTGATGTTCCCTAGGAGTGCTCCTGGACTTATTTCCATGCAAAAAGTTAGTTTAGGTTGTAAAAATAGGCATTTACTGTGAAGCAAAACACCTTTCCTCCAATACAAACATCACACAAAACCAAAGGTTCACCCCTTCTTCACTTTATTTTATACCAACCAAGGGTTGTTTTTGCCTTTCTTCCTTAATTTACCCCTTTTGGGGTGCTTAATTTTTAACTTTGTAGCTATGTCTAGAAGAAATAACCTTGTTTATTTGTGGTGTCAAGTAGGAGGCTGGTTTTCTTATGGGTTAACCATGATTTTTTTTGCTTTCATTTTTGACAGCAAGCCCAACCCTATATTTTATCCAAGACTGGGCATTACCATTGTTTCTGGTATTTTATTTACCCACCTTTTTAGATCACTCATTATTGGGTTTAAATTAAGGCCACCTTTCCCACTTCAAAAATGGTGGCTACTGGTACTTCTTTTTTTTAGTGTGGTTGTATTTTATAGTTTAACCAATAGTGCACTTGTAGAGTGGGTTGGCCTATATGATCCTAAAATTAAATTTTCTGTAAGTACGCGTTTCTTTTCCAATTTAATTTTTGATTCACCCATGATTTTTATTTGGGTGAGTATTTACTATGTCTGGCATTATGTGCAGCTAGGACGAATGAATGAAATTCAAAAAGTAAGACTTGAAACGCTCGTAAAAGAACTTGAATTAAAAACAATTAAAGCGCATATCAATCCGCATTTTATTTTTAACGCACTCAATAGTATTAGAGCCCTTGTAGACGAAAATCCAGAACGTGCAAGAACAGCCATTACAGAGCTAAGTAATATTTTGCGCAGTAGTATGCAAGCCGAAAAACTTGAAACGGTAACACTAGAAAAAGAACTGTCGATTGTAAAGGATTATTTAGCGCTTGAAACCATTAGATTTGAAAGCAGGTTACGCGTTGTGTATCATATCGATGAAGATACGCTGGATCAACCGGTGCCACCTATGATGCTGCAAACCCTTGTAGAAAACGCTATCAAGCATGGTATTAGTAAGCAAAGAGAAGGAGGCGTTGTTGAAATATGGTCCGAGTTTAAAAATGACCAACACCAGTTAATTATTAAAAATACGGGTGCTGTTGAGGATGATTTAGATATTGATAATAGTGGTTTTGGTGTTAGTAGTACCAAAAATAGACTCGCGTTACTTTTTGGGGACAAAGCAAACTTTTTTATACAAAACACAAAAGATCATATGGTAGAGGCGGTTGTTAGACTTCCTTTAACCGCCAACAATAAATAATTTTAATAGAAAATAATATGGCCATAAAAGCAATTATTATTGACGACGAAAGGCTCGCGCGTAATGAGTTAAAAAAATTATTACTCGATCATTCCGATATTGAAGTCCTCGACGAAGCGTCCAATGTAGATGAGGGTATCGAAAAAATTGAACAGCACAATCCCGACCTAATTTTCTTAGACATTCAAATGCCCGGTAAAACAGGGTTTGATTTACTGTCAGAAGTAGAGCGTGCACCTAAGGTAATTTTTACCACAGCCTACGACGACTATGCTATTAAAGCATTTGAAGTAAACGCCCTTGATTATTTATTAAAACCTATTGAGCCAAAGCGTTTGTCAGATGCCATTCAAAAACTACAGGCCGAACTGTTTAAAGAACAAATTGGTTTTCATGGTAACAACCGCGGTCCTTTAACAGAGCAAGATCAGGTGTTTGTAAAGGACGGGGAGCGTTGTTGGTTTGTGAAACTGGGAGAAATAAGGCTTTTTGAGAGCGTGGGTAACTATGCAAAAGTGTTTTTTGATGGCAATAAGCCGCTGATCTTAAAATCTTTAAATGCACTTGAAGAGCGCCTAGATGACCGCATGTTTTTTAGAGCCAATCGCAAGCACATCATTAATCTACGTTGGATTGACAAAATTGAACCATACTTTAATGGGGGTCTCATTGTAGAATTAAAGGGTGGCGAAAAAATTGAAGTGAGCAGACGCCAAACCGTTAAGTTCAAAGAAATGATGAGCTTATAATCATCCCAATAATTAACCGTATTTTGTTGACTCCAACATATCCTTCAATCAAATGATTCTTATGAAAAAAATAAATATTCTAGTTGCCGGTTTGCTACTTCTTGTTACTGCACAGGCGCAAAACATAGACAAGCTCATCAAAGAAAAAGAGGTAAGACGTATTGAAACGATACTTGCAGCAGATGATATGCAGGGGCGCCGAACTTTTACCCCAGGTATCGAAAAAGCAGCTGCATTTATTGCAGATGAGTTTAAAGCTACCGGGCTTAAAACCCTCAATAACAGTGGTTCTTACCTGCAATCCTTTGCCATGGTTCGTACCAAGTTTTTAGGCGCATCAGGAAGTTTTGACGGTGCTGCACTTGATAAAAAAGACATTGTAGTTGTAACAACACAGCCTTCAATTTCAATCAACGAAACATCAGGGTATGAAAAAATAACGATTGGCAAAACCGCCAATTTAATGGGTGAAGCGCGCAAGCTTGCGGCTTTAAAAAAGAATGCACTTGTTATTGTGGATACTAGTTTTGCAAAAACATTTAGCGGACTAACAAGACTCAAGTCTAATTTATTCAAATCTGATAAATCGGTGGTGTTTGTGTTGAGCGCTATAACCCCTACTAGCTACAGTATTGAAGCTAAACATGAAATTACTGAAATGCCACTTGCTAATGTGGTGGGTGTACTACCTGGCAAATCAAGACCTGATGAAATTGTAATTTTTAGTGGACATTATGATCATTTAGGTGTTAATAGTAAAGACAGAAATGGTAATGTGGTAGCCGATTCAATCTTTAATGGCGCTAATGATGATGCAGCTGGTACCACAGCTATGATGGTGCTTGCAAAATATTTTAAAGCGGCAAATAACAACGAGCGTACACTTGTATTTGCTGCATTTACAGCAGAAGAAGTAGGTGGTTTTGGTGCTACTTATTTTTCAAATCAATTGGACCCAGCAAAAGTAATGGCGATGTTTAATTTAGAAATGATTGGATCTGAAAGTAAGTGGGGTAAAAACTCTGCGTTTATTACCGGGTACGACAAAACAGATATGGGTAAAATTTTACAAGCAAATTTAGAAGGCACCGATTTTACATTTTATCCGGATCCATATCCTGCACAAAATTTATTTTACCGTTCAGACAATGCAACCCTTGCTAGACTTGGGGTTCCAGCCCATACCATTTCTACTACTAAAATTGATACCGACCCCTATTACCATAAAGCCACCGATGAAATTGGTACGATTGATATAGATAATATGACAAGAATTATCAAGGCCATAGCACTTAGTGCTCGTGGTATTGTAAGTGGTAAAGACACGCCAACGCGTGTGAATACCGCCGATTTAAAATAGAAAACAAGCCAACCTTACTACTATTTTGTACCCAGCGAATTAGGATGGTTACTAGTACTCGGGTTGGCTTGTTAGTTATTTGATCATTGATATGCTATTAATAACCGTCATAAGGCCAGGTCCAACCTACGTTGGCACCACCATCTGATACAGCGTCATAAAATGGCCATCCCTGTGATGCAGATGCTGGTAAAAATGATTTATCAATACCAAAGCCCCATCCTTGATTTCTATGGGCCCCCGCAAAATAGGAGACACGCGATATTTTTAATTGCTTGATAATATCATCTTGGGAGCTCCTTTTTATTTGATAGTCGATACTGCCATCTACGGTAGTTCCGTCTGAAACTTTGAGCTTTGTGCTAAGGGAGCCGGTGAAGGTAATTTCTGCATTTTTGTCGTCTTCATAGATTGCAAAAACCTGCTCTTTATTTTCAACCACCCAATCGGCATCCCAAACCGCATATACACGCAGCCATTGTTTTTTGCGAATGGTACCGCGCTCAAACTCTACTTCAGTTTTGTCTTCAAATTCGGTGATTTGATAACCCGCTAGTTTAAGGTAACCACTTACCCTGCAATAGGTAATTTCAGAACCGCCACCATTACCCGTAAAGCTAAAAAGCCTGTCATATTGTACCCTGCAAATACCATCACCTACATAAACCCGGTTAACGTTTGGAGGGTTTGTAACATTGGGTGGATTTAATGTGGCGTCCTGTGTTTCATAGGGTTCGACACCATTAATGCCCACAATATGGGTGGGATGGGAAAACGCATAGTCGTCATTAACAATTACTGGGCGGTATTCCATTAATACGCCACCACTATAGTAGGGCTGAAAGCCAAGGGCTTCGTCTGCTTCTGCAACGGATGTTACTAAGCTAGAAATTGGGCCATAACTGTCACCACTGGCGCTAATGTCAAATTCATTGCTGTACGGGAAGTAAATACTTACTTGGCTACTATTGCTGTTGTGAATGGATCCACCGTTTGTACCAAATGGGCTATTGTTTAATTGTTGAACTGGTAGGTTACTGGTTTGAACAAAGTCTAAAAAATCAATCAATTGGGTATCGTTTTTGATTCGTGCAGCTTTCCAAAAAGCATCCGAAAAATCTTGCAAGCGTACGTTCCATTTTCCGCAGAGCTCCCCAAATTTTTTATTGCCTGGAAGGACACTATGCATGGGGTTGATAAGGTCTTTTAATAAAACCGATTCGTCGGTGTAGGCTTTTGCATAAATAGCCGCATTGACGAGTTTGAGGTTCTTTTTTTCTTTGTAGAGGTCCTCTAAAATCAGGGTGATTTTTTCGAGGTTATTTACAAGTTCGATTTGATCATAAGAAATTGGTTTTTGGTATACTTTACTTTCATCGACAACGCCGTTTGTGAAGTCGATTGCATTTTTTTTACAACTGATCATAGCAGTAAGAAGGGTTAGCGCAAGCAAGCCTTTTTTTACGTTCAATAACATAGTGCTTAATTTAAAGTGAATAGAATATGGTTGGATAGCTATCTAGTGTAACCTATTCAATTAAACCACTGTTTATGTTACGCGAAGCCGCATAAATGAGTTTCAATGCTATTGGTAAATAAGGTTGCGCATTAGTTCTGATATTTTCCGCAGATGTAGACTGAACATCAAAAAAATAACCGGCCCTTTGGGCCGGTTATTTTCGGAAAAAATTTCCAAGATTTGTTTAAAAACGATAACTCAGACTACCGCCTAAATAAGTATTAACATCGCCGTGTACATCGTTTGAAAAATCGGCACGAAAACCAATAAAAAAATGATCCTTGATGGCAAATTGCTGTTGCACCGCAATGCGGTAACCCATACCAAAATGATTTTCTGTTTCAATAACTGATCTTCGAATCACACCATAAAATGAATCGTAAATAAAACTTCTACTTTTTTCGGAAGTTGATTGTGTGATACCTAATGTTGGACCTACCGTAACACTAAATCCATCCATCGAATGTTTGAATGGATGGTATTTAAAGGTAGCCCAGCCCGATGTTTTGCTGGTTTGACCATAACTTGATTCTTCAAAATCACCGTTTGGATGTAAAATATTTATAGGCTTTCTAATGCCTGTTTCAAAATTGAGGCCAAAGCCAACTTGAAAGGCTGGAAAAGGCCGTACCGATTTTTTAAAAACAGATTTTTCTACGGCTACTAAAAGTCCATAACCATTAATATCGCCTGTACCAAAAAACACCTGTCCCACAGATAAGTGTGCCGTGTAAGTTGGCTTAGGCTTGAATTTACTTGTACTTGTTTGTGCGTAAAGGCTACTAGCCACAATAAGACTTGCTGCAAACAGGGTAACCGGTAAGATGTTGTTGATTCGCATAGGGGATTGGTTTATGTTATCAAATAGATCTATGATAGATCATTCACAACCGCAACATATGTTGTTAAGTTACAACATGAGTCTGTATTTCCCGCACATTTAACAATCCATTAAATTCTGCGTTAAATACAATAAAAAAGAGAAATTATCCCGCTGTTATTTTGCCCGATGCGTGAATCGCAGCGCTCATTTCTTTGATGAGGCTTGGGTCTTTTTCAATGGCATTACCAATAACAATCATATTGGCGCCAGCCTTGCAGTTGAGGTATGCTTTTTCAGGATCTGTAATGCCACCACCAACAATGAGTGGGATGCTTATTGAACCAGCTACAGCGCTTATCATAGCCTCCGAAATAGGCGTTTGAGCACCGCTGCCTGCATCCATGTATATGAGCTTCATGCCTAGCATTTCACCAGCCATAGCCGTGCACATGGCTATTTCATGTTTATTGGATGGAATAGGCGCTGCATTTGAAATGTAGGATACTGTGGTAGGCGCGCCACCATCAATCACCATATAGCCAGTTGGCATGATTTCGAGGCCCGATTTTTTAACAAAAGGAGCACTAATAACGTGCTGGCCAATAAGTAATTCTGGGTTACGCCCTGATATCAAAGACAAGTATAGTAAGGCATCCGCGTATTTTGACACTTGTGAAGGAGAACCAGGAAACAAGATAACCGGGATGTTACAAGCGGCCTTTATTTGCTGTACACAAGCATCTAAGTGATTGGAAATAACCAAACTTCCGCCTACAAAAAAATAATCTACTTTAGCCTCCAAACCCAGTCCTATCAAATGTTCTAGGCTTTTAGCATCTACTTTATCGGGGTCAATTAAGACCGTAAAAAGCGGGCGACCTGCTTTTTTTGATTCGAGTAGTTGTAAATAAACGTTTGGGCTCATGAACGGGTACAATAGTAGTCCTGCAAAAATGCAGAAAAGTTTTTGTTAAACGCAATTATCGGTCATTTGTTTCTGCGATTTAGCATTCTAAACATTTGTTACTCCTTCATTTTCAATGAGTCATGTAAAATACTGCCCAAAACGCCCATTTTACTAAGGGAAAAAGCCCAATACCACCCCAATATTATTTTTTTTGTTGCTAACATTTGGGGGAAAATGGGTCAAATTCAATCCTGATTTGAGCTCTCAATTTGTTCAAATTCCTTATCCACAACCTGTTAATATTTAGGGTCTTGTTTTATGCAAAGGGAAAGATATTTTCGTCGACCGCTTAACAATTTGTTATCAGTACGGGACCCCATTAAATAATTCGTATAAAATAGAAACCCAGTATGGCCAACGCTCGCACCAAAAAAGGCTTACAATTTAGCCGCCGATTCACCAAGGATGGTGTATCTCCTTTTGATCAATTTGAGTATGATTACCGTGATAGCGTAATCAAGAACCCGAATGGTGAAAAGGTATTTGAAATGACAAACGTAGAAGTTCCTAAACAATGGAGCCAAATTGCTACGGATATCTTAGCACAAAAATATTTTAGAAAAGCGGGTGTTCCACAAACTGATGGTTCATTAGGAAGAGAAACTTCTGTGAAGCAGGTTGCACACCGTATGGCGAACTGCTGGAGAGTATGGGGAGAGCGTTATGGTTATTTCGCAACTACTGGTGATGCACAAGTATTTTATGAGGAACTCGTATATAGTATTTTAAACCAAGCTTGTGTGCCAAACTCACCACAATGGTTTAATACAGGATTACACGAAAGCTACGGCATCACTGGTGGTGCACAAGGTCATTATTACGTGGATCCAACAGACAAGCAGTTAAAGCGTTCAACTAGTGCGTATGAGCGTCCTCAACCGCATGCCTGTTTCATTCTAAGCGTGAGCGACGACTTAGTAAATGAAGGTGGTATCATGGATTTATGGACACGTGAAGCGCGTATTTTTAAATAT
>Ga0214168_1001192_pt1 | contig 10454 bp, 10 predicted proteins | sample LakMenepilimnion_FD_153002 | JGI IMG/M metagenome (GOLD analysis project Ga0214168, IMG submission 153002) | Freshwater microbial communities from Lake Mendota, WI - Practice 29OCT2010 epilimnion v4 | ecosystem: Environmental > Aquatic > Freshwater > Lake > Epilimnion/Euphotic zone | place: Lake...
CTTGTTCCATAAAAATACTTAACCCAAATAAAAATTATTCTCCTCTTCTAGGTCTGCGCTCACCACCACTATCGGCATCATTCATACGAATGCGTCGTCCCTTGTAGTTCTTACCATCAAGAGCACTTACCATTTGTTTAGCAGCACCTTTTTCAATTTCAACCCAAGAGTTCATATCCTTCATATCAATGCGTCCCAAAACGTCTTTTTTAAGATCACTCATATCAAGAATAAACTGCAAAAAGCTAGCTTTATAAAAACCATCTTTGGTACCAAGGTTTACAAATAGTCGACTGTACCCATTACCGCCGCCTCTTGCATATTCTTTTCTATTATCGCCTCTACCGCCATCACGGTCTCTACCATCTCTGCGTCTTGCCTGATCTGGGGCGTCGCTTTGTTCGCGTCTACCTTTGTCTCTATGGTTAAGGTCTTCTGCGTTTTCGTAATATTTTAAGAAACGGTCAAATTCCATAGCTGCTACGCGCTTTAACACATCTTCTTTGCTAACGTCAGCAAATTTTTCTTCCAACATAGGAACGTAGGTTTCATAATCACCATGGCTAATATCGGCAGACAATAATTTTTCCATGAAAAAGAAAAACTGCTTACGACAAACATCCTTACCACTTGGTATATCTAGCTTATGAAATTTAGAATTGTTGATGCGTTCAATTTGTTTGAACTTATACATCTCCTTAGAGTGTACAATTGAAATACAAATACCTTGTAAACCCGCACGACCCGTTCTACCGCTTCGGTGCGTGTATACTTCTACATCATCCGGTAATTCGTAGTTGATTACGTGTGTGATACCTTGTACGTCAATCCCTCTGGCAGCAACGTCTGTAGCGATTAGGAGTTGTAAGGTTTTATCCCTAAACTGTCCCATTACTTTATCACGCTGGGCTTGTGTAAGATCGCCGTGTAATGCATCGATGTCATATCCTTCGCGGGTTAAACGCTCCGAAATTTCTTGTGCATCAATTTTAGTTCTCGTAAAAATGATACCATAAATCCCCGGGTTAAAATCAATGATTCTTTTAAGGGTTTGGTAACGGTGCTGTGCCGTAGTTACATAATATTGGTGATCAATACTTTTGTTGGAAGTATTGACTTTACCCACGGTTACTTCCACTGGATCTTTCATGTAGCGCTTGCTCACCTTTCTAATTTCTGGCGGCATGGTTGCACTAAACAACCAAGTACTTTCGCGTTGAGGGGTGTTTTTTAGGATAAATTCGATATCATCCTGAAAGCCCATGTTAAGCATTTCATCTGCCTCATCTAAAACAACATATTGTATTTGCTCTAGGTTAATTGCTTTACGCTCAATTAAATCAATTAAACGACCAGGGGTTGCCACAATAATTTGCACCCCTCTTTTAAGGTCTCTAATTTGTAAGCCAATAGAGGTACCGCCATAAACGGCCACCACAGAAATACCTGGCATGTATTTCTTAAATAATTCAATTTCCTTTACAATTTGCATGCAAAGTTCTCGTGTAGGACAAACAACGAGTGCTTGCGGATATTTTGCCTTTTCATCTATAATATGTAATAGAGGTAGTCCAAAAGCGGCTGTTTTTCCTGTTCCTGTTTGTGCCAAGCCAATAAAATCCTTGGTTCCACTCAGTAGAACCGGGATGGCTTGTTCTTGGATAGCTGTAGGGTTCACGTACCCTAATTCTGTGGTTGACTGAATCAATCTTGCATCAATTCCCAACGCTTCAAATGTCGTCATGTAGTAAAAATTTTGCGGCAAAGGTACTTATAAGGTAGTGCTTTGCCTATTTTAAAATCCGTTTGATCCCATTAGCTTTCTCAATTAATTCAAGCAAATAATCGGGATCTTCCTTTTCTAAGCTTGCCTTAAATTTTCTTAATTGAGAGATATGCTCATTAAGAACGTCTAAAACGTTCTCTTTATTCTGCATGAGAATAGGAACCCACATGCTAGGATTACTCTTTGCAAGGCGAACCGTACTCTCAAAACCACCACTTGCCAGTTCAAAAATGGCATCTTCCTCCTTTTCCTTCTCCAAAACGGTGTTGGCAAGGGCAAAAGAAGTTATATGTGAAATATGACTAATATATGCAACATGTACATCATGGGCAGCCGCGTCCATGAATAAAAGGTGCATGCCCAGGGTCTGATACACCTGCTCCACCAGGGCAGCAGCGTCTGGGTCACTAGCTTCCTTTGAACAAATAACCGTAGCCTTATCTGTAAACGCATTTTTAACGGCAGCCTCTGGCCCACTATACTCGGTACCCCACATAGGGTGGGTTGCCACAAACCTGCCGCGTTTTGGATGCGCGCTGGCAATATTGCAAATGTTGTTTTTGGTAGAACCCACATCCATCACCACTTGATTTTTTGCGATATCAAGTATTTGAGGCAGTATATTTTCGGCGGCATTAATGGGTGTGGCAATAATAATTAAATCAGAAAGCGCAACAGCTTCGTTTAAAGATTTTACTTCATCTATTATACCAAGCGCAAGCGCCTGGGTTAAATGCTGCTCACTTGCATCTACACCAATCACTTTTGTAGCAAAGCCCTTCTCTTTTAAAGTAAGCGCCATGGAACCACCAATTAACCCCGTACCAATTATCGTTACAATCATTATTTTTCCATTTATAATGCAATACCTGCATGTTTAACCCTTTCTATCGCTAGTTCAAAACGTTCAACAGGAGCGCATAGACTAATTCTAATAAATCCATTACCATTTGATCCAAAAATGCCACCTGGCGTAATAAATACATTGGCATCATAGAGCACTTTGTCACTTAATGCAAAACCATCGGGATAATTTGCAGGAATACTAGCCCACACAAACATGCCTACCTGCGTTTTTGAATAGGTGCATTTTAATAAGTCTAGTAGTTCAAATACTTTTTCTCTTCGTGCTTTGTAAATAACATTAATGCTATCATACCAATCTTTACCTAAGCCCAGCGCCTTAGCAGCAGCAAGTTGAATGGGTAAATACATACCACTATCCATATTGGATTTAAAACGCAATACTTCATCGATACGTTCTTTTTTTCCAGACAACATACCCACCCTCCAACCAGCCATGTTAGAACTTTTGCTCAGCGAGTTTAATTCCAACACCACTTCTTTGGCACCTTTAACCGCAAGTAAACTTTTAGGCGTTTCATTTAAAATAAAACTATACGGATTGTCGTGACAAATTAAAATTTGATGCCTCTTCGCAAATGCAATAAGGGCTTCAAAAAAAGTATCAGAAGGAAGTTGTCCCGTAGGCATATGCGGATAATTCACCCACATTAATTTTACTTTCGATAAATCTGTTTTTTCGAGTGCTACTAAATCAGGCTCCCAATGACCAGCTAATGTTAAATCATAATATACGGGCTCACCACCAGCTAATTTTACAGCACTACTATACGTTGGATAGCCAGGGTTAGGAATTAAAGCTTGATCCCCATCGTTCAAATAGGTCATACAAATATGCATGATACCCTCTTTACTTCCTATGAGCGGAAGCACTTCTGTGTCAGGATCTAGCGTAACACCATACCATTTTTGATACCAATCACTAATTGCATTTCGCAAAACGGGAACACCTTTATATGATTGATAGGCATGCACATTACCCGGAGCAGCCGCTTCTTGCAAAGCCTTTATCACCTCAGGGTGTGGCGCCAAATCAGGACTACCAATACCAAGGTTGATAATTTGTTTACCGGCTTTATTCAGCTGCTCTATTTCGCGAAGCTTTTGTGAAAAATAATATTCACCAATACCATCTAGTCTTGCCGCTAATTGCATTTCCATAACTACCCTTTTTTCATGCTGCCTTTTTGATAGACACCAAATATTTTAATATTATTTGTTAGCTCCTTTATTGAATCGAGTACTTGATCTAATTTTTTTCGCTTATCAAATTCCATGTCCGCAAAAAAACCATATTTAAAATTACTTCCTGGGATAGGCATGCTTTGCAACTTGGTTAGGTTTACATCCTGCTTTGCAATTTGTGTAAGCACTTTGGCGAGTACTCCTTTGGTATGGTTGGTTTGAAAATAAATAGACGCTTTATTCGCAAGTATATCCTCCACGACATCTACCGCTCTTTCCAATACCAAAAAACGCGTATAATTATTTTTTTGCGTTTGAATATCTGGGCCAATAATATCCAAATTAAAAAGTTCGGCAGCTAATTTACTTGCCACTGCCGCTATATGCTTAGAGCGGTGCTGCTGCAAATGTTTTGCACTCAGTGCTGTATCTTCCGACTCCACTAATTTCCAATTATTTTTTTCAAGGTAATCCAAACATTGAAGTAGCGCCATGGGATGACTATGCACTTCTTTAATGTCCGATAATTTCACTCCTTTATTAACAAGTAAATTTTGACTGATAGATAAGTATACTTCTCCAGTTACTTTTAATGTTGAGCGAAGCAGTAAATTATAGTTGGGCAAAATACTACCCGCAATAGAATTTTCGATGGCCATAATAGCGCCCGCCGATACTTTTTTATTTTCTGCTTTTTTGATGAGTGCGCTAAACGTAGCACAGGGTACAACGGCCACGTCTTTACCAAAAATGGTGCAGGCTGCTACCTGATGGAAACTTCCTTCATAACCCTGAATAGCAATACCTAGTTCATTTACAGGCTTTCTTGTTATTTTATTTTTTGTTGGCATATCCTTAAAAAAAATCCCGGCCAATTGGCCGGGATTGTATGTAAAAAATTTTTGTTACGCTAATACATATAATACCCGGCTCCTTTTTGGAAAGAAATAATAAAAATAGAAACTAAACCAAGTATTTAAAATTAATGTGCTCATCTCTATTCAAATATACGAAAAAAAACGCATGATTAAAAAAGGGATCAAAAAATTTATGCTAACAAACCTTAGTTATTGTAGGCTTTTGCGAATAGGGCCTTTAAAAAATCTATTACCTATAAAAAAAAAGCCCTCTTGTAGAAACAAGAAGGCTATTTACGATTGCTTGCCATATGAAAATCTTGAAGATTGTTAAAACCGGCAAGCTAGCTTTGGCCGTTTAAAGCCTAAACAATCTAGCGAATGTTTTTACGAATTAGTGCTTAGTTGTATCAACAGAAGCAGCAGTTGTATCAACAGCAGTAGTATCCATAGATACAGTTGCAGTTGTGTCAACAGCAGTTGTGTCAGCAGTTGCTTCTTTGTTTTCACCTGAATTACATGCTACGAAAGCTACAACAGCTAAAATTGCGAATACTTTTTTCATTTTTTTGGGTTTTTTGTTTGAATGAATGTGCCTATTGATACCGGAAGGGGTAAAAAGGTAACCCACGAAACCTCCTTTTTTTTTGAAAAAAAAGATTTCGGGCTATATTGGGTTACTTTTATGCCCTAACGCGTATTAAAAGCAGTATTTAGTGAAAGCTACGAGTAACGAACAAGCATTATTAAGGGGGCTAGCCAGCAATGACTCTGCCGTTATTGAACAACTCTACAAAGAGAATTTCAGTACCATCCAGGCCTTTATTTTGGCCAACAATGGCTCTTATGACGATGCAAGGGACGTTTTTCAGGAAGCAATGATTGCCCTGTATGAAAAAGCACAATCAGGGTCTTTTGTTTTAACCTGTCAAATTAAAACCTACGTATACTCTGTTTGCCGCAGGCTTTGGCTCAAAAAAATGCAACAACAGGGTCGCTTTTCGCACCCGGTTGATAATTTGGAAGAAACCATTTCTGTGGAGGAGGACCTTGAACAGCATGCTAAGCACGACGCCGCCTACGACATTATGGACCGGGCGCTGAAAAGCTTAGGCGAACCTTGTAAAAGTCTATTAGAAGGCTACTACCTTCAAAAAATGGACATGCAAGCTTTAGCATCGGAATTTGGTTATACCAATGCCGACAATGCCAAAAACCAGAAATACAAATGTTTAATGCGCCTTAAAAAATTGTTTTTTGCGCAATACAATATTGGAGAGTAAGCAACCTAGATAAAGTAACATGGAAGATTTAATTTTATTAGAAACCATCGAAAAGTACCTGGGCAACCAAATGGATGCACAGGAAAAAGCTGCTTTTGAATTGGTTCGTAAAAATACCCCCGAAATTGACCAGATGGTAGTGGAGCATGCCATGTTCCTACAACAAATGGATCAATACAGTGCGGTTAAATCTATCAAACAAACACTTACTCAAACGCACCAAAATTTATTGGAACGTGGCGAAATTTCAAATAGCCAAAATATTTCAAGCGCTGCGCAGGTTGTACAATTATTTCACAAGTACAAAAAAGTGGCAGCCATTGCAGCATCTGTGGGTGGTGTCATTGCACTATTTATAAGTGGTCTTGCTTTATTTATTTCTCCCGTGAGCCACAGCAACCAAATCCAACAATTAAGCAACGATATCGCTGCCATTAAAAAGAGCCAACAATACCAAGGCAAACTTATTAATGAGGTAAAAAGTAAATTACCTGCTGGCGTTAAATTTATTAGTGGCGGTTCAGGATTTTTAATAGACGGAAAAGGTTTTATTGTTACCAATGCACACGTTATTAAAGGAACTGGCGCTATTGTAGTTGACAATAACGGCAAAGAGTACGTGGCTCAAATTGCACTCATCGACCAAGAAAAAGATTTAGCAATCTTAAAAATTGATGACGCAGATTTCACATCTAAAAAATCGCTTCCTTATTCTATTCGTAAATCTACCACCGATTTAGGAGAAGAAATATTTACCCTCGGTTATCCAAGAAATGAAATCGTATACGGAACGGGTTATTTAAGCGCTAGAAGTGGTTACGAAGGAGATTCACTCTCCTATCAACTTCAAATGAGTGCCAACCCTGGTAACTCTGGCGCGCCTGTATTTGATAATGCTGGCGAGGTAATTGGCGTATTGAGCACGAGAGAAGCTCAATTAGAAGGTGTTGTATTTGCACTCAAATCAAATAACATCTACAAAGTAGTAAGTGATTATAATGCTAATAATGAAGGCAGTAAAGACATCAAAATATCTACCCGCTCAAACATTAGCCGCATGTCACGCAAAAAGCAAATTGCAACACTTGAATCTTGCGTGTATTATGTAAAGTCTTTTGATAAATAAGGAAATCAAAGTTTCCTATCCCCATAAATTACTTGGATACAAACCCTTTTCTACAAGGCTATTAATGCTCGCTAGAACAACAGGTGCATCTTCTTTATAGGTTACACCAAACCAGCTCGCAGAAGTAGTACCTACTTTTACATTGCCTAATTTAGCATTTACAAAATGCTTGGTAACAGAAGGTAAGAAAAACTCAGATTTCAATTCCATTCCCTGCGTATCCAAAAACTTAGAAAATTCAGACTCGCATAGTGCTACAAAGCTAGCAGGGTAACATAAAAAGTTCATGCTTACAATCGTATCCGCAGTTAAAGGGAATAACTGATCGTTATCTTCATAAACAATAACACCGTCATCGTTCTTAAATATTTTTGTACGCTCATTGATGTCAATTAAATGACCATTAGCATCCACACTACATACCCCTCTACTTACCGTTCCATTGTCACTAAGTGTTTTACCTAACGCATATCCAACAATGGAATAGGTTTGATCATTGCACTCATTGTTTAAAAAAGATGCTGCTTGCACAAATGCATCTTTACCATAAAAATCATCGGCATTAATAACCGCAAATGGCTCATTTAATTTTCCTTTACAACAAAGTACTGCGTGCGCAGTTCCCCAGGGCTTTACACGCTCTGGTGTTACATTTTTACCTTCCGTAAATGCAGCTAAATGCTGGTATACATAATCGGTAGCAATTTTGCCTTTTAGTTTTGGTTCAAAAATTGACTTAAATTGCTCACTAAATTCTTCTCTAATAATAAAAACTATTTTTCCAAAACCTGCTTCAATGGCATCATAAATTGAATAATCCATGATTGTTTCGCCACTCGGTCCAAAAGACTGAATTTGTTTCATGCTACCGTAACGGCTTGCCATACCGGCTGCAAGAATCACTAAGGTTGGTTTCATAAGAGAATATTAAGGGCTGCGAAGCTAAATCATTCTTTAAAATAGTGCACACTTATTACAAATGAATATTAATAATATTTACATACAAGATATCAGCCAAATATGTGATAATAAATTGAATATCAATATATTAAGAGCCGATTTAATAGATCCCATTGTAAGTGGCAATAAATGGTTTAAACTTCAATTTTATGTGCGTGATGCTATTACAGCCGGTAAAACAACACTTGCTACATTTGGAGGCCCCTATTCTAATCACATCGTTGCTACCTCTACATATGGAGCTAGCATGGGACTGCACACAGTAGGTTTTATAAGAGGTGAAAAACCAGTGGCCTTATCACCTACCCTAACCGATGCGCTTGAAAATGGCATGACGCTATATTTTATTTCAAGAGAAGACTTTGAGCAAAAAGAAAAAATCATATCGCATAACCAAGATCCAAATTGGGCCTGGATTCCGGAAGGAGGCTATGGTGTAACTGGTGCAAAAGGCGCTAAATCAATGCTAACCATTAAAGACACCAACCCTTTTGACACCATTATTTGCGCAGTAGGTACAGGTACCATGATGGCAGGGCTTATAAAGGCAGCAGCGCCACATCAAAAAGTTATTGGCCTTTCGGTTTTAAAAAATAATATTTCTATTAACGCAGAAATAAAATCCCTCTTAACCCCCGAGGAATCAAAAAAAGATTTTGAAATCATACATGGATATGACTTTGGCGGCTATGCAAAACATACACCAGCACTTGTTAGTTTCATGAATGACTGCTATAAAAAAATGGAACTGCCATTAGATTTTGTGTACACAGCTAAACTACTATACGGGGTTCAAGACCTTGCTAGCAAAGGAAAATTTGACCCTACCTCAAAAATACTAATCATACATTCGGGCGGACTACAAGGCAACCGTTCCTTTAAAAAAGGAACATTATACTTTTAAAAATTAATCAATTAAAGTAGCTCCAAAAATTTGTTCGAAATTTTGTTTCACGAGTTCTTTTACTTCTCGCATAGGGACTTCGCGCCCTAATTCTTTTTGCAAAGACGTTACTTGTTTATCTGGTATGCCACAAGGAACGATATGATTAAAATAGGTTAAATCCGTGTTGACGTTTAATGCAAACCCGTGCATGGTAATCCATCTACTACATTTAATTCCCATCGCACAAATTTTACGTGCTAATTTTTTATTGTCAGGATCCAACCATACCCCCGTTTCACCGGCACTCCTGCCAGCTTCAATACCATAATGGGCAAGCGTTAAAATAATCACTTCTTCTAAACTTCTTAAATACCAGCCCAGGTCTGTTTTAAACTTTTCTAAATCTAAAATGGGATAACCCACCAACTGTTCGGGTCCATGAAAAGTGATATCTCCTCCTCTATTGATATGAAAATAATCGATGCCATTAGCTTCCATAAATGCAGTAGTCATGAGCACATTAGCCGCATTTCCATTTTTACCAAGCGTATACACCGGTGGATGCTCAACAAATAACAAATGATTTTTTGTAGGCCAATCCTGCACTGGAATTTCATTTTGACTCCGGTAACTTGCCTTAATGGCTGAATTTTCACTCAACAAAGACTCTTGGTACGCCCAAACTTCTTTGTATTTGCGGTTTCCCAAGTCCTCAAAAAAAACTTCCTGCTGCATTACACAAAAGTAGGAAGGTTTGGGGCTATTTTTGCAACAATGGAACCGGATATTGATTTATTTAATGAAGAAGGCACAGAAACCCTCTACGAAAGAAAATCTTTTGTCATTGACAAGGGACAAGAACCCTTTCGTATTGACAAATGGGTGCAAACGCATATGGAAGGTGCCACCCGAAGTAAGGTTCAACAAAGTATCGAAGCTGGATTTTTAACAGTCAACGGAAAAAATATAAAAAGTAACTATAAGGTAAGACCCGGTGATGAAATCTTAATCATGAGTCTCGTTAATCCCGAAACGCATGTTTTAAAAGCAGAAAATATTCCGCTGAACATTGTTTTTGAAGACGACGCAGTCATGGTTATCAATAAGCCATCCAACATGGTGGTGCATCCGGGGGTTGGAAACTACACAGGTACCTTACTCAATGGTGTTGCGTATCATTTGCAAGAACAAAATCCAAACATAGACGAACAGTCTTTACCACGCTTTGGACTTGTGCACCGTATCGATAAAAACACAACGGGACTCATTGTGCTTGCTAAAACCGCCGAAGCGGCAGCGCATTTAGCAAAGCAGTTTTTTAACCATACCGTAGAAAGAAAATACACCGCCCTTGTTTGGGGTGATGTAACAGAAGATACCGGAACCATTGTTGCAAATATTGCGCGACACAAACAAAATAGGAAAACATATGACGCTTATCCCGAAGGTGATATTGGCAAACACGCCATTACGCATTACAGCGTTATTGAAAGATTTAATTATGTAA
>Ga0214168_1001195_pt1 | contig 10444 bp, 10 predicted proteins | sample LakMenepilimnion_FD_153002 | JGI IMG/M metagenome (GOLD analysis project Ga0214168, IMG submission 153002) | Freshwater microbial communities from Lake Mendota, WI - Practice 29OCT2010 epilimnion v4 | ecosystem: Environmental > Aquatic > Freshwater > Lake > Epilimnion/Euphotic zone | place: Lake...
TGTGCGCCCTATCGCACACGGGGTCGCAAACACCCCCGTTAACAAAATTAGAAAGGCACTACTTCATGCTGGATTCATATTTCAAAATCTCGGAAAGAGGCTCTTCAGTAGCCCAAGAGGTTCGAGGCGGACTCGTAACCTTCTTCACGATGGCATACATCGTGGCTCTGAACCCAATCATCTTGGCGTACTCACCAGATGCAAACGGTCAATTCCTTTTCGGTGGTGATGCACCTGCACCAGCAATGGTTGCAGCAGCTACCGCATTGGTCGCTGGTGTTATGACGATTCTTATGGGATCGGTCGCAAATTATCCACTTGCAATTGCAACAGGTCTTGGTCTCAATACCTTCGTTGCAGTTGGTATCGCCTCACAGATGACATGGGCTGCAGCAATGGGCCTTGTTGTTCTTGAAGGTTTAATCATCTTGGTATTGGTGCTCACCGGTTTCCGTGTAGCAGTATTCAAGGCGGTTCCACCACAAATCAAGATCGCGATCTCAGTTGGTATCGGTCTTTTCATCGCACTTATCGGTCTAGTTGACGCGGGTTTCGTACGTCGTACAGCTAGCGGACCGGTTCCAGTAGGTCTAGGAGTCAATGGAAACCTCGTTGGTTGGCCAACAGTTGTTTTCGTTTTCGGAACACTTTTAATTATTGCTCTGATGGTTCGTAAGGTGAAGGGTGCAATCCTTATCGGAATCGCATCAGCTACCGCTTTGGCTATTGGTATTCAACAGATGTTTGATATCAAGCCAAACTTCACTCCAGGAAACCCTCCAACGATCGTAGATGGCGGTTGGCAATTAGGTATTCCTTCGGTTCCAAAAGAGGTCGTAGCTGTTCCAGAGTTTGATTTCACCGGACAATTTGATCTATTTGGTGCTTTCAGTGTTGATAACGTTTCATTGATCGCCGCAATCCTGCTTCTATTCACACTATTGCTATCTGACTTCTTCGACACTGTCGGAACAGTTACAGCAATCGGTCACGAATCAGGTCTTGCTGACAAAGATGGAAATGTAGATAACATCCAGAAGATTCTTTTGGTTGACTCTGTAGCAGCTGCTGCAGGTGGTGCTGCTGGTATTTCTTCAAATACAAGCTACATCGAATCAGCAGCTGGTGTTGGTGAAGGTGCACGTACTGGTCTTGCATCAATCGTTACTGGAATTGCATTCCTGCTAACAACTTTCTTAGCACCACTTGTTGCAATTATCCCTTACGAAGCTGCAACACCTGCTCTGATCATCGTTGGTTTCCTCATGATGTCACAGATCAAGAACATTAGCTGGGATGACTTGGGAATCGGCGTTCCTGCTTTCCTAACAATCATCTTGATGCCATTTACCTACAACATCTCAGTAGGTATCGGCGCAGGATTTATTACACATGTTGTAATCCGCTTAGTTCAGGGTCGTGGTAAGGAAGTTCATCCTTTGATGTACTTCGTATCAGGTCTGTTCATGATCTACTTCTTATCTTCGCCATTGAATGCTTGGCTCGGATAAGTTCTGTTAATGCGAAGGGCCCCTGGGAAACCGGGGGCCTTTTCGTTTACCAAGTTAATTCTTGAAACCCCTTAGCCACCAGCTTTGCATTGACCTGTGAAAATGGGGAAGATCCAAAAAAGCCACGATGAGCCGACAATGGGCTTGGGTGAACCGATGAAACAACATCTTCTGGGTTGAAATATTTCTTGAGCTCAAGGGCGGTGTTTCCCCAAAGCACAGCAATTACATTTCTCTTTCCTAGGGCTTGTGCAACTGTCTCTGTTACTTCCTGCCAACCTAACTTGCTATGGGCCATTGATTGCCCAACTTCGGTACTGAGGATTCTGTTAATCAGCATGACACCTTGCTCTTGCCAATCACCTAAGTCACCTAACGTCCGGAGGATTGCCAGGTCGCTATAAAGTTCCTTATAAATATTGCGAAGCGACGGCGGAAGTGGAGACACTGATGCTTCGACAGAAAAGGCGAGACCGTGGGCATGACCCTGAGTTGGATATGGATCTTGCCCAAAGATAACTACCTTGGTCGACGCTATTGGATTGCTCAGAGCTCTAAAGATTAGATCGTACGAGGGTGCTATAGCGCGTCCCTGCACGAAGGTATCTATTTCTTCAATTAAATCCTTATGTCTTTCAAGTTCCTTTTGCCACTCGGGGTGGAGTTGATCAAATAGAGGCACGGGCAAAGAAACGACCTGATTCTGGAGTCACTGTGATCGAGGTTCCAAACACTGCCGAGACATGCTCAGAAGTAATGACTTGTTCAATTGGGCCAGAAACTGCAACTAACCCATCCTTAATCAACAAGGCATGTGTGGTTCCTACAGGTATCTCTTCGATGTGATGCGTTACCAAAATTGTTGCTGGTGCCAAAGGATCGGCCGCAAAATTAGCAAAACGACGCAAGAGATCTTCTCGGCCTCCCAAATCAAGACCTGCCGCCGGTTCATCTAGTAAAAGAAGTTCAGGATCGGTCATAAGAGCGCGCGAAATTTGAACACGCTTTTTTTCACCTTCACTAAGCGTTCCATAAAGACGATCACCAAGTTCTCTGACTCCAAAATTTGTCAGCAACGCCATAGCGCGAGATTCATCCCATAGATCATAACTTTCGTTCCAGCGACCAAGAATTGCATAGGCAGCAGTAAGTACAACATCCTTAACTGTTTCATCATGCGGAATGTCTTCAGCGATCACAGATCCACACAAACCAATGCGCGTTCTTAACTCAAAGAGGTCAACTTTTCCCATCTGCTTATCGAGAACAAAGACACTCCCCTGCGTAGGAAAGATCTTTGTTGCTAAGATTTGAAGAAGGGTTGACTTGCCAGCACCATTTGGTCCTAACACGACCCAACGTTCACCGTGTGAAATCGAGAAATTGATGGGGCCCAGAATTAGACGATCGCCTCGGCGTACCGCGACATCGTTCAAAGTTAAGACTGAGCTACTCATAGATGCAAAAGATACTGGCTAGAGCGCCCATTCACGCGCAAACCTCGCGTAAAGTGCGAGTGATTCACGATAACCTACTCCCCTTATGACAACATCTAGCCAGGATTCGGCGCAGTTCTCCGGATTAATACTTCTTACCGGCCAGGACAAACCCGGTTTGGCACATGCCCTTTTTGAAGCGCTATCGCCTTTCTCAGTGGCGGTGATGGATATCGATCAAATCATCATCAAAGATCGACTGATACTAACCGTGCAGATTTCCTTAAACCCAGCACATCAAAGCGCTATCGAAGAAGATCTCAATACTCTAGCCGCTAATTTGGAGGTTGATATCGCTGCGGTGTTTTCAACTTCTGCAACTCCGTCGACAAAACCCACTTCGCATGCGATTAAAATTACTTCAGCAAAGTTGCACCCAAAACATTTAATGCAGATTGCCGGTGCACTTCTTGAAGCCGGAGGAAACATTGAAGATTTGTCCCGAATTGGGTCTGATCCGATAGAAATATTCTTGAAAGTTTCAGGCATTTCAGCAGACATCATCCAGACAGTAATAGCACCCTTGGCCTCGGGTACTGAATTTTCGATCACTAACGCGGTGTGAAGATGAGCTTCCAAAAGCGATTAGTTCAATTAGATGTTGATTCCACCTTTATTGAGCAAGAGGCCATCGAACTACTAGCCGCAAAGGCCGGAGTATTGGATGAGGTAGCCCGGATTACTGATGCAGCCATGCGTGGTGAACTCGATTTTGCACAAAGCCTAGTTGCGCGCGTTGCACTGCTTCGGGGTCTTGGTGAAGATGCCATAGGTCAAGTCCAAAAGGAAATCCGCTTGACCGATGGCGCTGCAGAATTAGTAGCTCTGCTACATGAAAAAGGACATTGCGTTTCCTTGGTTTCGGGTGGATTCAATAACATTTTGCAGTCAATAGTGGATGAACTCAAGATCGATTTCTATAAGGCAAATACTCTAGAAGTCATTGATGGAAAGTTAACCGGCAAAGTTGTTGGTGCGATAGTTGATCGTGCTGCAAAAGCTGAGGCATTAAAAGATTTTGCCCAACGGTGCTCTGTAGATTTAATAAACACCGTGGCCATCGGAGATGGCGCTAATGATCTAGACATGATGCAGATAGCCGGAATCAGTATTGCATTTAATGCAAAACCGATCGTTGAGGCGGCCGCAGATTATTCGATCAAGGAACCATCTTTACGATCAGTACCTAGCCTTATCAATCTGTAAGTTACAACCTGCAAGCGTGAATATCAGTAACTAAGATTCCACGTGCGCCAAGTGCCCAGAGTTCATCCATCACACGATTGGTTTCCTTGCGCAAAACCATCGCTCTGACAGCAACCCAATCGGGTTTTTGTAGAGGTGAAATAGTTGGTGATTCTAACCCTGGTGTAATAGCGCACGCCTGATCAATCAGAGTTTTAAGAACGTCGTAATCCAACAAGACATAGCGCCTTGCAGTTACAACACCTTGAAGTCGTCTGATAAGAACCTCTAGGCCCGCAGGAATTTGGGCATCTTTTCGCTTAATTACTATTGCTTCACTGGTCAAAATTGGATCACCAAAGACCTGCAAACCTGCTTGGCGCAGAGTATTTCCAGTGCTGACAACGTCGGCGATTACATCTGCAACACCTAATCGCACTGAACTTTCAACTGCGCCATCTAAACGAACGATTTCAGCTTTAATCCCCAAAGAATTGAGTTTGTGTTCTACAAGACCCGGGTAGGCAGTGGCTATTCGCTTACCTGCAATGTCAGGTATTGCCCACTCCTTGCCTACAGGGGCTGCAAATCTGAAAGTCGAGCTACCAAAATCTAATGAGAGAATCTCTTCAGCAGGTGCTGCAGAATCGATCAGTAAATCTCGTCCGGTTATTCCCGCCTCAAGTTCGCCTGAACCAACATAAATTGCAATGTCGCGAGGTCTTAAATAATAGAACTCGACCGAATTATCGGGATCGATCAGGACTAAGTCACGAGCATCAGTTCGCTGTCTGTAACCTGCCTCTTTTAAAATTGCGATGGAACTATCGGCCAACGAGCCTTTATTTGGAACTGCAATCCTTAACATGTGCGCCCCTTACAAATACTTATAAACGTCGTTGATTGATAACCCGCGTGCCAACATCAATGTTTGAAGGTGATACAGCAGCTGACTAATTTCTTCGGCTAGAGCGTCATCACCTTCGTGTTCGGCGGCTAACCAAACTTCTCCAGCTTCTTCCAGAATTTTCTTTCCGATAACGTGAACACCTGCTTCAACCGATGCAACGGTTGCCGAACCTTCGGCTCCGCTGGCCACTTTTTGACTCAATTCAAGCCATAGCTCATCAAAGGTTTTCATAGCCTCAGTTTACTAGAGCGATTAAATACTCGCTGCGAGTTTTCTAAGATCTACAACCATTTGCGCTGGATCAGGAGCGTTAAAAACCGCGCTGCCAACTACAAAGGTGTCGGCCCCGGCCTCTAAAGCAATCTCGATAGTTTGCATAGAAATGCCACCATCCACCTGAAGCCAGATTGGTCGATCACCAATGATTGTGCGAGTCGCACGCACTTTCTCCATCATGTTCTCCATGAACTTCTGTCCACCAAAACCAGGTTCCACAGTCATAATCAGAAACATATCTACGAGGTCAATGACATCGGCATATTGCTCAATCTGTGTGTTGGGCTTAATGCCAAGGCTTGCACGCGAACCTGCTCGTCTAATGTTTCTAAGGGTTTGGGGGATGTTCACGGTCGCCTCTGCATGGATCGTCACCGAGGCACAGCCAAGTTCTGCATACTGAACCGCAATCAAATCAACATCAGCCACCATCAAATGTGCATCAACTGCAAGAGAGGATTCACTGATTATCTTCGACGCGGCCTCAAAATCAAAGGTGAAGTTAGGAACAAATATGTCGTCCATTACATCCAAATGCAGAAGGTCTGAAACAGCGGCAATCGAATCGATCTCTTCATTAAGTCGTGAAAAATCAGCGTTGAGAATGCTCGGAGTTATTCTGATTTCCTTAGACATGTTCTGATTTTACACACTGTTCTTTTTAAACAGCGCTAAATACATCGCATCCGTGCCTACCCGGTGAGTCCACAGCGACATTGCTTCGTCTCGCAAACCTCCCTGAAGTTCAGGCGGCATAAAGGCCGAGGCTGGAATTTGCCCAACATTTGCAAACTTCTTTTTAATATCGGCTACCTGTATTGATGTTTCAGCTAGGTGGGGTGAACAGGTTGCATAACCCAGAACACCACCAACATTCAAAGCCGAAATCGCAGATTGGATCAGCTCGCGTTGCAACTGTGTTAACTCACGCAGATCTTGCAGCGTACGTCTCCAACGTACTTCAGGACGCCGGCGTAGAGCGCCCAACCCCGTACATGGAGCATCAATCAAAATAGCGTCGAATTTTTCTTCATGCTTTCCGATATCGCGGCCATCTCCGACAAGAACTCTGTCTCCGTTGACTACCTGACGTACCAAATCAGCACGAACGGCCGAAACTTCATTGGCGGTGAACTTGATTCCTCTTTTCCGAGCGATGCTGGAAAGCAATGCAGCCTTTCCTCCGGGGCCTGCGCACATATCCAGCCATGAAGATCCAGTTGCAGCTGCTGCAAACACAGATGCAACTAGCTGAGATCCTTCGTCTTGAACGCCAATCTTTCTCGCTTTAATCAGGTCTAGTGCGCCTGGATTACCTTTCCAATGAGCGCCAAATTCAGAGTACACAGTTGGTTCAGCACCAATGTCTATCAAATCTTGCTGGGTCGAGATTCCTGGCCAAGAAACAAGAGTAGGAATCGCAGCCTCGTTGTTGATGGATAGAGCAGACTCAACTTCGGTCCAATCCTTTAACAAGTCGTAATAGGCGGAAACAATCCAGGTTGGGTGAGAGAACTGAATAGACAAACGTTCGACTGGATCACTCATCAGCAAAAGGGGTGCAAACCAATCCTCTTGTGAAGTACGAGTTACATTTCTTAAAAGTGCATTAACAAAACTGGCCTTGGACTCACCTAGTCTCTTACGTGCAACTTCGACTGTAGATGCAACTGCGGCATGGTCAGGCACCCGCATCTCATGCAATTGGTGAACACCTAACCGAGCAACATCAACGATTCCGGGATCAACTTCGTTCCATGGCCGATCACTTATCTGGGCCAGTACCCAATCGTGCTTACCTTGCATACGAATCGTTCCGTACAAAAGTTCAGTCACTAAGGAACGATCCCGCTCGTCTAACTTGCTGGCGTTTAATGCTTGCGGAAGCAACAGGTTGGAATAACCCTCATTACGGTTGACTTCGGTCAGTAAATCAAAAGCCAAAAGTCGTGATGCCTCAGGTTTGGGAGCTTTGAAAGTGTTCCTCCGCGCTTCAGTCAAAACTGTCTCCGCCTTGTAATCGCGCGCCTCGGGCCCAATCAGCAGCGCTCATCTCTTTCTTACCCGCCGGGACTACCGTGAGTAACTGAATACTGCTTTTATTTGCGCAACCCACAATCACTTTTTGGCCATCGAAAACAATCTCAGCAGGTTGTCCTGATTCCTCATCAGCAACAACGGCTGAAGTAATTTTGAAAGGTTCTTCCTTCCAAGTACACCAAGCTCCGGGTTCGTATGTAAAAGCCCGAATCGCATTAACCAAGGTTTTTGCATCATTAGAAAAATCCAAATGCGCATCTTGCTTACTTATCTTTGGGGCCAAACTAGCTTGGCCACGTTGTGCACTAGGTAAACCTCCTTGAGAAATCATGGTTAATGCGTCGCGAACTGCAGCGGGACCTTCTTGAGCTAAAGCTTGCAAAAGTTCCACGGTTCGCCACTTAGGATCTATTGCAACTGTGCGCTGTGAATAAATTGGACCTGTATCCATTCCTTTTTCAAGCTGGAATACCGAAACACCCGTTGTGACCTCGCCATTTTGTAGCGCTCTTTGTGCAGGTGCCGCGCCCCTATATGCCGGAAGTAGCGAGAAGTGAAGGTTAATAAAACCAAATTTTGGCAGATCTAGAATGTGCTGCGGGAGCAAAACTCCATAACCAATAGTCACAACGCAATCTAAATTGTTAATCTTTCCTATTAACTCATCTGAAGTTACTGGCTTTAACACAGGTATATCTCGAGAAGTAGCCCACTCCCCTACAACACTTTGCTTAAGCGCTCGTCCGCGGCCGGCGGGTTTGTCCGGCTGGGTGATCACTAAATCAACCTTGTGTTCGCTGGAAATCAACCAATCTAAAGTTGGGATGGCAACATCCGGAGTAGCGGCTACTCCGATGTGCATTAGGTGTTCCGTCCGAAGATGGAGTGAGGTGAATCCTTTACTTGAATTGCCTGACCTTTTTCTGCCGCAAGGTTGAACCATTCGGATTCACGAATCTCCTTCATGGCCAACTTGCGATCCTCGGTCGATAACTTGTCTATGAACAAGATTCCATTGAGATGATCCGTCTCATGCTGGAGTGCTCGAGCTAAAAATTCACTTCCTTCGACCGTTATTGGCTCTCCGTACATGTTAAAACCCTTAGCCACTGCGCGCATAGCTCGCGGAGTTTCATAACGTAACTCGGGAAAAGATAAGCAACCTTCTTCGCCATCTTGCATTTCATCGCTCAAAGTCAAGGTTGGATTAATCAAATGGCCGAGTGTTTCATCAACATCCCAGACAAAAACGCGTAAAGACACTCCTATTTGCGGTGCAGCCAAACCAGCTCCTGGTGCATCAAGCATGGTGTCAGTCAGATCCTTCACCAGAATCCTTAGTTCCTTGTCGAAATCGACAACCTCCGAAGCAGGGGTCGTCAGAACCGGGTCTCCAAAGTAGCGGATCTCTTGAATCGACATGCAGTAAGTCTACCAATCCCTTACAGTGAATATGGATCGATTCTAAGTGTGAGTAAATCCTTTTTTGAAATACTGCGCTTTCGCTGCAATTCGTGCAGGATTTTGGCTAAATCAGAACTCTGTCCATGTGAAACATGCACAACAATCTTTGCTAGCCCCTTCGGCAAAAGTGTAGGCCCATAAATTCGCGTACTAGATGGCAATCGAGAATCCTCCAACGCCTTCTTTAATCCTGACACAATTGCTGGCGCAACGACTTGATCAGTTACTAAGACCGCTGATGAAACTGACGGTGGCAACTTCAGTTCGACTCGTTCTGCAAGCTCCCTCTTCAGAAGTGGTGCAATATTCCATCGTGCAATAGCCGCAACGATCGGATGAGAATCATCAAGCACCAAGAGAACTTGGCCATCAACGCTGACCATAGAAGCGGTTTCAAACAGAAGTTCGCGTGCTCTTTCTTGTCCATTGATATCTGTGTGAGAAAAGAAACGAATTGCATCCAGAACAACCACAGCAGCATATCCACCGCTTACTTGCGGTTGAGCACCTGGTGTTGAAAGAACCAGCGCCGGCTTGGCATCGATACTGTCTTTGATGACATCGCCTGCGGAAATCACAACAGGAAAACCTGGAAAGGCGCGAGAAATCTCTTCTGCAGCTCTATCTATACCTCGACCTGCTAAATATTGCTTATCCCGATCACAGTAGGTACACCTCCATGTCGGAAAAGCAGTTCCACAATGAACGCATGATGGCGCTAATCCTTTGGAAGCAACACTCAACCTGCCGCCACACTTGCACAATGCGATATTTCGGCAATGGGAACACAGTAATGCGTTTCCATACCCTTTGCGAGGAGCGATGAAAAGTACAGGACCCTTTTTCAACGCTTTCTTGATCTCAGAAAATATTCGACCAGGCAACAACGTTCCGTCATTGGGCGAAAATGCCTGGACATTGACTTGGAAGCGTTGAGTGTTAAATTTGATGTTCCTGGCATCAATTCCATTAGCAACGCGAATCGATGGCGTGAATCCAGTTAGAACTAATTGAACATTTTCGCTCTGCGCTCTCATTTCTGCGATTGTCGAAGAATTCCAACCGGGAGAACGAAGCTCGAAGTGGTCTGGTGAGGACTCTTTGTAAATAATGATCCCAGCTAAATTTCTTACCGGAGCAAAGATTGCACTTCGTGTTCCAACGACGATGGAAGATTCAAGTCTGATAGCTAGCAGAAAATTGCGATAACGCTCCTCGCGCGTCGAGGCACTGGAGACCTTCAGGACATTGGTGAAAGTTAAAGAAAGAGTTTCGATGATCTTGTCTACATCTCTCTCATCCGGAGCAACAATTAGCACAGAGCCCAGCTTCGTGAAATCTCTGACCATGTCGCTCAACTGTTCATGCGAGGCAAGAAATGGTTTAAAGCTCTGATAAACAGTGGGTTTTTTCGATTGTGGAGCCCAAGTTTCATGATGAGCAACAGGTAGTTCCTTATCGACAGCCGCTACTCGTGGCGGTATTGCCGAACGCAAAAGATCCCAGGGGTTACAGCAATAAAAATTCGACGCTTTGTCGACTAAATGCAAAAGTGCAGGTGT
>Ga0214168_1001202_pt1 | contig 10408 bp, 7 predicted proteins | sample LakMenepilimnion_FD_153002 | JGI IMG/M metagenome (GOLD analysis project Ga0214168, IMG submission 153002) | Freshwater microbial communities from Lake Mendota, WI - Practice 29OCT2010 epilimnion v4 | ecosystem: Environmental > Aquatic > Freshwater > Lake > Epilimnion/Euphotic zone | place: Lake...
GCAATAACTACACTACCAACTGTTCCACCAGATATGTATGTAGTTCCTGTTGAACTATCGCTATAATGTGCTATTACATTCATATCAAATGGAGCGTTTATTGTATTTCCACTACAACCATCAAAAAACTCTATAATCGTATCTGTTGTGCTTGCGAAATAACCAGGACAATCAAAGCATTCACCAGGAGCACTTTGTTCCGTTGTTATTGTATAACAATATGGTTCTGATGTCGGTGATGGTGTATTAGTATTTGTTGGTGTTGGAGTTGGGGTTTCTCCACTTGATGTTCCCGTAGGTGTTGGAGTTGGAGTTTCTGTTGAAGTTTGAGTTGGAGTTTCTGTTGTTGTTGGAGTTAGAGTAGGTGTTCCTGTGTTTGTTGGAGTTGGAGTAGGAGTAGGACAAACCAACGACCCAAGGGAATACTCAAATGATGAAACTGAATTTCTCATACCCGTACTACTAAATGTCGAGTAAAATCTATAATAACCCTGTGGTATGGATGAACCAGAATAATAAAACTCCAAACTTCTATATGTATTAGATGTTGTATAAATTGGTATGCTTGTGTCCCCAATAAGTCCATATTCCCCTTCAGGGCAAACAGCACAAGATGGAACTAAAAGGGAGACCCAAGTAAAATCACCGCTCCAACTATTTACATTCTGAAGAAGTAAAATAGGGTCTTGATTATAACTCATTACTGAACTTACCAAAGAAAATGCTGTTACTCCCCATCCTGAATAACTAATATATGCGTTCATCTGTGCCTCAAATATAGATTGAGTTGTTGATGGAGAACTAGGAACACTATTAAACCCTTTCCAAGTACTACCTTGAGCTGTCATCCAAGAGGCTAATGCTATTCTACCACTATTGGAATCAAATATACCCCATACCAGAGGATTAGAGCAAAATGAAGGAGTCGGAGTTGTTGTTGGAGTTGTTGTTGTAGTTGGAGTTGGACTTGGGGTTGGAGGAATACAAGACCCTGAAATAGTTAAACCATCACATATTACTAATGGTAGTTCTGCCTCCATACAGGCAAAACTACCAAAGGTGAGATTATAAGATGTTGCCGAACCATCACAAGTAGTTCCTGAAATAAACTTTGTTCCACCACTATCAAAAGGGTCATTATGTAGGTATGTTATACAACTCATATTACTTATAAATATATTTTTTTGGGATTGTTATTTTATGTATTTGTTCTTAATGAATTACCATTAGCATCAGTTCTCAATATTCTATTCACGCCTGTCTGTCCTGAATAACTTGTGAATGTACCAGCAAATAATATACTACCACTATTTTCAACCAATATTTTCGGATATGGACTATTTTGACTTATATTCAATCCTGTTCCTATAACATATGAAGTATCTAATGTTCCACCACTTGTTAATCTTGTCATAAAGTTTGTTGATACTCCTGATACTGTTGTAAATGCCCCTAATAAATAGGCTCTATTTTGATTATCTAATGTTGAACCTAATATATCATTATTTATTACTGATGGAACATAACTTGTATCCCTTGAACCATTACTATTAAGCCTGACGGCTCCTCTGTTTATAGATACTCCACTATATGCGTTAAAACCACCAAATACCATATATTGACCGTTTGGTAATTCGTGAATACCACCATAAGTAAATGAGTTAAACCCTGTTCCTGAACTGAATGTTGTATCTACTGAACCATCAGTATTCAATCTTACTATTCTATTGTAATTTGTTCCATTATATCCTGTGAATTGACCCACACAAACTATTTTATTAGATGAATCAATAATAGCATTAGTCACCTGTGCTGTTGTTGGTGAGAATCCTGTTCCAGCACTAAATGTTGTATCTACTGAACCATCAGTATTCAATCTTATTATACCATTATTAGTAGTACCTGTATATGATGTGAAGAATCCAAATACCAATACCTTACCATCAGATTGAACTTTGGAGTCATAAACTCTACCACCCGCAAATCCAGTTCCAATATTAAATGTTGTATCTCTTGAACCATCAGTATTCAATCTCACAAATCTATTGATACTAGTTCCTGTAAATGTTGTAAAATTACCTCCAACATAAACTTTTCCATTTGAGGTATCCTCTGTAATTGAATTGATATCACTATTAAATCCACTACCAATATTAAATGATGTATCAGGTGTTCCATTTTCATTCACCCTAACCAATCTATTGAGAGTTGTACCTGATGGATAATTTGTGAAAGCACCACCAATATACAATTTGTTACTTCCCGATACTTTGGATAGAGCGAATGTACTATTATTAAATCCTTGTCCTGAAAATGCGATAGGTTGAGGTGTTGCGCTTGGTGTTGGAGTATTTGTTAATGTTGGTGTTGGTGTTGCTGTCTCTGTGTTAGTTGGAGTAATAGTAGGGGTTGTTGTTTGTGTTTGTGTTTGTGTTGGTGTTGGAGTTTCGGTATTAGTTGGTGTTTGCGTAATTGTAGATGTTTGTGTTGGTGTTGGAGTTTGTGTTGGTGTTGGAGTTTCGGTATTAGTTGGTGTTTGTGTAATTGTATTGGTTGGTGTCTGTGTCACCGTTGGTGTTTGAGTAGTTGTAGGCGTTGGTGTTGGTGTTGGTAATTGAGTAGATGTTGGAGTTGGTGTTGGAGTATTGGTTGGTGTTGCACTTGGAGCAGGTGGAACAACTGAACCATCCTGAACTACATTAAATGCTGTGAATCCAGTACAATTACAATCAGAATAAGCATTTACGAAGTTTGGAGTAAAACCTGAAGAAATATAATAATGTTGATAATTATTATTTTCGTTATAAAACCCTTGAACTACTTGATGACACCCCAATGCATTTACATTATCATCGTATAACGTTACATAATTTCCTATGTAAGCGTATAGATTGTAATTCAAGTCAGAATTACTATATTTTGTAGCCCCTCCCGCACAAGGTATTAAGTCATAGTAAAGAACTCTATGTTCGTCATAGGTCTTTGTAAGTTTGACTAATTCCAAATCACAAAGTGAAGGTTCCAATAAGTTGAACCCATCTATTTTATTTATTCTAAATAATGAGTTTTTAATTAGTATTGTTTCATCATATAAAAGTGATTTTACCTCATTTGGGGTGAGGTATATTTTGACTTTGTATATCTTATTTTCAGGACTGATTAAGTCATCAATATAATCTTTGTAATAGATGTCATATAAGTCCTCTGCAACGAACTCAAACTCTCTCGGTTGAATGGTAGTAAGGTCTTCCCCTCTGAAGTTAATATAATGAGAAAAACCACTATAATTAAATGGATAGGTTGTAAATCTATTGACGTTTGTAAATCTTGTTTGGTCGTATGTTGTTCCAAATGACCTAACATACCAAGTTTGTAATTGTGTCGCACCAGTTCCAATAAATCCATAGTTTAATGATGGTAGAGTTAATCCCCTAAACACAACACGAGGTAATATCTTGAATGGTTGGAACTGTTGTAAAGTCGTTCCTGAAACATCAGCATTTTTGATTTTTGAGAATGATGATAGTGTTAAATAATTTGATGTTACAGCATTAATCGTAATATCAATAGGGGATGAAAATATGTATGTAAACTTGGTATTTGCGTTTTTATATGGAATGTTAAGATTGATTTTATCAGTTCCAAAAACCTTATTCGAAGCAGAGTTAAAATCTTGATTCGCATAATCTTGGTCTAACTTAAACTCAAAATCTAGTGTTCCATTTATTAAAGATGTTGTTGGGGATAATGATTGTAGTTGGTTATAATCCACTTTTGTAGTCCAATCCAATACCTGACCCTTCCCAAAGTAATCTACAATAGGTTCAATAATAAGTGTGCTAGGTTTGTCAGGACTTGGGACAACAACTAAATTGAAATACCTGTTTATAGATGTAATGAAATCTATTTGTTTGTAATCATTATCGGGGAACTCCAAAGCGTAATCAAATGTCTGACCTGATACTAAAAATCTTGGGCCGTTGAATATCTCAAACTTGAAGTTTGATATTGTTGAACTTGAACCAACAAAATAAAATTGTATGTTAGAATTACCTGTAAAAGTAAAATCCTTTGTAAACTCAACTTGTGTCGTTGATGTTTGATTATTACAAAGTCCATCTTCTTTAAGAACCTGAGTGATAGAATTAACTTTAGAAAATAATGATACAGTTGCACTAGTTTCATTTGTGACTGAACCATTACCACTGACTATTCCATTAAACTCACCAATTATATTATACGGAAGTCCTACGTCCGCACTTGGAATGAATCCAACAGTTACAACACCAGATGAATTAACATATTCGTAATACAAATCACCAGGGCCGGTATTAACAATAGTGAATCCACAACTATTAAAAACATTTCTCTGTAATGTATAACTAAACTTGAATGTGTATTCCCCCGCAAAAATTGTGGGGAAATTAATAAACTCCGTATTTGCTGACAAATTAAGAGTATTACATTCAACTCCTAAAATTGGATTGGTTGAAGCACTGGTTGGGGTTGGAGAAAAAAAGAATCCAGGATTCACATATGTATAACAAGGTCTTATTGCGTTTCTTGAATAAATTGTTTCATCTAAAAACTTTAATGGTAAATAAAATCTCTCAAAATAAGATGTATTAAAGAAATCAGATTGTATCTCATACCCCGCATCACGAACTATACTCGAATATAATTCTTTGATTTGTAGTGTTGGCTTGAAATAATAATCATTTACTGGTGTTCCTGTAAAATCAAAATGACCGAACTTTGGTGTATATGTTAGTCCTGACAACTCAGAAAACTCTACCAAAGGGGTTATTTCAGGTTGTATGAATGGTGAATTACCTGAATAGGAATAACCTATGTTGTATAACCCCCACATCGTTTTACCATTTTGATATGAATAGTTTGTGGCACCAGTCAAAGGAAATAGGTTATAATCCACATTTGATTGTAGTATAACCTGTTCAGTAAATGGGTGTGATAAATGTGATAGGTCAGTTTGTCTTAAAAACTTATCCCCTATGTTTGCTGATAAATTACCGACCTGATTATAGAATGTAGCCTGATAAGTGAAATCCTCACCTTCAATAGAAACACCATCTAAACGAATATTTCCAACCAGTATCTCATAACCATCCCAAGATATAATAGCATCAAACTTATCATTGGGGTCGAAATCCAAAGGAACAGAATTGACATCATAATAATAATTGAATATGTCGTTATTATTCTTTGTTCCTGGTAAGGTGAATGATTTAGAATAACTTGAGTTTTTTGATGTTATGTCTTGGATTTCTCCAACTGAAAAAGACATCAAGATGTCCTCATCATCAAATAAATCTAAATATTTGTGAACACCTGATATTACTGTACGGATTCTTAAACTCATTAGTAAGGTAGGTTATATTGTCTGTAAGGTGTTAATTTCAATTCCAATTCATATTGAAATACTCTATCATATTTCTGTTGATACTTTTTTACTTCTTTGTTTAATACTTGAACTGGTATTAGATATGGATAAATAAGTGGTTGGTTATTTTCCGGCGTCCAATCATCCTCTATTACATATACAGTTGGGGACAAAATCAATTCCTCAATTATATCTACATCATTCTGTTTAACAAAGTTAGATGCCACAGTCATAAACTCAATCGCATCTCCATAGTAAGTTGTCTCACTTGAGTCATAACTCTGCATATTCCATATTGTAGAGTTTAATGTTTTTTGAGACCCGTATATCTTCTTACTTGGGGTCTTGGCATACTGACTTTTCTTGGTGAAGGTGAATGTATCCCATACCCCATTTCTATTGATAAATAAGAAATTAACAGGGTCATTAAAACACTCCTCACCCATCATCTTATATTGTACTATTTCTGATTCTGCTTGTGATCCATCAAGGTCACAGAACCCACTTGATAGAAATATTGCCACATCACTATTTGTCCTGAATACAGGGTTTTGTTTCCAATTAACATATGCTATTCTCTGTCCTAAGAATGAGTTATACCCCGTTGGGTTTGGAGTGTATGAAATAGTTTGTGAATATGTAACATCATAATTTGGTTGTGCGTTTGGTTGGGTCTTTTGTAAGATACTAACCGACCTGAGTATATCTGAATTATTGAATAACTCATTCTCCCCATACATAAACCCTAATACAATAGGACAAGTATAATAATGACTTCTATATCTAGTTTGGATTGGGGAGCCATTATACATTGTCATAGGGATTGTGTCTTGACCGAATGTCCCCATAAACTTACCAGGAATGTTGAATGGAACAACACCAGTATTCATAGCAAAATCATATACCTTTGTATTCCAATAGTTATATTGTCCGTTTTTATTGAAACCTGAATAGTAATATGTTAGTGCTTGGTTGTTTGATACAGCATATCTTTTGTTGTCTTGAACGCCAGGCCATACCATTACTCCATAAGGTTGTGTGGAGGCACTTGCTGGACTTATAGTTTGTCCTGTAAACCCTGAATAAACCCCGTAGTTCGTTGTATCTATGATAATGGTTGTAGTCCCACCTGATGTATATTGAACTCCAAATATCAAACGATATTCATTAACGTGATAGATATTCTCAAATCCTTCATAACCCCCGTTGAAACCATTAGAATAACTTATAAAGTTTATAGGTAAATTATTGATTGTTGCTTGTGAGGTTTCTTGGTCTACATTTACTAATGATGAGTTTGTTACGGATACAACATAAGGGTCTGATTCCGCATCACCAGTAGTGGTGTTGTAAATCATAGACATATTACGGGGATTTGGTTTAACAATATTCCTAATGATTGTCTCCACATTAAAGATACAATTACCAAACTCGTTGGAGGGGATTAGTAGTCGTCCTATCTTCCCCGATTCCTGTGTTGTCCCTGTGGTATTGTTTGGGCCTGAATCGTTGTTATACGGGTTCTTATAGATGTCTACAACCAATCTAATATCGGTGTATGCAGAATAACTATTTAATGCTACATTCCAAGTATGGTCGGAGTGTGTCTCCGTCACTGATAATGGGGCTTGTAATAATGTTAAATTGAAACTCATTTTATTTAGAAGGTATTTCTTTATTTATTATTCTTGTTATGAAGTTTTCAACATCGTCTCCAACCGCATTGTATAATCTCTCAAAGTCATCTCTGAACTCAGGTGGAGGGTTCATCAAAACATCTTCAAGTGAGTCGTAGGCTTTATCATAAATATTGGTTCGTCTTATACCAAAATTATGTATATTCTTTTGTATTGCGAATGCTAAACTTAACTGACCACCTTTTACAAACCGTCCCTTTTCGTCACGCTTTCGTATTCCCCTAATTTTTATCCAATCCAATAATGCTTTGATTGGAACATACTTACCACCTGGTCTTCTCCCCAAATTAACATACTTGAAATAGTCCATATATTCTATTTCAAGCATTAACCCATCAGGTGTTTCTTTTACCTTTGTCTTTATACTATTCAATAATTTACCAGACGCAACTTTGTTAGACAACCCCCTTACACTCGGGTTTCCAAAGGGGTATATTTTAGCCTTTATCTTTTGTCTATAAAAAGCGGCAAACATATCACCTAATTGTTGAAGTTGTTGTTCTGATAGTTCATACATAGTTTATTACGGTTGAGTTGGGGTAGGTGTTGGTGTCTGAGTTGGTGTCTGAGTTGGTGTTGGTGAAACACAAGGGTCAGAAGGGAATGGCTCAAATGCTGCCACACATCTATCCAAATAAGTTTTGGTTTTGATTCTGATTGTTGCAGAATAACCACATAACAAATCCTCATATTGTTCTATGAAGGGAACCATAGTTACAGCTTCATCCAAATAATAGTATTCGTTGTAGTTTCCAAGTTGTTCGGTTACAGACAATCTGAACATCGATATAACATCATTCATAATTTGTAAGGTGTCAGACAAAATGTCAGTCATATTATCCATATCACGTTTCATAATATCTGATACAATCAAGTTGAACTCATAGGTCATAAATCCAAACTCTTGAATTACATTAGCAGGAACGACATAAAGATATGGATAGTATGGGGCTTGGTCTGATAAGTTTACTTCTTTATCTCTTCTATCAACCTGATAGGTGAACTCATCCAAATCCCCAAATCCAAATGAATTGATTTGCTTGTGTCTATTTGCTAAAAGTTGGAAGTCATCAACTATGTTTTTTAGATTGAGACCATATATCGTTTTTGTCATTGTTGTTTTTTCATTTGTTGTTTAATCGCTTTTTCTTTCTCCGAATGTACGTCAGTAAGGTACGAAAGATGATTGAGACAAAGAATAAGGGGCTGACTAGTAATACTGTTAATTTTCCAAACTTTGTCTTCCGAGAGTTGAGAAATCCAGATATAGTATCCCCAAAATTTCGCAAAACTATTATCACTTTTAACCCCCTCGTCAACCACTTGTTCTCTGAATAAAGTTGCGAAAGACCTGACAATCCCTTTTCTAAAGTCCATAAAAAAAAAACCGCACCTTCAATATATTTCATCGGAAGTTGCTTGAACTTTTCTATGTTTTTCTTGAAGTCAGCCTCTCCGTATTTCTTACCTTTTTCTGTAAATAAATATGCTGCTAATTCATTTAGATTGGCTATTTTATAACTCTCGTCTTTCATTATGAAAGTATCAATATCTACAAACTGACCGAATGTGATATTTCCAAAATCCACTAGTTCATATTCAATACCCTCAAATGTTATGTTCCCATAAACCTTTTTGGTTTCTTGACCTATGTATGACTCCAACATTTTACCACAAACCATAATAGATTGTGCGTCCCCATCCTTTACTTGCTCTGGTTTCAATCCAGTCATTTCAGCAATCATTCTGATGTATAATTCAGTTCCATCAAGTATGTCCTTGAGCTTCATTATATTCTGCCATTTCTCTATGGTCAATTCTTTAATCTCGTATTTTTTCTTATCGTATTCTATGTAGGTGTTTCCCATATACTTATAAATATAATTTTTTTATTTCCTTCTTTAATATACGAATGTCCCTGTATTCCTAAACATCTTCATCTCAAGGACATATCGTAGTGGGTCAATCAAGTGGTTATAATCATCTAGTGGTTCATCTAAATTATTACCATTTTTGTCTGTCTTCCAAATGTAATTCATCAATTCATTCTCCAAGTTTGTGGAGGTGTTGTGGATAAAAAACTCACTTCGTTTAATAAGGTCAATTCCGTGTAATATGGAGTTTTTCTTTACTGGCTTTGCGTTTATACCCTGTCGTCTTAATTCTTCAATAGATTGGGGATTAGCACTATCACAGATGAAATCATCTTTAATGTTTATCCCCAAGTCCTTTATCTTATAAATGAAGTCAGGTATGGTTATATTTCGTAGATACAACAACTCCTCACAATATATCGCATCATTAAACTTATGAACTTTGATTAAAGTGCAGGGGTCTTGAAATCCAAAGTCAATTCCATAACCAAGCAATTTAGACCCCTCTGGTAAGGTTGAATACTTCTGCTGATGTGAGAATACCATTTTGGTGGGAAGTCCTCTCTCACCCAATCCAAATACCCTCCACAGGTTCGGATCTCTGTGTTGTAGTTTCTCAATCTCTTTGACCTGAACCTCTGATAAAAATGGATTGTCTTTATAGGTTGTGATATTGTAATTTACATCAGGTTGTCCTTCCAAGTCATATATCCACGACTTCCATAGGGAGGGGTTTAAGTCCAATACTGTAAGGTCTGATGTTCTTAACATAAGTTGTATGTATTCATCATAGGAAACTTCTGTTGCCTCGTTGATGAATAAGTAATCCCTTTTTCTACCTCGTAGTTTTGTCTCATCATCGACAGAGAACCACTCTATCATATTTGTACCCAACTGATAATATCCATCTACGGAATGCCAGTCATTCTGATTGTATAAGTCAAACTTTATTAGTATCTCCTTGAGGTCTCGTAATACTGACCCCTTGAGTGCTGGTAAAGTTTTTCTCACAATAGATAATGTTTTGTTGTCCTCATTCAATAACTTATAGATAAAGTATATGAGGATATTGTATGTCTTACTGGCTCTTGATGAACCTTGAAATACATTTATCCTCTTATCTGAATTAAGGAGGGCCTCAAATACCGATGTGGTTTGTATCTTCATTACTTCACTTTCAACTGAACCTGACCCTCACTTTGAGTGGAGTTGGTTTTTAATATTGCTTCTCTTAATTGTTTATTAAATGACTTGGTTATGTTGTCATTCTTCTGTTTCCACGCTTGAACCTTCTGTTTGTGGTTCTTTCTCAATTTTGATTTTGGCATATTATTCTATTATTTTATCAAACCATTTATCTATGTCGTAATAACGACTATTCGTTCCCTTGTCGTTAAATCCTCTTTCATAATCCTTTTCATATTTTTTATTCTGAA
>Ga0214168_1001205_pt1 | contig 10398 bp, 12 predicted proteins | sample LakMenepilimnion_FD_153002 | JGI IMG/M metagenome (GOLD analysis project Ga0214168, IMG submission 153002) | Freshwater microbial communities from Lake Mendota, WI - Practice 29OCT2010 epilimnion v4 | ecosystem: Environmental > Aquatic > Freshwater > Lake > Epilimnion/Euphotic zone | place: Lake...
TCATATCGTCAAGTTTTTGCACAAACTCATCGGCATAAAGTGGCGCGGCAAAAACAGGTAATAATAACAACGGTATTTTTTTCAATTTCATAACAATCTCCATTTTTAAATTTGTTTAACTTTTTGTAATTTCGTCATTAAATCTTCAGCAAGATTGAATAATTCACCATCGGTAATAAACACTAAGCGTCCAATTTCATCATTGTTTTCGCGCATTTCTAAAAACGTTGGCGAATGCAAATAACCATTTCCACCTTGCACAATCATTGGTTTTTCATTTTCTTGGGTATAAATAACGCCCTTCACGCGCACTAATTCACGGTGATAAGTGGTCAGCAAATCAATTAAAACCGCTTGTAACAAATTCCATTCAATCCGATTTTCAAAACGCAAACAGATGTTTTTAAAACGTTTTGCAGTCAAATCATCGTCGATTTGATTGCGTTGCAATGTTTTTTTGTCAGCATTTTGTTGTGTAAAAAGCAAACTCGGTGAAATCGCGCCATAAGGCGCGTTGATTTTGGTTGCGTTAGGCGCGAATTTCTCAATCGTTGCAAAACATTTTTGTTGTTGCAGCGGCGTGACTAAATCGGTATGCGTTAAAATCACCGTATCCGCCCACGCAATTTGGGCTTGTGCTTGAGGAAATCGCGCTAAAACATCTTCATTTATCGCAGACATTGTCGCAATCACACCTTGCAAAACATAACGTGCCGCCAACCATTTTTGCGTTAATAAAATATCTAAGACCGGTTCAGGATTCGCAATGCCGCTAGTTTCAATAATCACGCAATCGAACGGTTTTTCCGTTTTACTTTCCCATGCCATGCGTAAATTTCTAAGTAGTGGCATTAACGCATCACGGGTTTCACAACACAAACACCCACCAACCAGTGAGACTTTGGGCGAATTATGTTTTCGTAACAAATCTTGATCAATGGGTATGGTGCCAAATTCATTGATAATCACCGCCGTTTTTGGCGCATGATTTAACAGTGAATTGATCAGTGTCGTTTTGCCACTGCCTAAAAAGCCCGTAACCACAATCACAGGAATTTGTTCGATAACTTTAGTCGCTTGCATAACTTGCTTCATAAGGTTTGCCGCATTGATGCGATACAAATCGCTCGGTATCGGTTTGACTAAAACTCACGTCTTCGACCTGGAAATTAGACAATTTCAAATTATAAAATTGGTCGTAATAGGCTTGAACGTCACGTTTAATCTGCGGTTCAAAATACGCTTGAATCGTTTGTGTTTTGCCATGTTTTCGCTGTTGCACGTCACCGTTTTTAATGACTAATTCGCCATTTTTAAACACGAAATCCGCACGGTTAAACATGGCTTCTTTATCAGCTTGTGGACGATAAACAGCAATATCTGCAATCGCGCCTACGTTTAACGTTCCTCTATCTTTTAAACCTAGCATTTGCGCGGCAGCGGTGCGCGTCATAATCGCAATTTCATAAAGTGAAAATTCTTTTTTCAACTCTTTTAACAAAGTCATTTCAACCGCTTGGGGATGTAATTGCAAAAGACATTCCAAACGAAATTCATAATCCATCAGCAAGCGAATCAAATGCGGATAACTCGTAAAAGGTGCACCATTTGGATGGTCTGTTGTGAAAAACAATCGCCAAGGCTCTTCGGCTAACAAGAAAATTTCTAAGCCAATTATCCATTGCAAACTGTTCACAAAACTTTTGGCTTGATAACGATACGGCACAACCCCGCCGCTCCCTTCGCATTCACCATCCCAAACTACCCATTTTTTAGGATTGGCATCATGACGGCGACTAAATTGAGCAATGACATCGCCTGAAATCGTGACCGTTTGCCCAAACAAAACTTGTCCAACGTCCATTGTGATATTGGGATGTTTCTTAAACGCATCAATCAATTTCGCGCTTTCACTCGAAAAACCGCGTGCGCCTTGATTGCCGTAACCATAGAATTGAATATGCGCTAAGTGCATCGGCAAACCTTGCGCGGTTTCCATTGTAGCAATTGCGGTATCTACGTTGTTTGGAACGCCTAAATTATTGCAATGCACATGAACTGGATGCGGCAATTGAATGTCACACGCTGCGCGTTGCAAGGTTTGCAAAATGTGCCGTGAACTCACGCCGTAATCGGGCACAATATCGTCTAAATCAAAATGGCGAACGTTATTTTTAAACGCATTCGCGCCACCGGCGTTAATGACTTTTAAACCCAAACAACGTGTGGAATGCAACGTCCATGCAACGTAATCATTGATTTGATTTTGACTCGCTTTTGCACGAAGTAAGCGCAACAAAAAATCATCATTACCCAAAATCGCTAAACCTGCGGTGTCGATAATTGGAATATCTGCCATTTGCAGGTGAGCATCTAACGCATTCACAGGCAAAATGGCAGGTTCCACGACCGTTGTATAACCCATTTGTGCGTAACGATAACCGATTTCTGTGGTTGACCAACGAGAAGTGCTAAATGGGTGATTGCGTTTTCGTGCCATGAAATTTCGATGTTGTTCAGGCAGTAATAAACGCGCGGTATTCACGTTTCCGCCTGCAATGTGGCTGTGAATATCAATGGCACCCGCCATCACAATTTTGCCCGAAATATCGTAATCCATATCAGGTACTGCATTTTTGTGCGGCGTTGGAATAATCACACCCTCTTGAAACCATAAATCGTGTACAACGCCATTTAGATTTTGCGCAGGATCAAAAATTTGCCCACCTTTTAAACGAACGCGCATTTTTATGACACCCTGCAACTGTCGAGCGCTTCTTGGATCTCTTGTTTAAGCAAATTACGCCCGATAAACACTAATACCGATTCACGAGGCTCGTCAGCCCCCCAATTTGCCCCAAGCGTTTCAGTCAATATCATGTGAACGCCTTGATAAATCAATTTTTGTTCACAACCTGAAATATGTAAAATCCCTTTATAGCGTAACAAATCATTACCGTAGTGCTTAATCATCACGTCAATAAACGCGATCATCTTTACTGCGTTAAAAGGTATGTCACTACGATAAACAATTGAGGTAATGCCCTCATCATGTTCATGACTCACATCATCCAGAAAATCCGGCTCAATATCTAAAATAGCACTTAAATTAAATCCTCTTATATCGAGTATGTCGTCAATGGCTGTTTTGCCAAAATGGACATGACGAATAGGTGCTCGAGCATTAATTTTGCGTAATTTATTTTGCACTATATCGCATTCTTGTGACGTAATTAAGTCGGTTTTTGAGAGCAATAATCGATCGGCAAATCCCACTTGCTCCTCTGCTTCATGACAATTCTCAAGTTGCAATAAAGCATGTTTTGCATCAACAACCGTAATAATGGCATCAAGTAAATAGGTTTCTGCAATATGCTCATCCACAAAAAATGTTTGCGCGACGGGCGCTGGGTCAGCTAATCCTGTTGTTTCAATAATGACACGATCAAAATAAAAGTCGCCATGTTCACGTTTTTGAGCAAGTTCACCTAAAATTCGTACTAAATCACCCCGCACGGTGCAACAAATACACCCATTGTTCATTTCAATAATTTGCTCATCACCTTGAAAAAGTAAATCGCTGTCAATACCTGCCTCGCCAAATTCATTTTCAATCACCGCAATACGCTGACCGTGCTCTTCTGATAGAATTCGATTCAATAAAGTGGTTTTTCCAGCCCCTAAGAATCCAGTCAAAATAGTCACTGGAATACGCGAAAAATAGTTTTCATCTAGCATAAAAAATCCTTATTAAAAAAATTAAGCAAAATCCAGTGTAAGCAATAATCGACGTGGCGCATTGTCTGGTAACTTAGGTGACCGATGTACAGCACCATGCAATTCATTCCCTTCCCATTGTGATCCTTTAAAGAGTCCAATTGCATAAGTGGGCATAGTTGAAATCACCTCCAAGTCAGCGACAATTAAGCCCGATACTTCATCACTTAATCCATCACTTCCACTACCCAATTTGCGCCTATTGACAAACACATCCTCTAACCACTGTGTGCCAATACCGCCGTAAGTAGAAATTAATCGGCATGGTACATGGTCAACATGAAACTTAGGGCACATCGCTTTATCAAGGATGCTCAAACGCAATCCCACATTCTCAAGCTCAAACAAATGACTAAACACATCTATCAAATGCGAAATATCCGAGCAAAAATCGTCATACCCCTCAAAATGCAGATATGATGGCAACAATGTACTGACTTCCCATGTCGCAATAGAAATAATTTGCGTCAGGTTTAGGTCTTGCTCAACTGCCAGTAACTGCGCAATAAACGCATCTACTGAGACTGACATTTCACGCGAGACAATACATATATTGACATCGGATTGATAAATTTTCGTCAATGCACTGAGTTCATTAGACAGAACGGCGTGTGAATAAGACTGTAATTCAAAATCTATAGCAGGAATTTCAAGCATAAAAAAATCACTAAAGTTGAAGGAACTGTTCAAATACAATAATGGACTGCATAAACAAAATGCCCGAAGCGAGAATGGCAGTTTGTCCAAATAAATTGCGAAGTGAAGAATGTTCATGTAACGCGGGCATCATGTCGGTGGTGGCAATGTAAATAAAACCACCCGCCGCAATAGGCAATAAAAACACGAGTGATGATTCCGCGATTTGACTGAGAAATAGCGTAAATATCGCGCCAACCACGACCGTTAATGAGCAGTAAAAATTATATAAAACGGCTTTTTTCGGTGAAAAACCACCATAAATTAACGCACCCACGTCACCAATTTCTTGTGGAATTTCATGCGCGATAATCGCAAAAGCTGTTGTCACGCCAAGAATGGGATCCGTTAAAAAACTGCCCGCAATCAACACGCCATCCACAAAATTGTGAATCGCATCACCCACTAAATTCATTTTCGCCATCGGTTGAATGGCATTAGTTTCGGAATGGGTAAAATCCACGCGGTGATCGTGTCGCCAGCGCACAATTTTTTCCAACACGAAGAAAACGAAAACGCCCAATAACGTCATTAAACAAACGGTTGAAACAGAACCTTGTCGCGCCACTGCATCAGGAATCAAATGAATAAAAGCATCGCCTAATAAAACACCGACCGCCAATGCCACTAAATAGGGCACGATTTTTTGCAGTTTTTCGGGCTTAATCCACAACACAAACAAGCCACTTAATGAGCTAAAACTCACTAAAAGACTCGCGCCAATCACAGCGGCTAGAATATCGGAAGGTACATTCATTTTGAAAATTCAAAGGTGACGTTATGAACTAGCGCTTTTTTGTTTGTCGTACCATAAACAAAATTTGCAACAGAATTGGGTAACCAACTCAACAAAACGTAACTTAACGTGACGCAAAAAACGACACAAAAGAGACGATTTACTAATTTTTCTGAAATCATAGCGTTTCACCTTCTTCATCAATTTCGTCTAAAAACCAAACAGGAAAATCATCTTGATAATCGCGCCACACGTTTTCACCCGCTGTAAATTCTTCATCAGTTAATAAACAGGCATTTAACTGGGCAATCGCTTTTTCGTGATTGATGTTTTGCCCAATGAAAACCAACTCTTGCCTGCACTCGTCAAATGATTTTTGCCAACGTCCCGCGCAACCATATTGCATGGTACCGCCTGCTTGTGACCATGAACCCGCCCATTCTAGGCGTGTTGCTAACCAAAAAAAGCCTTTAGACCGCAATAAGGTGCCGTTATCCCATTCATCACGATGCAAATAATCATAAAAACGGGGGGTGTGAAAAGGGCGATTTGCCGTAAAAACAAAACTCGTAATGCCGTATTCTTGTGTTTCGGGTTTGTGCGTGCCGCGTAATTCTTGCAACCAGCCCGGCGCTTGCTGAGCTTGTTCAAAATCAAATTTTTGGGTATGTAAAATTTTTTCTAATGGCACTTGCCCCATGACCATTGGAATGATCTCAGCATTAGGATTTAAATTTTTCAAAATCGCGGTGAGATTGTCACTTTCTTCGCGGCTAATCAAATCGATTTTAGATATTAAAATGACGTTACAAAATTCAATTTGTTCAACCAATAAATCTGAAATGTTACGCTCGTCCTCTTCATTCACCTGCGCGTCAATGTCTTTGAGAAACGGTGATTCAAGATAATTTGGCAAAAAATTGAGGGCATCAACCACCGTCACAAGCGTGTCTAAACGAGCAAAATCTGACAAACTCACACCGCTTTCATCTCGAAATGTGAAGGTTTCCGCAACCGGTAGTGGTTCTGCAATACCTGTTGATTCGATTAACAAGTAATCAAAGCGTTGCTCTTTGGCGAGTTGGGTAATTTCAATTAATAAATCCTCACGCAAAGTACAGCAAATACACCCGTTGCTCATTTCAACTAATTTTTCTTGCGCATAATTTAACGACATCTCATTTTTCACGAGCGCAGCATCAATGTTAATTTCACTCATATCATTGACGATGACAGCAATTTTCAACCCGTTTCTATTAGACAGTATGGCATTTAGTAAAGTGGTTTTGCCTGCCCCTAAAAATCCCGACAAAACAGTCACTGGAAGTACCTTTGTTATCATCACATATTCCTCTAATTCCATTAAAAATAGATACGTTATAATGTATCTACTTGGCAAAAAAATTACGCTATCCTGTTTTCTTCATGCAACTCAATTGACTTGAATGCAACGCTCACACACGCCATGAATTTCAATGATTTTGCTATGCGCCATAAAATGGGCTTGTTGAAGTTCTGTTTTAATACTTTCCATAACGCGTTCTGCGCTGCGTTCTTGAACGTTTTCACATTTTTTGCAAATGAGTAATATTAACTCATGAACATGAAGCGGATTACTACAGCCAATAAATGCGTTCAAACTTTCGACGCGATGAATTAACCCTTTTTCGAGCAAAAACTCCAATGCACGATAAATCGTCGTCGGTTTTGCCGCACCTTGAGTCCGCTCGCTCGGTTTGAATTTTTCAATAATATCGTAGGCTTTCACAGGATGATGATTTCGCCAAATCAGCTCTAGCACTTGCCGACGAATATCCGTCAGCACACCTCCTTTTACTTGGCAAATTTGCTTCGCATTTTGCAGTGCCTCCTGAATGCACGTATCATGATCATGTTTGTGGTTGCGCTCGATAGAAGGCGACATCATAAATTTAGAGTAACGAAAGTTTAATATGTTATTAATAAGTTACAATATAACATATCGTTTAATTATTCACAACAGAGCACCGCATTTCCAATTCCTCACTGAATTTCCTCTTCCAATGAAAACTGCGTTAATGGGGCGCGCGATAGGGAATTCGAAATATAAACGAACGTTTTCTTGTTGATAACGATGTATCAAATCTTCCCAGCTTTGATATGTTTGATACTCTCTTATTCCTTCAGTTTTGTTGCGCCTATAAATTTCCTTCCCCATTGCAACAAGTTCGGAAGGCGTTTTTCCATTAATACGATTAAAAAATTTATCATTGTCTTTTTCTGTTTTTCGCAATAATTCAAATGAAATTTCATATTCAATACGAATTTCTTGAGGTAATTGCAGTTTTATCATTTGCATAGATTTGTAAACGCTTTTATCACTATGACCGTTAATTTTTTGTTCATCATTACAGGCACTCAACAATAAAATCGCTAATAACACAGGAATTTTTTTCATTTTCAACATAAGGCTGTTTACACTTTATTGTTCAACTGTGACAAATGCGATTTTAGAAATACCCGCATGTTGAACGGTTGCCATGACTTCAGCGACTTTGGCATAAACTACAGCTTGATCGGCATATAAATGCACACCAATATCGTTATTTTTAGCAAACTCATCTTTTAGGTTACTTTCTAGCATTACTAAATCAGATTGAGGAACTTTGTTTATTGTGATATTCCCGTCTGCTTCAATACCTAATTGCAATGGTTGGCTTTGCGTATCAGCAATTGTTTGCGTTGTTTTAGGTAACTTAACGGCAACTGATTGAGTCAATAATGGCGCTGTCACCAATAAAATAATGACTAAAACCAGCATCACATCCACAAGAGGTGTGACATTAATCTCACTCATTGCACTTTCATCATCGGATTGGGGTTTAAAAGCCATCTCAACCTCCTATGCAATGGGCAGATCAGCAACAAGTAAAAAATGAGCAACAAATTGCTCTAATTCTTGTTTTTGTTTTTTCACGCGACGCAGAAAAAAGTTATAAGCTAGAACAGCGGGTACAGCTACTGCAATACCTATAGCGGTAGCGACCAATGCATCACCAATAGGACCCGCTACGACATCAAGGCTAGTGGAACCACTCTGCGTAATGTCGTGCATAGCGTGCATAATACCTAGCACTGTGCCAAATAGACCCACAAACGGGGCGGTACTACCAATACTGGCAAGCAAGGTTAAACCACTTTCAAGGGTGTGTTGCTCGTGTTGGAGTTGTTTGCGTAAAGCATGTTCAAGTAGTTCACTAGGATTACCCGCATATTTAACACTTTGCCCTTTTAAACGCTGATATTCATCTAGCCAAAATAAACCTTCATAAGCTAAATGCGATTGTGTTCCCTTAAAAATATCATCGGACAAACGTTTAGCTTGCTCCATATTGGCTGAATTCCAAAACGCATCACCAAACACATGATTGTTTCTCGTGTTCACCATAAATTGCCACGCCTTGTAGAAAATCAATGTCCATGTGAGCACAGAAAAAATAATCAAAATGTAAAACGTAAGATCAATAACAAAATGCGTGATTGAATCAGTCATTTTTGTTTTCCTTTATTTGGGAGGTTGAAATTTAATTGTTTTGTTGCCTTTGAAACTCACTGCTTTGCCATTCACGATTTTTGGCTCGAATTCCATTTCCATCAAACTTTCTTTGATTTCAGAAATGACGTCATCGTCAAACATATCCGCAGGTTCGGCATTTTTGAGCGTTGCATTTTGAACTTTACCATCGTCGCTAATCGTAAATGTGAACGAAACAGAACCCGCAAAATTACGTCGTGCGTAACGGCGTTGCAAACGTTTTTCGATGCTATCGCAGTTTTCGCACGTTCCGCCTGAACTTGCCGAACTTTCAACGCTTGTTGTTGAAACGGTTTCAATGGGGTTGCTCACCGCCTTTGCAACCGATTGAACTGGCACAACAGGTGTGAAAGTCGGCGCGGCTTCAAATTTTGGAATACTGACTGCGGCATTTTCAGACGTGGTGGTTAAAATTTTCGGTTGCAAAACAGGTTTTGGCGGCGTGATTTTCTTCACAGGCTCTGGTTTTGCAATCGGTTTGCGTTTGACGATTTCTTTTTTTACCACTGGTTTTGGCAGTTCAGGTGGCGGCTTAGGTTTTGGAATCGTCACCATCGCTACTTCCATAATTTGCGGCGGTTTTTTCGGTTCATCTTTAGGCGAGTTTGCTAATTCAAAAGCAATCGCACCATGCAAAATAATCACGGTCAGAAGCATTAAAGCACCGCGCAAACGCGAATCTTTCAGCTCTTGTTTTGACGACGCAAAAATGGGAAAACTTGTAAAAGTCGAATTTGTTTTGTCCATAAAAATTACGTTTCGTTAATGATTTGCACAGTGATTGATTTCGACGGTGATGTGAACTAATTCTTCATGAATGCTCAGTTGTTTTTTGAAATAATCGGGCGTGACGGTTTCGCTCGTGAGCAATGACAAAATGCACGCATATTTGTTTTTACTCACGCGCCAAACGTGTAAATCCGTAATTTTTGCTTGAATCGGGCTATCGTTAATGACTTCAAAAATTTCTCCGACAACAGGCGCGTCCATTTCGGCATCGAGTAAAACGCGCCCTGTGTCGAGTAACAAACGATACGCCCAAATTAAAACCAAAAACGCACCGACAATTCCCATCGTGGGGTCAAGCCAATTTGTACCCCAAATTTTTCCACCAAACAGCGCGATAATTGCCAACACAGACGTTGCGGCATCGGCGATCACGTGTAAATAAGCTGAACGTAAATTTAAATCCTGATGATGGTGGTCGTGCGAATGTCCGTGAGAATGGTCGTGATGATGCCCGTCTTTTAACAACCACGCACAAAGTAAATTCACCACTAAACCTGCTGCCGCAATCGCAATCGCTTGGTCGTAATGAATCGGCATCGGTGTAATTAAACGCTGTGCCGATTGATAAAGCATCAGCCCCGCAACGCCAATTAAAAAAATCGCGCTGGTGTAACCGCCGATGATTTCAATTTTCCATGTCCCAAAGGCAAAGCGTTCATCGTGGGTTAATTTTCTCGCGGCGCGATACGCAAACACCGATAAACCCAACGCTAAAACGTGCGAACTCATGTGCCAACCGTCAGCAAGTAAAGCCATTGAGTTGTAAAACCAGCCGCCAAAAATTTCGCCAATCATCATTAGCGACGTTAAAAATACCGCCCATTTT
>Ga0214168_1001206_pt1 | contig 10391 bp, 9 predicted proteins | sample LakMenepilimnion_FD_153002 | JGI IMG/M metagenome (GOLD analysis project Ga0214168, IMG submission 153002) | Freshwater microbial communities from Lake Mendota, WI - Practice 29OCT2010 epilimnion v4 | ecosystem: Environmental > Aquatic > Freshwater > Lake > Epilimnion/Euphotic zone | place: Lake...
CCTAGATGGCTTGCCCCGGCCGAGAATAAAAAGGTGCCAAGTAATACTTGGGCTAGATTTTTTATTAACGCCATGCTCTAAGTAAAGCCGATATTAAGCTACTTAGGCTATCTTTGAACTATGAGTAAACCATTAACAGTTGAAAGATTACGCAAAACCAATATCTACGCAGGTGTATTACACCTAGCCCAAATGGCAGCAGTTCTTGCCCTAAGTAGTGACTTCTCACTTCCAGTAACTGCTACCTATATGTCTGGTCCCCCAGGAACTACATATGCCGATCCAATTGTGTTATTTGATACCCCAATTGGATTAACTGTTGCTATCTTTTTAGGCCTTTCAGCCTTCTTCCACTTTTTAGTTGCAAGTGGCAAGTTTTATCCAAGATACTCAGCAGGATTGGCTGCAAAACGTAATTACTTTAGATGGGTTGAGTACTCAATTAGCTCATCGGTAATGATTGTTTTAATTGCCCAGGTAACTGGGGTTGCTGATATCACAGCAATCATTTCAATCTTTGGTGTTAATGCCTCCATGATTTTATTTGGCTGGCTACAAGAAAAATATGAAAGCCCAGGCAGTGGTGGTTGGTTGCCATATATCTTTGGCTGCATCACTGGAATTGTGCCCTGGATTGCACTGTGCTTTTATGTATTTGGCATCGGTGGTGCAGGTGAGACAAAGGCGCCAGCATTTGTTTATGTCATTGTCTTAACTATCTTCTTATTCTTTAACTCCTTTGCCTTAGTGCAATTTTTACAATACAAAAAGGTGGGTAAGTGGAGTGATTACCTTCGTGGGGAAGCTACCTATATCACCCTCTCTTTGGTTGCTAAATCTGCTCTTGCCTGGCAGATCTTTGCCAATACTTTGATACCACCTGCTTAATAACTGCTTAGTAATTACTTAGAGTAATTCAACTAACACTTATCAGGTAGATCATCTGATCTAGGATTAACAGATGATCTACCTGATTTTATTTTCTCTTATCACCTCACTATTTGTGTCCCTGCCAACTGCAGCAAATGCAACACAAGCTCCTAATCTGCAGGTTAGATCAGATGATGTTAGAGCTAGTGCAACCTCAGGTGGCAATTTACGAGGAGCAGCACTTGCAGTCTTAGAAAATGATGAACTGCTACTAGGTGGTGGCAGAGCAGGAGGTGAGTTGTTTTTATATAACTTAGAGAGTAAAAAGCTAACTAGGTTAGCTTCACTAATTGCTGCAAATAGACGGGTCAATGACTCTAGATTTGCTATCAATGATATTGCAGTTTTATCCCAAGACTCTAAATCTGCCAATCTATTAGTTTCCTATCCAAGATTAGGTCTGCAGCGAGATTGTGTTGAGGTAGTAGTTGAAAATGTTAATTATGATCGGATTAATCAAAAAATTAAGCGGGTTAAAACTTGGTTAGTCACAAAGCCATGTGTGCCAATATCTGCAGTTCAACATACCTCTGGCAGGTTTGCAGTAATTGATAGTAAATCTGCTTATGTAACAATTGGCGATTTAGGTTATACCCAGATATCAAATCGTAAGAAGCGGGGCGATCTAGGATCAATCTTTAAGGTAAGTAGTACATCAGTTAGTAAGTTTTCACAGGGACATCGAAATGCCCAAGGAATACTTTTATATAACGGCAAAGATTTATTAGCTGCAGAACATGGCCCACGTGGTGGGGATGAATTAAATTTAATTAAGGCTGGCACTGATTACGGTTGGCCATTTGTTACCTACGGACAGCCATATGGTTCAGGTGATTATGTTCGGCCAAGTAAGACTGGCACACATGCAGGTTTTGTTGAGCCACTTAAGTATTGGGTGCCATCAATTGCACCAACTGAGTTAGTTCAATTACCTAAGAGTGGTTGGGGTGATTGGAGTAATCAATTAGTTTTAGGAACTCTGCGTGAGCAGGTATTAGTTTTTATGGCAGTAGATGAGAGATTTACAGTAACAAATACGGTCAATGTTGATATTGGTGAGCGAATTCGAGATCTTGAGGTTTTAAGCACAAACCAACTAGTTGCCACCACAGATAGCGGAGCGTTACTAATAATTAACCCAAGGGCTTCTTAAGTATAAGTACCAGCAAAATTTATACAAACTACCCACACTTTCTAGGAGTTATCACTAGATTATGTGTAAAGATAGGGGCATGGTAGAGCGCAAGGTTGCTAAAGGCTTAGGTAAGATAAATTTATCTGCCAATCAAGTATTTATAGCTGCAATTGCCGCACTTTTAGTTGCCTTGGTTGTTGTTTTAAGTATGGTGGTAAATAAGGTAAATAATTACTACCCACCAACGGTTGGATTTTCTGCTGTTGGCAGTGCATCTATTACCCCAGATGGAATTAAATTAAGCGGATCTGCAAATGCCTTGGCAAAATCCTCTGCTGCAGGTCTTGCTGAAATTTCAAAGATTAGTGAGAGTATTAGGCAGGTATTAGCTGCAAATAATGTTGATAAGAAAAATATCTCTTCAGCAAATCTTTCTATTTACCCTGAGTACTCATACACCCCAACTGGTGGGCGAAATCTTTTAGGTTATCGGGTAAGTCAGGGATTTGAGGTTGTATTAGAAGATGGCAAAGCAGCAGGTGGTGTAATTGATCAATTAATTAGAGCAACTGGTGATAAGTTTCAAATTAACTCCATCTCATCTTATGTGACAGATCTTGAGGCAGTTACTAAGAGTGCTAGGCAGGATGCAATTGCTAAGTCAAAGATAAAGGCTCAAGATTACGCACAGTTAACCGGTAAAAAGTTAGGCAAGATTTTATCGATTAATGAAAGTGGATCTGAAGCACCGGTTATGCCGATGGCAACAAGTAAAGAGGCACTTGGCACATCTTTTGATATGGGATCAACCAAGGTTGAAGTATCACTATTTGTTAGCTGGGAGTTAAAGTAAAACTTTTTTTACCTATCTAACCTCATCTTGGGCCCGGCTTAATCTTTGTGAGATATAAACTGGAATTAATGAAATTAAGATAACAACTGTTGCCACCACATTAACCACACTTGCCTGATTTGGCCGAGACATCTCTTTTAATATCCAAAGTGGCAAGGTATCAACACCAGGAGGTGCGGTAAAGATTGTTACTACTACCTCATCAAAACTTAAGGCAAAGGCAAGTAGAGCACCTGCCACAAATGAGGTTCTAAATTGTGGAAAGGTAACTAATCTAAAGGTTTGCCATAACCCAGCACCTAAATCAGCAGATGCCTCCTGCAAGGATGGATTCATTCGCTTTAATCTGGCAAATACATTGTTAAATACCATCACAATACAAAAAGTAGCGTGAGCAACAATCATGCCAAAGTAGCCGATATTAAATCCAGCTGGTGATAAAAAGTTGCTATAGGTATTACTAAATGCCACACCAGTTACCACACCAGGAAGTGCAATTGGCAGCACAACCAATAGATTTACAGTTGCCTTACCAAAAAAGTCATAACCTTTAAGTGCAAAGGCAACTAAGGTGCCTAGGAAGGCGGCAATAATCATTGAGCCAGTTGCAACAATTAGTGAGTTTAAAAGTGCGGTGCGAATTGGCTGATAAGTGGCCGCAAACTCCCACCACTTAAGGGAGAAGGTCTCAATTGGCCAACTTGAGATATTTGAAAAGTTAAATGAGTTAAGAATCAATACAAGCAATGGCACATACATAAATACCAAGATCAAAGCTACTAACCCAATAAGAAATGCTCTAGTTCCAAAAGATAGTCGTAACATAATTACATCCGCTCCAAAGATCCGGTGCGACGAGCGACCATTAGGTAGATAACCACAAATGCAATTGGCACCATAGAAAAAGCTGCTGCTACTGGTGGATTTAAATTAATGTTGGCAGCAATAATTGAGCCAATCATTTGGGTTGAGCCACCGGTAAATTTAGCTGCTAAGTAATCACCCAATGACAGTGAGAAGGTAAAGACTGAGCCGGCAATAATTGCTGGCACGATTAATGGCAAAACTATCCGATAGATAGTAGTAAAGCCCTTTGCTCCCATATCACTTGAGGCATCAAATAAATTTGGTGGAATTTGCCTGATCGCAGTAAATACTGGCAGTGCCATATAAGGAAACCAAAGATAGGTCAGAGTTAAAATTACAATCGGAATAGAAAAGGTTGGGCCAGATAAACCAAATGGTGCTAATGCCCAATTAAAAAAGCCCTCTTCGGTAAAGACTAAGCGCATAGCAATAATCTTTACCAAGTACCCTGCCCATAATGGCAAAGTAATCGCAACAGCTAAAGCATTTCTAACCCAAGGTTTGGCAATCTTTGCCATATAAATACCAAGGGGAACAGCAAGTAGGACAGAAATACCAGTTACCGAAAGTGCAATAAATAATGTTCTAATTGAGGTGGATAGATAAGCTGGAACGGTAAATATGCTTACAAAATTTTCTAGGGTAAAGCCGACAATAACCTTTGAGGTAAAGGGATCAACAAACCAAAAGGCGGTTACTAAAAGTAAAAATAATGAGAATATATATACGCCCACAATCCAAAACATTGGCAGGGCAAGAAGGCCAAATAATCTAAGTTTGGCCCGCTTATATAAATAAGCAGAGATTGGCCGGTTACCAGCTTTGGTAATAGTTGTACTCATGCCTACCTAACTACTTTATATTTTTCTTAACTAACTTTCTGATTAGAAATATGAGGGGATTTTTTTATAATCCCCTCATATTTTTTTTCACTTCTTTAGTGATCTGCTACTTAATTAACCTTTTACAGTTAACCAAGCATTAGTCCACTCCTGGAAGCTGGTGCACTTAACATCCTTGCGACCATCAACACAGGTTTCAATTGGAGTTGTCCAAGGCCAGATCTTCTTAAAGAACTCCTCGTCCTCTGCAGCAAACTCATCACAGTGAGCCTGAGTCTTTGCATCTGTGCTACAGAAAGCAACGTTGGCAGGTGCCATACCGAAGTTCATAGCGATTGCACCATTTACAGAAGCTGTACTGGTGTAATCCATCCAGGCATATGCACAGTTAACATTCTTAGTCTTTGAGCTAACTAGCCATGAGTCATACCAACCAGTTGAACCTTCTACTGGAAGTGTGGTCTTGATATTTGGCTTAGCTGCAAACTTACGAAGAATTTCCCAAGAGGTACCGACAACTGTATTGCCGCCAACAAATGAGGTTATTTGCGCTACTGCATCTGACCAGTACTCGCCCACAATCGTATTTTGTTGCTTTAGCAATGCAATTGCTGCATCTAATTGAGTCTTATCTAGAGCATAAGGATTCTTAATTCCTAGCTCTGGCTTGTGATACATCAAGTACACAGCAGCATCTGCAATGTAAATAGGTGCATCGTAAGCTGTGATCTTGCCCTTGTATGGGCTATTTGTTTCCCAAACTACATCCCAGCTTGTAGGTGTTTCTTTGATTACATCGCTGTTGTATTGCAGAAGATTTGCACCTCTGCCGATTGGGACACCGTATGGCTTGCCATTAACAGTGTCATAGATGTTATTGCGCATTCCAGTTGCAATTTCATCACCAAAGTTTGGAATTAAATCAACATTAAGAGGTTGAACATCGCCACCTACAATTAAACGTAGTGCAGCATCACCTGATGCAGAAACAATGTCATATTGACCTGTTCTCATCAAGGTAACCATTTCATCGCTGGTTCCAGCTACGCGTGGCTTAACCTTGCAACCAGTATCTGCCTCAAACTTGTCAGTCCACTTTGGATCAACAAAGCCGGCCCAGTTAACAATGTTTAATTCGCCTTCAAAATCGCCCATTTCTTCATGCATAGGAATATCTGGCACTTCAATCTTCACTCCAGATGCATCATCACTTGATGAACAGCTAGAAAGAATCATCGCCGATACTGCCAATAGGCTAAGTATTGAGAGTTTCTTACCCTTCATTTATCTTCCTTTCGCCTGGCTTAACTTTTAAGTCAGATTAGGTTGGTATCACTGCCGAGTGGTCGCTTTTCCAAACGGCACCGACCCGATCGCCAGTTTCAAATCGGTTGATCTGATCTGGCAATTCTTCATTTATTCTGGTGGCAATTACGCGCTGACCAGATTGTGTTTGGATTAAGAAAATTGTGGTTGCGCCAATATATGAGGCTTCGATGATTGTGCCAACTACGCCACTTTCACCAGTATTTAACTTGGTATCAGCCGGTACTAATTTGATGCGCTCTGGTCTGATATTGACCATAGTTGGGCTACCAAATATCTCCTTAGCAGCTGCGCCTTCAAATATATTTGAAACTCCTAAAAAGCTTGCCACAAACTTTGTTTGTGGTTTTTCATAAACCTGCTGTGGGGTGCCGATCTGTTCAATTGAGCCCTCATTAAATACGGCAATGCGATCACTCATTCGCATCGCCTCTTCTTGATCATGGGTTACAAAAATAAAGGTAATACCAGCTTCGCGTTGAATACGCTTTAGCTCAACTTGCATCTCTTCGCGTAATTGTTTATCTAGCGCACCAAGTGGTTCATCTAGTAGTAAAACCTTAGGCCTAAGTACTAAGGCTCTAGCTAATGCAATACGTTGGCGCTGTCCACCTGATAATTGGTGTGGTAGGCGCTGTGATAAGTGTGAGAGTTTTACTGAATCAATTGCCTCAAGTGCCTGTTTGGCTCGTTCAGCCTTTGGCACCTTTCTGGTGCGAAGTCCATACTCAACATTTTCTTGAATACTCATATGTGGAAAGAGTGCGTAATCTTGGAAAACTGTATTTACTGGTCGATCAAAGGGCGCTAAATCAGTTACATCTTGTGACTCAATTACTACTCTGCCTGAGCTAGCAGTTTCAAATCCTGCGATTAATCTTAAAACTGTGGTTTTGCCTGAGCCAGATGGTCCAAGCATAGAAAAAAACTCGCCAGCTTTTACATCTAGATCTAAGTTTGCAACTGCGTGGACTTGATCAAAGTATTTATTAACACCACGAAGTGAAACAAAACCTGTACTCAACTGATAAACCCCCACACCTTTACTCTTAACTTCATCTAAAGCTAATTAGCCAACAAACCCGATCAATGCTTGAGCCTAAACTACTCTCTCAGATATTTCTTGGAAAGGCACATAAAGGCTTAAATTACATAAAAGTTATAGAGGGTGCGGCAATTGGGCATATAAGTGGCTAATTTTTTAACTCCTGTGGATTGTGTATTCCTGCTTAATCTTTGGTGTGATTAGGTGGTTGAGCCATATCTTTAGCAATTATTGCCTCTACGATGAGTAAATGAGTACCCCATTTACACCACTATTTTCTGGCGGCACCGGCCGTAGTGGCACAACTGCAATTGTAAATCTACTAAACCACCATCCACAGGTTCACACCAGCCTGCCACGAGAAATCAAATACCTTACGGATCGATTTGGATTATTGGACCTAAATTTTGGCCGTCCAATAAAATTTGAAAGCAGTACTGAGGCATTGGTAAAAAGATTGTCAGGTAATTTTGGTTTTATTATTGGCAGATCTGCGTCAACTTTTTTTAATCAGCGAATGAGTAATCTATGGTGGCAAGAGGTTGGGAAAAAAGGAAAACCTAGAGGACTTTGTCAGGGTATTGAGTTAGATATTTTTACTGAGCAACTTAAAGTGTTTAATAAGATGAAAAAAACTGATCTATATCAGGCATCACTTAATCTTTACTATGAGTTAAGTAAGGCTCAGATTAAAAAATCTAATATTAGTTTCTTTGCTGACTCAACTCCTAGTAATATGCAAAATGGTAATCGAATAATTAAATTACTCCCTAATGCCTATTTTATTAATATGATTAGAGATGGCAGGGATGTTGCACTATCAGTTTCAAAGGAGCGCTGGGGGCCAGATGATCCAGCCTTGGCCCTAAAGTGGTGGCAAAAGCGGATTGTTTTAGCTAATCAAGGTTTAACTAAAATTGCACCAGAGCGAAAGCTTGATTTAAGACTAGAGGATTTAATTGTCTATAACAGAGATCAATCCTATAACTCAGTTTTAAATCTACTTGGGCTAGCAGATAATCCAGAACTAGCAGCTGAGTTTGATAAAACCTTTTCAAAAGAAAAAATGAGTATGGGTACTTGGAAAAGTGAGGTTAAATCGCCAGCGCAGTTTGAAAAATCATATTTAAAGATTTTAAAGCAATTATCAGATCAGGGAATTGAGATAAAGCAGTACTACTAATTACCCAGGATTAATCTATAACCATTAATTAAGATAATCGCTACTGCAACTAAACTAGCTAATGCTCGCTTTGGTAATTTTCCAGCTAGTAGGGCTGCAAATGGCGCCATTAAAGTGCCGCCAATAGCTAAGCCGGCAACTACTGACCAATTAATATCTATTCGATTTATATTGATTAAAAAACCAAGTGAGGCTGATAAAGCAATAATAAACTCAGATGCGCTAACGGTGCCGATAACCTTTCTAGGTTCAACACTTGTTACCGCTAATAATGTTGGGGTCACAATTGGTCCCCATCCCCCACCACCTGAGGCATCAACAAAACCGCCAGAAAAGCCTAGATATGATAAAAACTTAGGGTTTTTAATATCCATTACATTACCCGGCAAGGTACTAAATAAATTTCGATATAGGAGTAGAAATCCTAAAAATAAAAGTATGGTGGAGATAAAAACTTTTCCAGTTGATAGATCAATCCAAGATAGAAATAATGCACCTAGAAAAGCTCCAATTCCACCTGGAATTGCCAATCTAACCAATATCTTTTTATCAATATTATCTACCCGCCAATGAGATGCACCGGAAGCTAGAGTTGTACAAAGCTCTGCCATATGAACTGCAGTTGATGCTAAGGCAGCAGATGCTCCTAGTGTTAGCAATAAGGTTGAGCTAAGTAAGCCAAATCCCATTCCTAGCGCGCCATCTACTAGTTGGGCAATTGAGCCAGCTAGTGCAAATAACAACCAACTCAAATTATTTTCTCCATAATCTCTTTAACAACCTTTGCTATATCTTTACTACCATCAATGATTAAATTGGGATCTGTTGGTGCCTCATAATCTTGACCTACTCCAGAAAGATTACTCAGATTCCCATCTTTAGCCTTTTTATATAAACCTTTACTATCTCGCTGCTGACAAATCTCAAGTGGAGTATCAACAAATATTTCAAAGAACTCATCTGTTTCAAATAATGACTTGGCTCGTTGCCGATCACTTATATATGGGCTAACTAAGGCAACAATAACAATTAAGCCGGCATCGACCATTAACTTTGCCACCTGAGCTACCCGGCGCACATTCTCTGCTCGATCAGCTGGTGTGAAACCAAGATCAATATTTAAGCCAGATCTTAAATTATCACCATCTAAGACATAGGCATGTTTACCCAGGGCAAATAATTGATTTGATACTTCATTTGCAATTGTTGATTTACCAGAACCAGATAATCCAGTTAACCAAATAACTTTACTTTGCTGCAGTTTTTGCACAGACCGTTGTTCTTTACCAATTTGGTATTGATGAGTTGTTAAATTACCACTACCAAGTGCGCTTAATACCATGCCCGCACCCACGCTCTCCTTTGTGGCACGGTCAACTAGAATAAAATTACCAAACTCTTTCGATTTACTATATACCTCGAGTGCAACTAAAGAGTCTGAGACAAACTCAATAACTCCAATCTGATTAGCCGCTAAGGTATCTGAAATTGAGGAATCATTAGAGATAAAATCATGCTGTCTTAAAATTGAAGTAACAGTCACAGCCACATTTGTAACTCCAGAGATCAATGCATAGGAGCGGCTTCTAATTAATGGCGCATCATTAAGCCAGATAATTTGGGCTTTAAATCTATTATTAAAATCTAATGGGTAATCAGGGCTAGTTAAAATATCGCCTCTTGGTGCATCAATTTCTTGAGTTAACTGCAAAGCAACAGATTGTTGATCTGCTACCGAATCAACCTCGCCGGTAATATCAAATAGTTTTGCAATCTCAACAGTTTTCTTAGCAGGCCAAAGTTGTAATTTTTCTGACCTTTTTATGCTGCCCCCAAATACTCGGCCATAAATCACTCTGCCAGTTGGGGTGTTAATATTTAGCGCAATATCTAGCCTTGGGTAATTTGCTACTTGCTTATTTGAATTAAAACTCTTTATTAGCTCTAATAAACACTCTCCTTTATACCAACTAATTGCTTTGCTTCTACTAGCCAAATTCTCACCATATAAAGCGCTAACTGGTATGAAGCTAGGGTTTACTAACTTTAATTGGGTAATAACAGGGGTAAGTTGTTGGCAAATTTCATTAAATTTATCCTGGCTATAATCAAATTGATCTAACTTATTAACAATAATTATTATCTTTTCCACTCCCATAAAGGCGCAAATTGTAAGGTGACGTAAAGTTTGTTCTCTAACACCCTTAGTA
>Ga0214168_1001207_pt1 | contig 10387 bp, 7 predicted proteins | sample LakMenepilimnion_FD_153002 | JGI IMG/M metagenome (GOLD analysis project Ga0214168, IMG submission 153002) | Freshwater microbial communities from Lake Mendota, WI - Practice 29OCT2010 epilimnion v4 | ecosystem: Environmental > Aquatic > Freshwater > Lake > Epilimnion/Euphotic zone | place: Lake...
CATGGCAACATTTCGCACGCACTGTCGCAGGGCTTGCCCAACAACTTGGTGTTGAAAAGATGATTGGCATGGGTGCCTATCCATACGGCGCACCACATACACGCGCCGTTGGCCTTTCCACTACGTCCCCCGACGCTGACATTGCTGCGCGATTGTCATTTACAAAAAACTCTGTAGATGTTCCAGCCGGAGTTGAAGCAATTCTGGAACATGCATTGCACGACATTGGTATTCCTGCAATGGGAATGTGGGCACAAATTCCGCATTATGTGGCGTCCATGGCTTATCCGGCAGCAAGCGCTGCACTCGTCGAAGCGATCTGTCTTGAAGCAGGACTCACGCTCGACACTTCTGCTCTCAGACGAGAGGCTGGAGTGCAACGTGAGCGTCTTGACCAACTGGTGTCCAGTAATCCTGAACACGCTGAAATGTTGGGAAAACTAGAGATTGCGTACGACGAAATACATGGCATTCGGAGTTCAACTACCAATGACGATGCAGTTATCCCTAGTGTGGACGAATTAGCAGCAGAGGTTGAGCAGTTCTTGCGAGACCAGCAACCTGGAGGACAATCATGAAGGTAGATGGCGGACTTGGTACGGATCTCACGAAGGTTCCAAACGCAGCAAAAGAATTAGAAGCAGCTGGGTACTCTGGCGCATGGACCGCCGAGACCTCGCACGATCCGTTCTTTCCCCTCTTGCTTGGCGCAGAACACACAAGCACCTTGGAACTCGGAACTTCGATTGCCGTTGCCTTCGCGCGTAACCCGATGAACTTGGCCAACATTGGTTGGGACCTTCAGGCATATTCAAAGGGTCGCTTCATGCTTGGTTTGGGTAGCCAGATCAAACCTCACATCACCAAGCGATTCTCAATGGAGTGGAGCCACCCAGCAGCCCGTATGCGCGAGATGATTCTTGCCATTCGCGCAATCTGGGATACATGGGAGAACGGTACCAAGCTAGATTTCCGCGGCGATTTCTATACACATACATTGATGACTCCGTTCTTCACACCAGATGCAAAAGAGCTCAGTCCATTTGGAACACCGAAAATCTTTCTTGCTGGCGTAGGCGAATTGATGACAGAAGTTGCTGGTGAAGTGTGCGACGGATTCCTATGTCACGGATTTACCACCGAGAAGTATCTTCGCGAAGTCACAATTCCTGCACTTGCGCGTGGTCGTGCAAAGGCCGGCAAGACCATGGAAGGTTTTGAATTAGTCGGGCCAAGTTTTGTTGTAACCGGAACCACCGAAGAAGAGATGGCAGCGGCAGCCGCTGGTACACGCCAGCAGATTGCGTTCTACGGCTCAACACCTGCATACAAAGGTGTTCTCGACATTCACGGATGGGGCGGCCTTCAAGAAGAACTGAACGGATTGTCGAAACAGGGCAACTGGGTAGAGATGGGAAATCTCATTACAGATGAAATCTTGAATACCTTTGCAGTTGTTGGCGAGCCTGAGCGAGTTGCACCTGAATTGATTACTCGTTACGGCGACGTGATTGATCGCCTGAGCTTCTATGCGCCGTACAAGGCAAACCCAGATCGCTGGTTGCCAGTGATCGATGCGTTGAAGAAAGGGTAAGCGGTAGGGCTAGACGCCCAGTCCCACTAACCAACTCTGCACGTTGATACCGAGTTTGTCGACGTCATAGCCACCCTCTTGCAACACCACTGTTGGCAGCCCGAGCGCCGCCACTACTTCGCCACTGCGACGGAAACCATCGGTAGTTACTGACAAGTCACAGATGGGATCTGTAATGAATGTGTCTAGCCCAAGCGAGACCACGACCATCTGAGCGCCGAATGCTTGAATCTTTGCGACTGCGTCAGCTAGTGCATCAACATACTTATCATCGTCAGTGCGCGCAGCGAGTGGCACATTTACAGTGCTGCCAAGACCACGACCAGTTCCCGTTTCGTCCGCATAACCAATGGTGTACGGATACGCACGAGACGGATCGCCATGTAGCGATACATACATCACGTCGTCACGATCATAGAAAATCTCTTGTGTGCCGTTGCCGTGGTGGTAGTCAACGTCTAACACAGCAACTTTCACACCGGTAGTACTCGCAACATGATGCGCCACGATTGCCGCATTATTGAAGAAGCAGTAACCGCCATACAAATCTGTTGTTGCATGGTGACCTGGTGGGCGGCACAAACCATATGCAGCACGTTCGCCATCAAGCACTAATTGCATGGCAGTCATAGCAGTATCTACTGCGCCACGCGCTGCGGCATATGTGCCCTCAGTAAGAGGTGTTGTGGTTTCAAAACACCACCAACCCAAGCGACCCGTGATGGAAACTGGTTCAACACCATCAGCCATCTTGTGGCGAAGCGAAGGACGATAGAAGACTTCTGGCGTTACTTCTCGGGTTGGCCCGATGATGTCTTGATACTCCTGCCAAGCAGTAGTGAAGAAGCGATGCAACCCAGGGTTGTGTACGGCGTTGATGACATCAATACCCCACTCTGATGGCGACAACATTTCAAAACGAGAATCGGCAGAGAGCACTTCTCGAATCACTTCTCCCCGACCAATGTGCTCAAACGGAGAATGCACAGTTCCCTTCTCAATTTCTGAGTGAGGATCATGCAATAGATGCGCTGGCGTATAGACAACTTTCATGGCGCTAAGACTAGAAGATGATTAGTCGAAGCTTGGACGAGCACGCAATGAACGCTTCAATTCAGCCATTCCGCTCGCCGTGGCAATCACTTCAATGGCATCCCATAAACGCACTGCTTCGTCGCCACGTGGAATGGTGGAAATCACGGGACCAAAGAAGGATCCTTCGCGCACTCCACCAGGGTTAAAAGTAATGATGGGCGTACCAACATCTTTACCTGTGCGCTCAAGAGCGATCTGTGTTTCGTCAGAAATCAGTCGGTCAAAGGTTTCATCGTTGACTGCGTCGGCCCATTCCACAGGCAACCCTGCTTCACCCAGAAGTTTTGCGATGTGGCCTTCGATGTCGGCAACAAACAGTTCACGCTCTTGTTTGTTGTGCAAACTTGTACCCAGTGCGGTGTACACCTTGGCTACTGCTTCGTTTCCGGCGACAGAACGCGCTTTGGCGGCCACGCGCAAACCATATGTGCCAGCTGCGTGAACTTCCTTGTAGCCAGCAGGCATCTTGGAATAATCCATTGACTCCTGGTTGATCAACTTCAACGAAATGAACTTCCACGAAACGTCATAATTGCGTAACTGTTGTACTTCAGTCACCCAACGAGATGTGATCCATGCCCAAGGACATACAGGGTCGAAGAAAAAATCAAGGTCAGCCATGGCTAGACCCTAGCGATTTCTCGTTCTTCGAACGTTTCAATAATGTCGCCTGGCTTGAGGTCTTGGAAGTCGGACAAGCCGATACCGCACTCGAAACCTTCACGCACTTCACGTACATCGTCCTTGAAGCGGCGCAATGACTGAATGGAGCCCTTCCAAATGATGGTTCCTTCGCGAAGGAAACGAACCTTCGTGCCACGAGTGATAACGCCCGTACGCACAACACATCCGGCGATTGCTCCGAGTTTTGGAACACGGAAGATTTCGCGCACCTCTGCTTCGCCCGTAACCACTTCTTCGAACTCAGGAGCCAACAGACCGAGCATTGCTCGTTCCATGTCTTCCAACAGTTTGTAGATGATTTCGTATGTACGAATTTCAACCTTTTCGATTTCAGCTAATTCACGCGACTTGCGGTCGGGACGAACATTGAAACCAATGAGCGTTGCATTAGTTGTAGCTGCCAGTGTGATGTCGTTCTCGGTGATACCGCCAACACCACGATGGACAAATGCCACCTTGACTTCTTCGCGCTCCAATTTACGAAGGCTTTCCGTCACTGCTTCGAGAGAGCCCTGTACGTCGGCCTTGATAACAAGGTTCAGTGTTGCCACTTCTCCAGCCTGAATCTGACTAAAGATGTCTTCAAGCTTTACGCCACCTTGTACACGTGAATCTCCACGCTGGTTCAAGGTGCGACGCGTGTGACCACGTGAGTCACCTACAACGCGAGCAGTCTTTTCGTCTGGTGCTGCACGGAACTCATCGCCTGCTTGAGGCACAGATGACAATCCGAGCACCTGTACAGGTGTAGATGGGCCAGCTTCTTTTACTTGTTCGCCACGCTCGTTGATGAGTGCGCGTACTTTGCCCCATGCTGCACCAGCAACGATTGGGTCGCCCACTTTCAAGGTTCCCTTGTCCACCAAGACGGTGGCGACAGGTCCGCGACCAATGTCGAGGTTTGCTTCGAGAACAATTCCTTTTGCGCGTCCTGTTGGATTTGCAGTGAGTTCTTCTAGTTCAGCAACAACAGTGAGCTGTTCCAACAAGTCGTCGATACCCAAGTTTTGTTGTGCCGACATCTCGACAACGATGGTGTCTCCACCCCATGCCTCGGGAACCAATTCGTACTCTGCCAATTGAGTGAGAACTCGCTGTGGATCAGCGTTCTCTTTATCAATCTTGTTCACTGCAACAACAATGGGCACTTCAGCAGACTTTGCGTGATTAATGGCCTCAATTGTTTGTGGCATGACTCCGTCGTCTGCTGCAACAACCAATACAACAATGTCAGTGACCTGTGCACCACGCATACGCATCTTTGAGAACGCCGCGTGACCAGGTGTGTCGATGAAAGTGACTTTCTTGCCGTCTTTTTCTACTTGGTATGCACCGATGTGTTGCGTGATTCCGCCGGCTTCACCAGCGACAACATTTGCAGAACGAATTCTGTCGAGCAACGTAGTTTTACCGTGGTCAACGTGACCCATCACTGTGATCACAGGTGGACGAGTCTGCTGCAATGTCTCATCGTCATCATCAGAGTCATCGAACAATGCTTGCAATTCAGTTTCTTGCTGCTGACCTGGATCGACAAGAAGAACTTCAGCACCAACTTCAAGCGCAAACAATTCCATCTGATCGTCGCTGAGTGTCATGGTGGCTGTCACCATTTCACCGTGCTCGAGCAAGTAACGAACAACGTCTGCTGCTGTGCGATTTAACTTTGGAGCAAACTCTTGTGCAGACACGCCACGTTCAATAACGATGGTGCCTTCTGGAACTGGAGCATTGCTGTTGGAGTAGTTCGTGAACTGCGGCTGCAATTCATCGAACTCGCGCCGACGACGTGCACGTGACTTCTTACGAGGTGCGCGACGCTGACCATTACGTGGGCCGCCGGGACCGCCACCAGGACGAGGACCGCCACCAGGGCCGCCTGCGCCAGGACCGCCACCAGGGCCACCTGCACCAGGACCACCAGGTCGAGCGCCACCAGGGCCACCAGGACGAGGGGCAAAACCAGGACGTGAACCAGGGCCACCGGGGCCACCAGTACGAGGACCACCAGGACCGGTACGTGGCCCACCAGGACCACCAGTGCGTGGGCCACCAGGACCAGGACGTGAACCAGGGCCAGGACGCGATCCAGGACCAGGACGGAAACCGCTTGGGCCACCAGGACGCGGACCACCAGGTGCAACACGACCACCAGGAGGCGGAGGTATTGGTCGACCAGAGGCAGACATTGGTCCGGGTGGTGGTGGAATCGGACGAGGACCTGCACTTGGGCCACGCGGTGGCATGCCGGTTGGAGGCATTCCCGCTGGAGGACGACCTGCAGGAGTCGATGGTCGAGAAGGAGGTTGTGGAACGACTGGAGGGCGAGGAATCGCCCCTGTTGGTCGACCACTAGAGATAACGCGAGACTCACCGCTTGGGGCGGCAGGCGCCGCAGGTGCCGGGGTTTCCACCACTGGCGCAGGAGTTTCAACAACAGGAGTTGTTGCTACGGGTACTTCAACAACAGGCGTAACTGGTGATGGTGCAATAACTTCTGGCGTTTCTTCAACTGGATCTGCATCAACTTTTGCAGCAGCTGCTTTTTTCGCAGGAGCTTTCTTTGCGGCAGCCTTCTTGACAGCAGTCTTCTTTGCCGGTGCATCACCGTCGCCAGATTCACCGTCTGCTTTTTTAGCAGCGGCTTTTTTGGCGGGAGCTTTCTTTGCTGGCTTCTCTTCAGCGGGTTGTACATCTCGTACTAATCCCTCTTTGACGGCTTTACGACGAACACGGTCAGCCTGTGCTTCTTCCATGGAAGAAGACACATTCTTGACGTCGATGCCCATTTCTTTGGAGCGATCGAGTGTTTCTTTGTTCGTCCAGCCGAGCTCTTTTGCAAGCTCCGCAATTCGGATCTTCTTGATTGCCAAGGGTTAGGCCTCCGTGCTTTCGCTGTCACTCGATGAGCCGCCGGCCCACTCTTGTTCGCTGACCACAGACCCATCGGTGTTGTGGAACTGCAGCTCACCAGTTTCGTCGTTCTTGCGCCATTCGCCCTCTGCATACTCAGTGTTGCGAGGTGATTGACGTGGTTCGAAAATTCCGTTGGCTTCGTTGGCAGCTTGCGTTTCCGACTTGATGTCGATGCGCACACCAGTGAGACGTGCTGCGAGTCGCGCGTTCTGACCTTCTTTGCCGATTGCCAAAGACAACTGGAAGTCAGGAACGATGACATCAGCTTGCGTGTTGTCTTCGCTCAAGCGCACTTCAGTGACTTTTGCAGGGGACAATGCCTTTGATACGAAATCAACAAGGTCTTCCGAATAGGAAACAATGTCGATTTTTTCACCACGAAGTTCGTTGACGACCATACGTACACGACCACCACGAGCACCAACGCATGCACCCACTGGGTCAACGTTTGCGTCGTTCGAGAACACTGCAATCTTTGTGCGGTGCCCCGGTTCACGGGCACATGACTTGATTTCTACAACGCCGTCAGCAATTTCAGGTACTTCTAATTCAAACAAACGCTTGATGAGGCCTGGGTGGGTACGGCTGACCACAATCTGTGGGCCTTTTGCGGTTTTACGCACTTCAACGATGTACGCCTTCACGCGCGCATTTGGCTCTGGTCGTTCGTACGGAACTTGCTCCGCTTGAGGAAGCAATGCCTCTACCTTGCCCAGATCGAGCAATGCATAGCGTCCCTCTGACTGCTGCATGATTCCAGTAACAAGATCGCCTTCGCGGTTTGCATATTCCTCAAACTTGCGATCGCGTTCAACTTCACGGATGCGCTGGCTCATGACCTGCTTAAACGTTGCTGCTGCGATTCGACCAAGCTCATGCTTGTTCGGCGTATCGTCGCGCTCGTTGATCCAGTTGCCGTCGTCGTCAACGTCGTAAGCCGTGAAAGTCATGTCGAGGTTCTCTGGGTTTACCTCGACGATGACTTCGTCTGCAGCGTTTGGACGCTTCTTATATGCGGTTGCCAATGCTTCTACGAGCACTTGCAACAGCGAATCGACACTGATGCCATGGTGCTCTGCGAGCATGCGTACTGCTTCGGACATATCTAAGTTGCTCATTGCGCACTTACCTCTTGATGATCGGATGTTTGCTGATCGGATGGAACAGATTTTTGAGAAGTGCTGCGCTTTGCGGCGCGCGCCTCTTTCGAGTTTGGTTTTGGCTGTGATTCCCATACAAAGACTGTCTTTGCCTTTTCAATGAGTGCCAAAGGGATCTCAACAGACTGAGCAGTGTCGGTGACCCGCACTGTGGCAGTTGCGTCGGTGGCTGCAACGAGTGCGCCAGCGAAACGGCGTTGACCTTCATGCTCGGCAACGAGACGAATTGAAACGTCTTTACCTACTTCGCGCTGGAAATGATGAGGGGTGCGAAGATTGCGCTCGAGACCTGGGCTTGACACTTCGAGGGTGTAACGACCAGGAACGACGTCATTGTGGTCGAGTTCGCGACCGAGCAAACGGTTGACGCGAGAGATTTGGTCGATGTCGACCCCTGCTTCTTGGCCGGCAGGAGTGTCGATGGTGACCTTCAAAACGCCGCCTGAGAACTCCATGTCGTACAGTTCAAGGCCTAAGTCGTCCAAAATGGGGGAAACCATGGCGGTCACTGACGTAACTACATTGACAGACATATGACTACCTCCCGCCAAACATGGCACTAACAAAACAAAAGGCACGGGGGGTACCCGTGCCTCAGGTTCACCGAACTTCAAAGGACGGCTTCAAGCATAGCCATTCAAAGTAAGGTTTTGCTCCGATGCTTCGTCTCTCACAACTCTTCGTTCGCACCTTGCGTGATGACCCTTCCGATGCTGAAGTCCCCAGCCATCGCCTCTTGGTACGGGCGGGTTATATCCGTCGGGCCGCCCCAGGTGGGTACACCTGGTTGCCCCTTGGTTGGAGGGTGCTTCGCAAAGTCGAGGACATCGTTCGTCAAGAGATGGACGCCATGGGAGCACAAGAGGTTCACTTCCCTGCCCTCCTTCCTCGCGACGTGTACGAAGCCACCGGACGTTGGACCGAATATGGCGACAACCTTTTTCGGTTGAAGGATCGCAAAGGCGCCGACTTCCTGCTTGGACCAACACACGAAGAGATGTTCACACTGCTCGTGAAAGATATGTACTCGAGCTACAAAGATCTTCCTGTTTCTCTGTATCAGATTCAAACGAAGTATCGCGACGAAGCACGTCCTCGTGCCGGTCTGTTGCGCGGACGTGAATTCCTCATGAAGGACAGTTACTCATTCGACATTGATGATGACGCGCTTGCCGTTAGCTACGCGCAACATCGCGATGCATACGAACGCATCTTTGCGCGCCTGCAATTGCCGTACGTAATTGTGAAAGCAATGAGCGGCGCAATGGGTGGTTCCATGAGCGAAGAATTCCTTGCGCCTATCGAAGTTGGCGAAGACACATTCGTTCGTTGCTCGGCATGCGATTATTCAGCAAACACAGAAGCTGTAACTACTTCAGTTCCTACTGCTGATAGCAACACATACGATGCGTCGTCCACCATTGCAACCCCTAACTGCCCCACCATTGCAACGCTTGTTGATTTCTTAAATGCAAATCACCCGCGTACAGATCGTCCTTGGCAAGCAAGTGACACTCTCAAAAACGTTGTGCTACGACTACGCCAGCCAGATGGTTCTACAGAAACACTCGTCATTGGCGTACCTGGCGACCGTGAAGTCGACATGAAGCGCATTGAGGCGCAACTTTCTCCTGCAGAAGTAGAGCCACTCGACGATGCCGGGTTTGCTCAACATCGCACACTTATTCGCGGTTACATCGGACCACAAATTCTTGGAAAAACATCCGACTCTGGCATTCGCTATCTCGTTGACCCTTCAGTGGTTCACGGCAGTGCTTGGGTGACTGGCGCAAACACCAAGGACACTCACGTCATTCATTTAGTACACGGTCGTGATTTCACTGCAGACGGAACAATTGAAGCTGTTGAAGTGGCAGCTGGAGACCCTTGCCCTAATTGCTCAGCACCACTTGAAATTGCACGCGGTATTGAGATAGGTCATGTTTTCCAATTGGGTCGTAAATACGCAGACAAACTTGGGCTGACAGTTCTCGATCACAACGGCAAGCAAGTGGTGGTCACTATGGGCTCCTACGGCATTGGCGTCTCTCGCGCCGTTGCTTCAATTGCCGAAGTATTCCACGACGACATCGGATTGAAATGGCCACGAGCCATTGCGCCTGCCGATGTGCATGTAGTGGTCACGGGCAAGAATGGTGACGACATCACCATTGCCGGAGAAAAGATTGCGGCCGAACTTGAAGCACAAGGTCTTGAAGTACTGATTGACGACCGCAATGGAGTTTCGCCTGGCGTGAAGTTCAAAGATGCAGAACTCATTGGTATTCCCACCATCTTGGTCGTGGGTAAATCCCTCGCCGAAGGAAACGTTGAATTGCGAGACCGCCATGCGGGAACTAATGAAGCAATTCCTGTTGCAGATGCTGTTACCCGAGTGGTCGCACTCGCCCGAAGCGGTCAATAGAACCATGTTGCGGCGCATCATTGGTGCTGCTCAGCACTACGACTGGGGCGACTCTGTCTCCATCCCTCTCCTATTAGGAATGCCACTCGATGGAAACACGTGGGCAGAGATGTGGTTTGGGACTCATCATGTTGCGCCTTCGCATCTCGACACACCACATGGACCATTGCTCTCTTCAGAAGTTGGTGAGATGACAATGCTGGTGAAGCTCTTGGCGTGCGCGAAGCCATTGTCGTTACAGACACATCCAACAACGCAACAAGCTATTGATGGGTTTGCACAAGAGAATTCGGCTTCCGTCGCTCTTGACTCTCCGCATCGCATGTACCGCGACCCCTCCGACAAACCAGAGATGCTGATTGCTCTCACGCCTTTCGAAGCACTGTGTGGTTTTCAACCAATACAACAATCAGTTGCGTTACTTCGCACCATGAACTGGCATAACGAAGCCGATGTTCTTGAAGCAAACGACATTGCTCACTACGTCACCTGGGCCATGCAGCAATCAACTCC
>Ga0214168_1001211_pt1 | contig 10364 bp, 6 predicted proteins | sample LakMenepilimnion_FD_153002 | JGI IMG/M metagenome (GOLD analysis project Ga0214168, IMG submission 153002) | Freshwater microbial communities from Lake Mendota, WI - Practice 29OCT2010 epilimnion v4 | ecosystem: Environmental > Aquatic > Freshwater > Lake > Epilimnion/Euphotic zone | place: Lake...
GTAGCACTCTTAGCTATGTTCTCCTTACCTGGGTTCTTAGGAGTTACCTTAGAGGCTGATATAGAACGTCGTATATCCTCTCCTAGTGAGCCTATAGCATCGCCTCCTGGCGTAGTGGCACCCGGCGTAGTGGCACCCGGCGTAGTGATAGAGTCATTAGGCTGAGTGGGTACTTGAGCGCCATCTGGATCAGACTGCTCTATATCAGACTGAGTTGGTTTATCAGGAGTATTTGTATTTTTAAGTATGTCCCCGCATCCATTAGGTAAATCAGGTAGTTTAGGGAACTCTGGTATGTGAGGGATGAGGTCGACGTTTAACTCTATCTCATCAGGTATAGGCGGTAGTGTATTGAGAGATATAACTCCGCTTAGGGAGAATACAGAACCCGCGCCCTGGAATATGCTGAGCCCCACAGTTATGTGATTGTGAGTTATGCCCTGGAAGGCGCTCTTCAGTGCATAGGAGTTCATACCTTCAGGACTGAAGGTCATACCTGATAGACCGCCTCCTGGTATCGATGAGTATATATTGACGCGGCCCACTGGTATCTCAGCTGGCTCCTCTTTATCATCTGCAGCAGGCTCTCCTATAGGTGATGCGGCTGCTATTAGATCTACGTTAGTGGCTCTTGCTACCATCTCGCCATAGCTGTAGAGCTTCATTTCGTTTAATGATGTGCTAGTGTGTGTAGTAGCATAACTCTTGTAATCATTAGAGACCCGCTCCATCTCGCCTAGCGCCGTAGCCTTATCTACTTGGGCTACTGTCTCACTTCTATTTGATAGGCGTAGTCTATTACCGGCTCGCTGTAAGTCGTCGCCCTCTATAATTCGAGTACTATCCTTACCCATTGCGTAGTGGTGGTCGCTAATGTGATTAATGGAGTTCCCGGACTGCACTACATAGTTATCGGTGACGGACTGCATGAAGGGGGCCCGTTGCGTGATATTGGTATCACTCACAAACTGTATGTTATTGGCTACCTGCGTGAGTCTATTGGCAGGGGCAATATTGACATTGCCCTGACTTATATCAGCTAGCTCTGCTCTATCACTAAGGAGTGAGCTCTCCTTGAGCTTACGGATTCCATCTAGTGATTGCTCAGTATTACCATTAACTGCCGTACCTACAGCATTAATATTCTGTTCTGTATTAGACGCTATGCCCTCCCGCAGAACCTGATTGGCCTGTAAGTTCATGTCTCTTAATTCTAATAGCCCCTCTACTGCCCGTACGGGCTCCACTATAATCTGAGAGCTGATGCGACGAGGTTCAAACGGAGTGGTAGAGGCCGTTGCCTGCCCTAGTGTCTCTGCTGCTTGTTGGTATGCTGTGTTCTTGGATATCTTATTGAGATCACTGAGCGCGGGCCCCAGCGTAGGAGTGTTGCGGCCCGCGCCTAGATCTCCTTTCAGTAGTTGATCTTCTATTTTACTCATAGGTCTAGATCCTGTATGGCTCCTCGTTGATTATCTATTTCAGATATGGCTGCTAGGTTATTACCCATTATTACCCAGTGATCTAGCGTAGACCGCCGCAAATACTGCGAGGCGGTATATAGTAGATTACGTACCCGTCCTAGGCGCGTTCTCTCTGCATCATCAGCGAGAACGTATACCTCTACATCGGGTCGAGGGGAATTATAAGCATGTATGTAAGCCAGGTTGGTCATGTGTGCCGCCATAGCCACCAGGTGCGTATTGAGGCCCCCTGGATATGGTAATGAGGTTATGATACTGCTGCTTACCTGCCGTAGTAGGCCGGGCTCTGTAGGTATCAACCACTCCCGTAACTCATCTGGTGGGTCCTGGCTTAGGTCCTCATAGAGATTAAATAACGCTGGGTCTATCTGCCCGTGCCATAGATCCCATAGTAGATCCGGCCCGCCTGGCACCACCCAGTAGCGTTCTAGATAGGGAGCCTCTATATTCTGTATGGCGTTCAGGAAACCAGCTACGCGAGTTATACCAGTGGGTTGAGATAGAAATGCCTTGAAGAAGCGGTGGCTATCTAGTAGTTCCTCTACTCCTAGTGTTGCATAATACTCCTTCCAGTTGGGCTGCATGCTCCATAGAGTACGAGTGGCTTCATATACTAGACGACAGGGGCTGGCATAGTGCATCCTATAGCCTCCCAGTAGTAGGTAATAGCCTATGCTACTGGCAGAGGTCCCCCATACTCGCCTATCAGTTAGTAGTAGTGTCTCACTATAGTCATTGGGTGGTAGCCAATTAGGCCTCTCTGCTATACGCCGGTATCTATCTGCGTGCTGCGTAATGACTGTGTAGTCCAGATTACTCGATGTAGGTAGTGATAGTAACAGTATGAGCTGCTCCTCTAGAGAGCGAGTTATATCTCTCCACGTAGGACGGGTACGAGGGGCCGGCACCTTACGCATGATACTGGCTAGTCTCTCGTGAGAGCCCGCTATTAGAATAGATAGATTATTAATAGCCGCTTCATCTATGCGTGTTACAGCATCTGTATTAGCCCCGGGTAATTGAGGTACGGCCTCTAGGTTAATTAGCACGATATACTGCTCCTACTATGCTTTGCACTGACTCCTCCGAGTAGCCGAACCAGCGCGCTAGTTGAGCTGCCACTATTGGTCTATTAGCCGAGTTAGCTAGCATCATAAAGTTGTTAATTAGTGGTGTATCAGGCATTCGTTTTCTTATTAGCACTTCGAGACCCTCGGCGTTTACGTTGGGCCTCTCTCTACTATCAGCTCGCATCTGTATGGTCTGTGGCAGTCTTACACCTATAGTAGCTGCATTAAGCGCTAGTACCTGGCCAGGCATCATACGACGGGGGCTACTAACTAACTCTATACCACTCAGTAGCCATACAGCATCTAACCAATAGGGCCTTGGTATTATTACTATTAATGCGTAGCCCGCACGCGCATCACGGGTATCCGCATCGTACGTATATTGTGTTAGGAGCCTGAATTGATTTACGTGAGTGCTAATACCGCCCGCGCGGGCTATAGCTCTCTCTAGTTCATCCCCATCTCTACTAGTAGTTCTCATTAGTCTATATTAATCCCTTTAATACACTAAGGCGCGGGTCTACCGCATTCAGACCCCCACCTATACCAGATCTTACTCTCCACTCGAAGTGAAGATGGGGGCCAGTGCTACGGCCAGTACTGCCTACTTCGCCTATTACCTGTCCCTGCTTCACTATATCTCCTAATTTAACAGCAAACTTGCTCATATGCGCGTACCAACTCTGATTGCCCCCTACGTGTTCTAGTTTAACTATATTACCAAATCCATTATTCTCAAATCCGGCTGATATCACCTTGCCTGCCATAGTGGCTAATATAGGTGTGCCTATCGGAGCCCCTATGTCTATACCGTTGTGCATCCTACCCCAACGCCAGCCAAACCCACTAGTCAGAGATCCCTTAGAGGGTATTATGCCATTCCCAGAGCCTGGCCTACCAGGTATTACCTGACCTGCCAATGCGCTTACCTCATTGAACTGAAACCCGGGGGCCCCTGCTCCATAGGATAGAGTATTATTAGTCATAGCTCTATTAACCTGAGGTACAGAACCTGTATGAGTAATAGCATCGCGTTGGTTATAGGGCCACTTGAACTCTCCTGTACGGTTGAATATAGCATTAACAAATCCATCTATACCCTCTGCTAGTGCCTGCGCCAACTGTTCAGTAGAATAAGCACTATCGCCCGGTATAGTAGGGGCATTACCCCCACCACCACTCAAAGTAGATGGTGCCGGGCCCTGTCCTCGCCTATAGGCTAGATACTGTTTATATAGAGTAGCTAGCGTATTCTCTCCACCTCGTGCTTCAGAGGCCCCCGGTAGACTAGTCCATTGTTTCCGTAGCTTGTTATAGTAGCTTAGTATGTTACCACTCATGACCTCCTCTACCGTAGTACCAGTCTCATCGAGTATTAAATATAGTATGGCTAGATCCTGGTTCAGAGGGCTGAAGTCAGATAGCATTCCCCCAGTCTCTCTATTAATACCATCCCATGTCACATCTAAGATCTGGTACCTACCTGCAGCCGTGGTGTAGTTCCCTCGACTTCCTATTGGGAATCTCTGGCGGGGGTGGTCCTCGTAACTACTGAATTTAGATCCACCGTATAGTGTATTGTAATCGGCCCCCTCAAATTGTCCATCACTGATTACATCCAGGAGGGCCCTAAACTCAGGCCTATTCAGAAGAGGTTGTAGATTCTCTCTATTCCACATTATTTTGGTGTTCCTCCCTTCAGGGACTGTAAAATAGCACGGGCCTTCCCTTCGAAATAGGCATTTTGTGCTGCTGTATCGTTTCCTCTCATTAGGGCCTCTACCTGTGCATTCAATATTCCTACCTCAACTAGCGGTACCCCTCTATTGGGCCCGTATAAGCCGTTGCGGTGATTTCTGGTGAAGGCGCCGAATGTTTGAGCTAGTCTATCCTCGTATGGTAGTATCTCCTTACGGCTAGGTATGACGCCAGTGGCACCCCTATACTCTCCTGCCGCACCTGCGTCGAAGTGTATCTCTAGAACACCCGCGCCATTGGTCTTCTCCTGCACGGCTCTATCTAACACTGATTGCCAGGAGGTACCTATTGGTGGTAAGAATATAGATAGTTGGAGACCGTAAGAGGGGGCCAGTCTCTCCATTATCTTGAGGACCTGTTCATTCATCCAACTCTCCGCCGACTGACCTGGGGCCTGGGGTAGAGGTGTGCCAGCAGCTCCACTAGTACCTGATTTACCATCGCGGTGGCCGGCTGTTATGAACCAGCGAGTAGGCTCCTTATTAGTAGCACTCTGCCAGTCCTTATCATTCTTACGGCTTTCATTATATGTATCAGATACCTCAGGCCCCCTCTGTGTAGGTATGTCTTGTGCTTTATCCTCAACGCGCGCTATGCCCTCAGCCTGTCGTTGTAGATTCTGGCGGCTAGCCTCTAGGTAAGCCTGACATAACCGCCTCTCCTCTTGTATACGATAGGAAACTGTTATAGCAGTAGTCGTAGATACAGGCTCCTCCTCTTGCCCCGCTACCATAGGTGTTATGCCGCTAGGCAGTGACTCCGTGGTAGCCGATGTAGGCCTGATACCCTGCATCCTCTCTAGTCCATCCGCTCGGGCGCAGTGTCGTGCTGATAGCTGCATGAGATGATTGACACTGCTGCGGCGGTCGCCGTTAGCTACCAGGTAAATGTTACTATCACTGAATAGTATATTCTCTCCGCTTGTATAGAGAGAGCGGGTGCCTTCGTCATTGCGTATCTCTATAACACCGGGGCGGGGCTGTCTATCATAGGCCTCTGCTAGTGAGCCATAATCAGGGCTATCATACGCCGTATCTAGTGAATTGATGCCTGTTACGTGGAAGAAGGCATTGGGCTGTGTTATGCGATTAGGGTGCCCTAGTGGTTGGTTGAATGTCTGACCCTCGGGGCCGCGCTGATTAGGCTTCTGTAAATCACCATCTACGTATAGCTTATCGTAATTACCCTCTGAGGTATATCCGCCTAGGATGAAGGCATCCTCCATCTTCCCATCATTGAAGCCCACTATGACTGGCTGTCCTATCTCGAGAGGGTTGTATACGCCTAGCCCATTATGACCAAAGGGGCCGCTTATCCTAACATTATCCAGGATCATACCCTTCAATAGGCGCACCGAGCAGAAGTTACCTAGGCGGCCCTCCCTAGTGATACTATGGACTATACCGCGCTGTATGCCCCACTGGCTCTTACTGTACTTATAGGAATGGGGCTCAGAGTATAGGCCCCCATTGTTATTAGCAAACATTAATCAGCGCTTCCTTGAATAGTAGTAGTGTAATCTCTGTGTGTTAACTTATGACGAATCGAGCGTACTTTGTACTTCGGTAGTACCGCGTTAGCTAGATCAGCGTCTACATTGCTGACTATGCGGCCACTATTAGGATCAGCATAGTTATCATCAGTGGCATTGACGTGGGCCCCCACGTACCGTGTTAGTATATCACTGCCATCAGGAAAGGGCACGGCCCGCGCCGAGGGGCTACTTGCTACGTGTTCTCGCATGCGCGCTGATAGTTCACTCAACTTCTTCTTAGTAGCGTGCATGGTGCTCTCCTCTGCTATAGAGTCGTATGCTGATATAATCTGCCTATCGTGTATCAATGTATTATACACCTGAAACATCTCATTCGGATACCAGGTGGGGTCTCCTACTATCGTGATTTGTATCGTGCTAATATCTCTACTGGTACGGCGGGCCATGCCTAAGCCAACTAATAAAGCCCCTGTCTCTTTACTGATGCCTGCGTCAGTATAGGCGCTCAGGTTCTTATCCTCAACAACAGTGGCCCTACATGCAATAGGAGGCTTTCTATTAGCGTACTTATAGGGCGTGGCCTGTAACGTAACCTCAATGGCGTCATTGAATGAATCAGATGCACCGTTACCTCCATCATCAGTTACTATAAAGCGGTTAGTTGTGGCTATACTACTACTTACTACCCGCATGGAGAGTATGCGCTGTCTTTCATCAGGACATATGTTAAGGCCCGCCGGTAGGCTGCGGAAGAAATAGGTTCTATACAGTCTATTGGGATCTTGGAAGCCACTAGTATCGCCGCTATTAGGCGCTATTATAAAATCACCATTGATATGACTGAATGAGGCGTCTACTACGCGCTCCTCCTTGAGTAGAAACGCTGCTTGTATTATATCAGCGGGGCTCTCATTAATGAAGTTGAATACCCCGCGGTTCTGCCCCTGCTCGATAGGCGGACGCTGTAACCATATATGAGTACGGGGGTTACCCCCTGGGCTCATAGGCGTGAACATAGCAGCCCGTGTCCAACGCGGCGCATCTACTAGCTCTTCGCCTGGCGTAAGCTTATTCATGTCCTGTATGATCTTAACCTCAGAATTACTCGCATCTCCGGCTATTAGTTTATTAGCGAATAAGTATTCTATCTTACCATCTGCGCCTATGTCGTAGCCGCGTACAGTCATACCCTCCTTGAACTCTTTCCAGCAGCTGGCTACCTGCGGGCCGCTCTCTGTTTCAATAGGGGAGTAACCTACTGCAAAGTTCAGTATCTTACGCAGTATAAGGGCTCTATCGCCCTTCTGTTCCGGTGTGGGGGCACTGAATAAGGTATCTGGGTTAGATAGAACACGCGTGTTGTGTAGTAGCCTCATACGATCTTGACACGATAACACTACCTGCACACCTGTATTAGCATCAGCCGTTACCTCTACCTTCTCAATGAAGCCCCAGAATACAGGGAATAGAGTAGCGCCCTCCTTCGGTTTCATATCTGTATTTGGTATAGGAAATGGTATATCAGATAGATTACTGATATCTAGTACCTGCTTATCTGACCCTACCATCCCCATGTAAATTCGTATCTCATCCTCCTCGCTGAGGTAGGGGTAGCGCCCGCCCCTGTACTTACTAACATCAGGTAGCGCTGGTAGTAATCCTGGGGCATCTGGTACGGTTAGCGTTACGCGAGCTCTATTTATATTCCAGTTATCGGCGTTGATTATAACATCTACGGCGCGTACAGTCCAGCGACTCTTGTTTATATCTGTAGCGCATGTCTGAGTGCCAAATAATATAGGTTGTATATCACTAACAGCTGTGGCCAGCGTTATTACTGCAGCAGGTGTCTTAGGACGCATAATTAATAAAAAAGGGACTCAGGAAATCCTGAGTCCCATGAGCGGAGAGAATGTGGGATTATTGTGTAATACTATTCCCAAACGATGAAGAAGAGCTTCCCACAGATAAAGGACGAGTATTGTTTTTGAACTGCTGAACAGATTCAGGAATATACCGAATACCTTCAGCTACACCCTCCCAACGTTGTGCAGGTACGCGACGACCAGGCATGAAGCCGATGCTGTAACTATCTACCTTGCATCTAGTTATTTCATATCTGAACTTCGCCCTACGATTACGACTAGCAGCACTATTACTAGGGAACTCTATGCCGCTCTGATTATCGCCATTAGAAGCGATATTCCAGAAGTCGAGGGATCCTAATCTACGACTATCTGTTCCACTACGAGTTAGTGGATTAGTTACTAACTCAGACGCATTAGCATCGAAGGTAATCTGGAACCGGGGGCTCCGACCTAGTATTTGATCACGACCAATTTCATTAGTGCCGAACGTGCGGCCCATAAATTCACCATCAACTAAACCTTGTTCTAGTACCCACGCGATGTTATATTCCCCGTCTAGATAGACAGGTACGCGTTGGCCTAATTCTAAATAGGTCTCAGTCGAATTTCTAATACTGAGCGTCAGGGACTGGAACTTACCGAACCAGGCAACCTGTCCGCTACTAGTGTCATTAACCCAGACCTCGAAGTCAAACCCACTAAAGGGATCGAGACCAAAGTTATTGACAGCAGGAGTGAGGAAAAGAGCATCTTTAGATGACATTATATTACTCGCCTAAGGGACTGGTTTCTGTGTCGCGGCTAATCGTCACATAGATATAATCCGCGCTATAAAGGGGCTGGAATTGTAAACTAACGTATAGTTCGCGGCTAAAGTAAGCCGCTGTGCTATTATTGCTGCCATCGATGATGGCAGGCCGGAAGCTAACAATGTTGCCATTCCGCTTGAGCTCGCCCATAAAGGCATTAAGAGCGGCGGCTATCTGATTACGGACTAAACGACTATTAGGCATAGCCACATAATTCCGTAGGATAGCGTGCGCCCCCTGCCTAACAACGTCGTGAACCCGGCGTAGATATATACGCTCCCACGCAGGATCAGTAGATAGTGTAACACCACTAGCAAAGCGGTATGTACGGTCAACTGTATCCAGACTCAGTACCTCTAACCGCGCAGCTGAATAGATGTCCTGATTGCTGCGGCTAGTATAGTTATCCGTATCAGACTCTATGATGTTAAAGAGGGGCCCGACAAGAGACCGCGCTGCAGGACTGACAAAGAAGTCAATAGCAGCTAATTTACCTGCGTAAACAGCAGCACCAGGCACGCCATAGCGACTACTATTAGGTTGGCCAGCGTACGTAAACCAGCCTGCTACCATAACCGCACGGGTGGAGTTGAATCCACGCGTAACACTGGCAGCCAGAGTAGGGGTAGTGCGCGGAGGAGCGGCTAATACTGCAATACGAAGGCCATCACTATCACTAGCACGTTCGGCTTCAGTAATAAGAGCCTGCTGAACACCTACGTTGGTAGTGCCCACTAGGAGAATATGCACAGGTTGGTTCTCTAGAGTACGGATGATGCTAACATAGTCATCATTAGTTACAGGAGGCCCGTCGTATCCATTCTCTAGTGTTACATCCACTAACACATTAGGACCATAAAAGTCCACGTGGGCAGGGTTCTCAACATCAGTCTCACTCTCGTCAGGCGGGGCTAGTCTCAGTGGTGATTGACGTACTAGGGCGGCGTCGTAATTAATCGAGTCGATGGACTTAGGTAAGAAGAAGCCTCGGATAAACTTCGAATCGAGGAGTGCATTTAATTCACCTGATTCGTTTGTATCCCCCAGTTTAACAGTGTAAACTTCATCGGCGAGAGGTGGGTTGAAGGCACTACCATTTAGATCTTGTACAGTAAGGCGAAACTCGCTATTATTCACAGGATAGATACTAACCGTAACTTGATTACCCCAGTTACCCTCACTGACTGCCTGGAGGCGCAGGAGGGGGGTACCATTGAAGGTATAGAAATCACGGAATGCACTACGAGGACCATCCAATCCGCCCTGGAATGAGGTGAAATGAATAACGGGATTCGGAATAGTAGTGACTAATGCAGGGCTAGTGGTAAAGCCTCTATTAGCAGTGTTATCGTTTGCTGTTACGTAGAACGAGAAGCGATTGCTGATAGAACCAGTGAGAGCAGGCTCTAATTGAATGACTACTCCGTTGTCCTCAACATTACGAGTAATCTCACCAAAGGGCTCCACACCTGCACAGGCACTGATCAGGCTAGTGACAATCTGGTTAGGTAAATCGCCGCTAAAGATGGGCACAGAGACTACATACTTGTTAACTCTAATACTCCAGCTATTACCCTCTACTAGATTGAGGGCCGCACCGACTACAGTACCGAAACGAACGCTGATGTTATTACTAGTTAGTGGGATGAGAACGTTACTAGAACTACCTGCACCAGCAGCAATATTAACATCAATATCCGTAGTGACAGCCGCCCAGTTAAGTGGATTCTGACCCAGTGGTACAAATTGCCATTTAATAGTAGCTACACCAGCAGCGACATCATCAACGCGAAGGAAATATCGGCCACTGGTAGAACCAGTATACGGGCCCGTCGCGGCTACTGTCTCTTTACTATTGACTACAGGCGCTACGGCAGTAT
>Ga0214168_1001212_pt1 | contig 10362 bp, 9 predicted proteins | sample LakMenepilimnion_FD_153002 | JGI IMG/M metagenome (GOLD analysis project Ga0214168, IMG submission 153002) | Freshwater microbial communities from Lake Mendota, WI - Practice 29OCT2010 epilimnion v4 | ecosystem: Environmental > Aquatic > Freshwater > Lake > Epilimnion/Euphotic zone | place: Lake...
AAACTTTAGAAGATAAATCACTATCGTCGCATTTTCCATCAAATTCAACACCGAGGCTTCAACAAGTTGAAGCTCTTGAAAAGATACAAAAATGTTTTGCGTCAAACAAAAAATATGTTATAGCGTGTTTACCAACTGGTTCTGGTAAAAGTCATATTGGAGTTACTGTTGGTAACTCAACAAGAGATATGAGCTATAAACTGAAGTCATTAATCAATGATTATTCAGTTTATAAAAAAAATAAGAACGGTGATTACATTCATGAATCTGATTTTTTAAATGCAGATCCTAGTAGTTCTTATATTTTAACAATCACAAAATCTTTACAAGATCAATATCAGAATTTATTCAACGATATTCCAACCATTAAAGGAAAAAACAATTATCAGTGTGATGTTGATTCTGCTTATAGTGCTGAAAATGCACCTTGTCTTTTTTCCAAAAAATTAAAGCAAAATTGTTTTGATTGTGATAGGTGTCCATACTATAAAGCCAGAAATAATGCATTATCATCTAAAACACCTATTTTAAACTATAGGGTATTTTTCAATCTTCCTTCCTTTTTAAGGAAACGTGAAATTTATATTTGTGATGAAGCAAGTGGGTTGGAAGATGAACTTGTATCCAAGTATACTTTTGAATTAAAATATTCACAGATAGATAATGAAAACATAAAATATAAAAAAATTCTAACAGATGATTCAAAATCTGTTTTATTTTGGTTGCAAGATGTATATGTTCAATTAGAGAATCGTGTTGAATCTATAAAAACAACACTAAACGATATGGATAGTGGCGATAAAGCATATTTTAAAGAAATGCAAAAATTATCGAAATTGAATAGAATATTTAATTCATTACAAGAAACTTTGGAATATTGGGATTCTTCTTCTTATTTGGTCGAGAAAAGAGATAGTGATAGTTTAGTTTTATGTCCATATGACATAAAACCTATCGCAAAAAATATATTTTCCGGTGCAGATAAAGTATTGATGATGTCTGCAACTTTAAGTAATCATAAAGAATTTGCTAAAAGTTTAGGTATAGATGATTATGAATATTTTGAATCCGAATCAACATTTGACCCCAAAAAGTCTCCAATATTTTGCAGTAAAAAATTCAAACTTTCATACAACACAATGGAGCAAAACCTACCTTATGTGTTAGATGCTGCTGTAAGTTTGTGTGATAAGCATTCTAATGAAAAAGGAGTCATTCATACTCACACAAATTTTATTGCAAATAAACTGCAATTTAAAACAAGAAACAATTCAAGGTTTTTATTCAAAGACATTTCTTCTACCAATGAAGAAATGTTAAACGTTCATAAAAACACAAATGAACCTACCGTGTTAGTTAGTCCATCTTTAGATACAGGAATTAGTCTCGATGATGATTTAGGTAGATTTCAAATAATTTTAAAATCACCATATCTACCATTGAGTTCAAAAAGAATTAAAAAAATGATGGACGCAAATCCAAAACATTACACAATGAAGATGTTGAATAAGCTTATTCAAATGTGTGGTAGATGCACAAGATCATCTGGAGATTATTCGATAACATATATACTAGATGCAGTAATAGTCGATGCTATAATGAGGGAAAAACAAAATTTGCCTAAACATTTTTTAGATAGATTAGTTTAGATGTAAATATATGTAGTGAAAAATTATACATTTTATTGGGAAATTCAAACAGTTTTAGAGCAGTTTGTTGGTGCTTTTAATGATGTTCTTATCAAGAGATATGATAATCAAAAAAACGTAACAACTCCTCCCAATGATATTAAGGTAAATTATGTTTATGGTCCAAAACAAAGAATATTCAATAGTTTACAAAATCCTGCACCTGGTGGAATAACAGTACCTGCAATTGCAGTAAGCATTGGTGGCATATCTAGAGATCAAACCAGAGTTGCTAATAAAAACGATGGTTTTGTTGTTCCATATAATACAACAATAACACCATCCGATTTTGTAAAAAATATACCACAACCAATACCGATTAATATTGGTGTCAATATGACATTGATAACAAAATATCAAAATGATATGGATCAACTTATATCAAATTTTGCTCCATATTGTGATCCGTATATTATAATATCTTGGAAAACGCCAACATTAGAAAATTCACTTGTTCCTTACGAAATAAGAAGTGAGGTTTTGTGGAATGGTAATATATCAATACAATATCCAAATGATGCGGGTCCAACTCAAGCATTCAGAATAACAGCAGATACATCTTTTACTATAAAAGGTTGGTTGTTTAAAAAAATAGACGATATTTATAAAAAAATATATGTCATAAACGCTGATTTTTCTGCTATAGAAAGTAATGAACAATTACTGAAAGATATTGATGAACTTTATACTGAAACTGTTACTATTTCTGCTAGACCACAGCCTAACAAAACACAGCCTTGTATAATGTTGGTAAAAAATGAGTTTACTACAAGTGAACCATTCAAGATTAATGTTTATGGTAAATCTTTTTTCGATGTTAGAAATATATATTTAAGTGCTTCGAATGAATCAATGTTTTCATATTCTTCCTTTTACAATCCATTTTCTGGTATTGATAATTTAAAAGACAAATACCCACCATTCAAAGGAATAGTTGTGCCAGAATTTAATTTATTGAATGAAAATTATTTAGATTTTACATTACCGGAATATCCAACAGAAGAAGGATATATTGATATTATTGTGGAAAATGAGGCTGGTTACGGTGTCATGACAATAGATAGAAAATTGCCTCCTGTTAGTGCATACCCTGATTCCGTTGGCGTTGAATGTACCACATGTGGAATGAGTGGTATTTATGTTAGTAGTGGTTTTTAAGAAACAGTTGACTAATTATAACTATGGCTGATATCGTACCACAAGCAAATAGACAACCTGATAACGGGAGAGGATTTATATCTTCTATTTTATCTAAATTACCATATGTTCAACAAACATTGGATGTGGATGATACAAATCCGAAGTATGAAATTTTTGACAGATTATCTAAAAAGCGTGAATTAAGAGTAATGCAACAGTCGGTAATCACTGGTCCTTTCATGAACCAGAATTCTTCGGATTACTATAATCCGAATATGATGGCTACCGATAAAGGTTATCATAATTTTATATATGCACATATTGATTCTGATAAAATTAGAAGATTGTCAGAATATAGAAGAATGGCAGCATTTTCTGAAGTTGGTGATTGTTTGGACGAGATATGTGATGAATTTATCAACAAAGATGAATATGGAAGAGTTGTTAGTTTAAACTTTTCAATGTTTTCTAAAATAGAAAATCAAGAAAAAGCCGAAATAGAAAAAGAATTTTCTAAATTTATAAATCTTTTTGACTTGGAACATAAAGGATGGGGTTATTGTAGACAATTGTTAACCGAGGGAGAAATATTTTTCGAAAATATAATACATGATAAAAATAAAGATTTGGGAATTATAGGTGTATTAAACGTACCAGGTGAGTTGATTAATCCGATTTATGATAATATACAAAATAATGTAATTCAGAATTTTATATTTCAAAAGCCAATTAACATGGCAGATCCTCAACAAAATCAGTTCAATCTGCCAAACTCAAACCCAAATCCAGCCAATTCTTTACAGCATCAATTAATAACATTTGAGGGAAATCAAATTACATACATAAATTCTGGAATGTGGAACGAGGACATGTCTATGCGAATTCCTCACGTCGAAAGAGGTAGACGAGCATACAAACAATTATCTTTGATAGAAGATGCTATTGTTATATATCGTTTGGTTCGCGCTCCAGAAAGACTTAAATTTACTATTGATGTTGGAAATATGCCACCAGCAAAGGCAGAATCATATTTAAAACAATTAATGCAGTCATATTGGGCTAAAAAAACATATGATCCTCAAAACGGAGGAAGTGCTGGAAATATATACGATCCACAGTCAATGCTTGATTCTTTTTGGTTTGCCAAAAGATCAGGAGAAACTGGGTCGGATGTTCAATTATTACAAGGTGGTCAAAATTTGGGTGAATTAAAAGATTTATTATATTTTGTTACAAAATTGTATAATGCATTAGGAGTTCCTGCTACTCGTTTAAATCCAGAAGATTCTTATAAAGATGGTGCAGAAATACTAAGAGATGAATTAAAATTTGCAAAAATGATATTGCGTATGCAAAGTCAGTTTGCAAAAGGATTAAAAGATGCTTTTGTAACTCATTTAAAAATAAGAGGATGGTGGAAAGAATATAAATTAAATGAGTCTTATTTTGATTTAAAATTCGTAGAACCAAGTAGTTATTTTGCATTGAGACAAAATCAAAATCTAGAAATCAAAATTAAAAATTTTGAATCAATGGCTACTCAAGAACAAATTTCTAAAACATTTGCAATGCGCCACTATTTAAATTTAAATGACGCAAAAATTAGCGAAAACATGGAATGGTTAAGAAAAGATGCTGCTTTAAAATGGGAATTGGATCAAATTGCTAGTATGGGTCCAAATTGGAGAGAAATACAAGATGCTACAAGTCAAGCAACTGCTGAAGCTGATGTAACTGCTGGAGGTGGTGCTGGTGGATCTGCATTAGGCGGTGGTGGTGCTGGTGGTGGTGGTTCTGCTTTAGGTGGAGAATCTATTCCTGAATTTGGTGATACTGGAGCAGCTGCGGCAGAAGTTGCTGAAACAACACCAGAAGCTGAAACTGCTGAAGAGACATCAACAGAAACAGAACCACAAGCATGATATAAAAAGTATAAATAGTATTATGTCCTCTAGTTGCTGTAATACTACTATCGTAATAGAAAATCCACCACAAAACAATATAAGTGTTATTGTTAATGATGCCCTTGCGCCATTTCATGTAATAAACAGTTTTATAAACAGATTAAGTTCAAATTTAGAAAAATACGAATCTGTTTCTACAAACGTAATATCAAATTCAACAAATTATTTAAATTTAGAAGAAGTTAATGAATTAAACATTATACAAACCCTAACATCAAATTGGGTAGAAACTTATGATGAAGTTAATACAATTCAAAACAATTTATCTTCTGAATGGCAAGATACTACAAATTGGTATCAGGCTGGTATAATTGACGCTGGTTTCTTTTAAAAAAAAGTTATTCAAATTGGTTTTTTTTAGAGTAAATATTATTGCCTATGTCAACAATAAACACAATCTTAATCAAACGCCGTTTGGAATCAAGTGGACTCACATCAATACCATCTTTATCTGGTGGTGAACTTGCTTACAGCGAAAAAAATCACACATTATACTATGGTGGTGAATTTGGTACATTAACAATTGCAGGTTCCGGTGCATATGTTGATGTTTTAAATACTCAAACAATTTCCGGACCAAAAACATTTACAAATACTACAACCATCAGTGGTTTAACCGTTTCGGGTTCTTCTACCTTGAATTTTGGTTCTAATGTTTTAACAAATCTTGGAACTCCTGTAAACAATGCAGACGCAACTACTAAACTTTATGTAGATACTGTTGCTAGTGGAGCATCATCATCAACAAATGCATTATCTTCTCACGTTGATACTTACTTTGTTGAAAAAGTTGAATCAGATGCTGTCACACTCAACGGCGGTTTAACTGTTTCTTCTGGTTTAGATACCGATACTATCGATACCACCGGAAATGCGAATGTAGGTGGTGACTTAACAGTTACTGGGAACCTCAATGTTCTTGGTGCTACTACCACACTTGAAACTACAACTACAATTACTAGTGCTTTCAGCATTACTAATGCTGGTTCTCAAACCGCTTTAACTGTTACACAAACAGGAGCACAAGACGTTGCTGTTTTCACTGATTCAGAGTCTGGAACTGCATTAATCGTAAAAGATGGTGGTAATGTTGGTGTTGGTACTAACACTCCAAATTCTAAATTAACCGTTTCTGGTAGCATCTCTGCTTCATCAGACGTTTTCGGCACAAATCTTACTTTCACTGGAGATATTAGTGTTGGTGATGATATTACCGGTACAGCTGGTGTTTCTGAATTAAAAAACTTTATCGTAGATGGTGGAAGTTTTTAGAAAAAAATAAATCCCATAAAAACCCGAATTAGTTCAACTAATTCGGGTTTTTTATTGTAAATATTTTTATGTTTTTCAAAAAAATAAAAGATTTTTTCTTTAAAAAAGAAGAAAAAAACAATACAGACAATAAGTTAAATAAAGAGAATAATCAAACATTGCCAATGATTAAACGTCTTAAAAAATAAAATGCCACAAGAAACCGACAATTTAATTTTAATAAAAAGATCTAATGTATCAGGTGCTACGCCAACATTAAATTCTTTAAAATTAGGAGAACTCGGGATTAATACTGCTGACGGAAAACTTTTTACTACAACAGAATTAAATTCTGTATCATCAGTTAAAACGTTTTTAAATTCAGATGATTATCCATATACTTTAAATCATTATTACAGTTCTGTTAATTTTAAATATGGAAATAATACAGTAAATCAAATATTTGCTGGTGTTTTAGGTGGTTATAATAATGATATTTCTGGAGGTGGATCGACAGTAATAAACGGGGAAGATAATGATATCGCTGGAGATTTTTGTTTTATAGGATCTGGTGTAAATAATAAAATTTTAGCATCTGGAGATTATTCTGTTATTTTAGGAGGAAACAATAATTTAATTTCACATGAAAATACTTTTACGATTGGATCAAATTTAAGTTCTCATGCAAATAACTTCACATATGTTAATAACATAAGTGCTCAAGGAATAATGTATGGGGATGGAAGTGGCTTAACAAATTTAGCTGCTGCTGTAGCTCCTGATACTGAAGTAAGAGCATTGACTGCTAATTGGGAATCGACATATACAACTGTTCAATCCAATTCAGCTACAATTTGGGATAATAGTTTATCAAATCAATATACACATACTAATTTCTTACCATTAAGTGGAGGTACTTTAATAGGTACAATATTGGGTGATCTTTCTGCCACTGGTTCATTTTATGGTGATGGTAGTAAACTAACTGGTATAGTTGCAGGAGATACAGAAGCCACTACTTTAGTAAGGTCTAATTCAGGATATTGGGAAAGTGCTTATTCTACTGTTACTTCTCTTTCCTCAAACTGGCAAACAACATTTCAAGCAAGTTCTGCTTACGTTAGTTCAAATATAACAGGAGTAACTAATTCAACAGCAATCACTAATATGATGCAAATCACATTAGCTGGCTATAACGCTCTCGGCGTAAATGTAGTTCCTAACACGCTTTATATTATAGTAGGATGACGCTTACGGAATCACTTTCAGCAAGAGTACGCAATAGTATAGTAAGTGCTATTATTAGCACATCAGCAACATTTCGTCAGTTTATGTGCTATCAGGCAATAACTATTTCACAGGCAATTGGTGGCACAACTGGAGTAATAAAAAACGGGATAGGTGGATTGACTTTTTCTGGAGCTTGCAACTATACTGGGCCAACTCAAATAAATGCTGGTCAAATTGCTATCTCAAGCGCATCGACTTTGAATGGAGTTATTAGTGGACCAGGACAACTTACAAAGACTGGAACAACAGCTTTAACCATTGGAGGTAGCAATACCTATTCGGGAGGAACATTATCTGCACCATCTGCGGGAACAGGAACAATTGCATTTTCGCAAAACAACGCTTTTGGAACAGGTTTGTTTACCTCGGCAGGACCATCGCAAATAATTATAGCGAATTCAGCAACGCTCGCAAATAATTTTCAAATAAATAGCGGACATAGCATACAATTTCGCGTCAACATACAAACGACAATATTAACGATTTCGGGAAACATCGCTGGCAGTGGTTATATAAACAAAACATCGACGGGGCAACTTCACTTAAACGGAAATTTAACCTACACCGGCACGACAATCATAACCGCTGGACGTCTGCGAGCCTTGAGGACAATTGGAGCATCAACAGCAACCGCGACTTTCCCAGTTCAAGGCAACCCTCTTGCAGTTTCATTCAATACTTCCCCGCCTTCGGGAACAACAAACTTCCGATTTTTCCAAGGCACAACCGTTCAAACCTATGCGTCCGTTACCTTAACGGGGGTTCCAGTTGGAACAACGGCAACCTATAATTCCGCAACATCAACACTTTCCGTAACAGTCCCATGATAATTACACCAAATGAAAATAACTGGTCATACGATGACTCTGTAGGTAACTGGAAATTAGTATATGCCAATAAGCTAATTGTAATTTACGAGCAAACAGACCAATCAATTGCAACTCAAAGCACATTATTTGTCGGCACTCAAGATGAATGTGATGCAGAAATTGCTAGACTTGGGTTGACTTGGCATTCATTTGAATCAATTGCAGATCAAGAATTAGAACCAGAAATTACTGAATAAAATAAATTTTTAGTAAATATAACATATGTCTGTTTTACCAAATCCATATCACGGTAGTACAACTTTCAATTCAAAAATTAAAAGTTATGATCATTTAGCCCAAAGAGTTCGTAGAACTCTTGGAGAACCTTTAATTGAAATCGAAATTAGTAGTGAACAGATGTATGAACTAATTGATATTGCTATTGAATGGTTCACTAAATTTTCAGGTGTAACAGAAGAATATTTAATTTTTAGATCTGATTTATATAGAAGAGGAGTTGGTTTAAAAATTGATAGATTGTTTTCAATAACACCAGAACTTAACAATTCAAGCGATCCATCTCAACCAGAAAATCCAGACGGTTATGATTTTGATTTGGATGATTATAGAAAAGTCGTAGATGTTTTTTCTTTGGAGCAAGGTAACACTAGTGGTGTGAATACTTTGTTCACTATTGAACATACTATTGCACAACAAGCATATTTCGGTCATTTGTTGGGAAATGTTGGATATGATTTAGTTACTTGGCATGTTTTAAAAGATTGGTTAGATACTAGAGAAAAACTTTTAGCCTTAAAGCCTTATTTTAGATTTAATCCAGATACACAAATGTTAAAACTAATTCCAGAACCAAATACATCAAATGTTTATTTTGGTTTAATTGGTTGCAAGGTTCAAAAACCAATTCGTGATTTAGTTTCTCAATTATGGGTTTTTAGATATACGACAGCATTAACAAAAATAGCAATAGGTCACACTAGAGGAAAATACGGAGGAACTAGTTTATTTGGCGGACAAACTGTTAATTATCAAGATGTGATGAGACAGGGTGAAAAAGAAAAAGATGAATTAGAAAAAGAACTAATGTCAAATTACGTAGATACTGATCCTGTTAGATTTTTTGTGGGTTAAAATGAAAAAACTTGGAAGAAAAAATACAAATTACAAACAAGGTATTTTTAATCCAAAAAATCTTAAAAAATACAAAGGTACTACTCCAATAATATATAGAAGTGGGTTGGAATTACTTTCTATGAGATATTTTGACAATAGTCCAAATGTTTTATCTTGGGGATCTGAATCTGTTGTGATTCCTTATCAATCTCCATTAGATGGTAAAGTTCATAGATATTTCATAGACATGGTCGCTGAAATAAAAATGAAAGATGGCACTACAAAAAAAGTATTAGTTGAGGTTAAACCGGAAAAACAAACATATCCTCCAACAATCACGAATAAAAAGTCTCAAAAGACAATGATTTATGAAAAATATCAATATGCAGTAAACACTGCCAAGTGGCAAGCTGCTAAACAATATGCAAATAAAAAAGGTTATTTATTTTTTATTTTAAGTGAAAAGCATTTAAAATGAATAATTGCAGTATAAGTAATATTTGATATATGAGCAATGCCTATAATCTGTTAGTAGAGTCACCGAGTTACGAACTAAATTACTTAGTAGAAGAAAAAAATAGAAACTCACCTTCAAACATGTTTATTCAAGGACCATTTTTGATGGCCGATAAACCTAACAGAAACAACAGAATCTATCCAAGAAATCAAATGATCGAAGAAGTTAATAGATATACTTCTGAAATGATTGTAAACAATAGAGCAACTGGAGAATTAAATCATCCAACAACGCCAGAAGTTAATTTAGAAAGAGCTTGTCATATTGTAACAGAATTAAAACAAAACGGTGATATTTTTGAAGGTAAATCCAAAATTCTTTCTACTCCCATGGGTCAGGTTGTTCGTTCATTGATCATGGATGGTGTAAAACTTGGTGTATCTTCGAGAGCATTAGGAAGAGTCGATAATAATAAACAAGGAATAGGCGTTGTATCCGATTTTAGATTAGTAGCAATTGATGTTGTTGCTGATCCATCTGTTCCTACCGCTTTTGTTAATGGTATCTTGGAATCTAAAAAATGGGTACTTGCAAATAACGGAGAATTTGAACCATTTTATGAAAAATTT
>Ga0214168_1001213_pt1 | contig 10360 bp, 10 predicted proteins | sample LakMenepilimnion_FD_153002 | JGI IMG/M metagenome (GOLD analysis project Ga0214168, IMG submission 153002) | Freshwater microbial communities from Lake Mendota, WI - Practice 29OCT2010 epilimnion v4 | ecosystem: Environmental > Aquatic > Freshwater > Lake > Epilimnion/Euphotic zone | place: Lake...
GCCGTTACTTGAAGCGCTTGCTTGAAAAATAAAGTGTCCTGAATGCATTTGCTTCAGGACATTGAGGCGCTTCAGATCTGCGCGGCAGCTCTCAAAACATCACGCGTTCGCATGGCTTCATTGCGCGCAGCTTGCGCAAAATCAGGGCCCGATGAAGCATACAAAATGGCGCGCGATGAACTCACAATGACCGCACCGCTTGTCACGCCTTTGCTCTGCCTATAACCAGCCTTGATGGTGGCCACGGCATCGCCGCCTTGCGCACCCACACCGGGAATCAGCAAAGGCAAAGTAGGCGCCAAACTTCGCACACGTTCAATTTCAACTGGGTACGTGGCACCCACCACCAAGCCTAACTGGCCATTCACATTCCAAGGGCCTTGCGCTAGCTTGGCAATGTGCTCATACAGCAAAGGCTGTCCCTCGACAGAAGCCAAGCGCTGGTTCTGCAGATCATCGCCCCCGGGGTTAGACGTGCGACACAACAAAAACGCGCCCTTGCCATGGTGTTTCAAATACGGCTGCACAGAGTCAAAGCCCATGAAGGGCGAAAGCGTCACCGCGTCGGCGCCATAGCGCTCAAAGGCTTCAATGGCATATTGCTCGGCGGTGGCACCAATGTCGCCGCGCTTAGCATCCAAAATAACCGGTACATGCGGCGCGGTGCGGCGCATGTGCGCCATGAGCTTTTCCAACTGATCTTCCGCGCGGTGCGCAGCGAAGTAAGCAATTTGGGGCTTGAACGAAATGGCCAAGTCGGCCGTAGCGTCGACAATCTGCGCGCAAAAATCATAGATCTTGCTGGCATCGCCCTTCATGCTTGCAGGAAATTTGCTAGGTTCAGGGTCAAGGCCGACGCACAACAGAGAGCCGTTTTGGCGCTCGGCGTCTTGAAGTTGTTCTAAGAAGGTCATGGCCTGATTTTAAAGGCTAGGGGAATGCAAAACCTAGCCTCACCAGCTATTGCATCATTTGGCTCTAAGATCGGACCCCATGCACTCTCTTACAACTCGCCAATGGGTCATCCTGGCTCTGCTCACCGTCGTTTGGGGCCTGAACTGGCCCATCATGAAGTTGGGCGTGACAGGCTTTCCACCTCTGACCTTTCGACTGCTGTGCCTGCTCATTGGTACGCCCGTTTTGGGCCTGGCCTTGCTGGCCATGAAAGTACCCTTTCGCATTCCTCGGCAGTATTGGCGTGAGTTGTTGGTCTTGGCCATCTTCAACATGTTCATCTGGCATGCCCTGATCATTTTGGCAGTGCAATATTTGACCAGCGGGCGCTCGGCCATTTTGGGTTACACCATGCCCATCTTTTCGGCCCTCATTGGCGCCTTTGTGTTTCAAAACCAGCTCTCTAAACGCGCATGGGGCGGCGTGGCAGCCGCAGCCCTGGGCGTGGTCTTGTTGCTCTGGCATGAGTTGGCCAACTTATCGGGCAAACCCGTTGGTGTGTTGTTGGCCTTGGCAGCCGCCAGCACGTGGGCCTTGGGAACGCAAATGCTTCGCCGCACACAAATTCCTCTGCCCACCCTGACCTTGTCCTTTTGGATGACCGCCATGACCACCGTGGTCATTGGCGTACTGGCTGCGGTGTTTGAAGCAGACCGCTGGCAAACTCCCACACCCACCCATTGGGTTTCTATTTTGTACAACGCATTTTTGGTATTTGGTTTTGCGCACTCAGCTTGGTTTTATTTGGCCCGTGGCCTACCGCCCGTCGCCTCAACCTTGAGTGTCATGATGATTCCCATCTTGGGTGTGTTCAGCGGCGCATGGGCCTTGAACGAGATCTTGCATTGGCAAGACTGGGCAGCGATGGGTCTGATGGTCGTTTCGATTGCCAGTGTGCTCTGGCCGTCAAATCCTGCAAATGACGCAAAAACTGAAGGCACTTAAGACCCCTCAGTGGTTGCGAAGATGAACCGATTCGCTTAGGTATTTGTCGACTTCACCAAACTGGCAGCCCTACACAAATCGGCCCAGGCCTTGGCTTTGTCGGCTTGGTTGCGCAGCAAGTAAGCGGGTGGGTACGTCACCACCACAGGCACACCCTTGAAGCTTTGAACTTGTGAGCGCAACTTGCCCAATGGCTCTGCACTTTGCAACAAAGCCAGCGCAGCTGTTCTGCCCATGGCCAAGATGACTTTGGGCTGAACCAACTCAACTTGCCGTGCCAGATAAGTGGCGCAATGCGACACCTCGACTTGGCTGGCATTGCGGCCAATGGGGGTGCGGCACTTCAAAGCGTGCGTCAAATAAACTTGCTCCCGCGTGAGGCTGAGCGCCTTCAACATGTTGTCAAGCAATTGGCCTGCAGGTCCTGCAAAACTTTGCGCCGCTTTGTCTTCTTCCTCGCCTGGCGCATCGCCCACAATCATCCAATCGGCTGAAGCCAAGCCTTCTCCCAAAATAGCTTGCTGGCGAGATTGACTCAGGCCACAGCCTGTGCAAGATGCAACGGCTGATTTCAGTTGCGCCCAGTCCATGTTGGCAATGCCTTCTGGCAATTCCGAAATATCGACAATGGGAACCGACAGCATTTGCGGTGCACTGACAACAGTGGCCGCTACAGATACAGTGACAGATGCAACTGCGTCTGAGTCTGCAGTTGCTTGATGAGGTACTGCTACTTGTGCAAGCTTGGCAGCCTTGGCAGGCAAGGCGCGAACCGTTTGCGGCATCCAAACACGCACACCCATTTCCGCCAACATGGCACGTTGGCGATCGTCCAGTTCAAAACGCGTGGCGTTTTCATCCAAAGGGGCCGTTGTATCTTCAGTCATTGCTTAGGCTTTAAGGGGCATGCTCATGACCACCGCAGACTCTCGGGTGGTTCTACCTGCAGGATAGTAATCTTTTCTCAAACCCACTTGTTGGAAGCCAAAACTTTGGTACAAATTCAAGGCGGGTGCATTGCTTTCACGCACTTCAAGCCACAGCCATCTGGCACCATTGGCTTGAGACCACAAGCTCAAGGATTGCATCAAGCAACGCGCCCACCCTTGCCGCTGAAATGGCGGCGCTACGGTGATGTTGAGCAAATGAACTTCGTCAATGACCTGCATGGCAACAAAGTAGCCCACCAAATGCTCACCCGCCACCAAACGGTGAGCCACATAACCGGCCTTCAAGGCATCTTTGAAATTGCCCAATGTCCAAGCGTGGCTGTAAGCCGATTGTTCAACTGCCACCACCGCTTCTAAATCGGCCTCGGTCATGCTGAATAGCTGTACCTGAATCTCAGGTGTCAGCATTTGCTTGAGTTCTGGCGGCCACAGGTTCATGTTGGGGGTGAGCTTGCGGTGGATGCCGATGAAGTGGCAAGAGCATCTGCTTTGGCCAGTTTGATGGCGTCGCGTTCTGCTGTGGTTTGCGCAACCTTGTCGCGAATGTAGAGTGGTTGAACCGACTCGGGTGCAACAGCTTCTTGCTTGGCCCACAAGCCAGGCGCCATGCGCAGCAAAGCCAATGCGTTGGGCACTGCGGCAACACAAGACACGGGAACGCCTCCCACTTCAAATTCTTGCAAAGGAAAGCGGTCTTTGTAGACTTGCATGCCGTTGCCTGCCAACACCAGCTTGGGCAGGTTCATGCGGCTTAACTGCGCCGCCATTGATTCGGGTGGGCCTACTTGCAAGGGCTGCACAGAGGTCCATTGTGATGTGGCAGCATGCCACGAATACACACCCACATAAACTTCGCCCATGCGAGCGTCCATCACTGAGGCAATGTGCCAGTCTTGCGCAGGCGCAAGTGATTGCCGTGCATCTTCTGCCACAGCCTTCAAACTGTCGACAGGAATGACTTTTAAATTGGCACCCAACGCAAGGCCTTGCGCCACCGCACAGGCCGTTCTGAGTCCGGTGAAAGAGCCGGGGCCTTGGCCTACCACCAAGGCTGTCAAATCAGAAAGTTGCAATTGCGCTTGCGCAAGCAAAGCATGCACAGTGGGGATCAATTGTGCCGATGCATTGGCGCCACCTACACCGTAGTGATGCCAAGTTTGGTCACCCTGTGACAAGGCCACCGACATCATGTCGGTGCTGGTGTCAAAGGCCAAAAATTTCAAGGCTTGGGTCATCGCATTCAAGTTTGAGATATTAGGATTTGACCACGGCTTGCCGCACACCAAACAGAATGCCGCCTGTGACCAAAGCCAAACCTGCCCACAAATTCCAAGACAAGGGTTCCCCCAAAAAGACCACAGCACCTAGCGCAGACAAGCCCGGCACCAGGGCCGTGATCATGGTGGACTTGATGGGGCCAAAAGTGCGGATCATTTGGGTGAAGGTAATGCCTGAAATGACCACCGAGCCGACCCCCTGAAAGCTCGCTTGAAACACAATTTCAGACCAGTCGGCTTGTGCCATCTGGCTTGGCAGCACATTGAGATTCACCAGCAGTGCATACGCAGGCACAAAGCTCACAAGCGCAAAAGCTGTGATGGCCATGGTGGCGCGTACGGCATCCAGACCATAGTGCCGCACGATGACGCTGTAGGCTGACCAACAAAAAGCCGCCGCTATGAACAAAAGGTCGCCAATCCAAACATCGCCGCCTTCAAAAGCTTTGAGCAAACTCATACCGCCCACCAAAATATCGCCGCACACAATCATGCCCAAACCAATGGCGCGATTCAGGCCGATGTATTCGCGTAAAAACAGCCACATCAACAAACTGGTCCAAAGCGGCAGGCTGCCAGGCATGAGCACAGCGGCGTGTCCTGCAGGCGCATAAAAAAAGCCAAAGTAGGCCAACGTGGCATACAAGAAGCCACCCAGCATGCCGGCCTTGACTGTGATGTGCAAGGGCAAGGGCGACAAACCAAACAAAGAGCCCACTTGTTCGCCGCGTTGCCTGGCTTCGCGCATGAGCCACCAAGCCCACGGCAGCAGCACACAGCTAGCACCAATGATGCGAGCGCATGCAATGTCCAAGGGCAAAAGCACGTGCGATGCGGAGGCCCGCGCCACAATGATGAAAGAAGTCCAAATGAGAACAGTGATCACGGCCGCCAAACGGCCGATGCTGAGCTGAGAAAATGCCATGGCCCGATGATACGTCCTAGCAGTGGAGCAAAGGGAAAAGGGAGGCTAGACTTCAGGGATGCGCAGATCTCGTTTCCAGTTTTCTTTTCAGATGGCTTTGGCCATGGTCTTGGCATTTCAAAGTTTGGCTTTAGCAGCCAAGCCTCATGTCAAACAAGCTGAAAATCCACGGGTTCCGGAGCCCGTCGTTCAGGCCTTCAAACAAGCCAAGGTCCCCATGAGCGCTGTGAGCATCATGGTCACACCCTTGAACAACGCGTCGCCAAGCGCGGGGCCGTCTAAGCCCCGACTCAGTCTTCATGCCAACGCAGAGATGAATCCTGCTTCTGTCATGAAACTTATCACCACCTCAGCAGGCTTGTCACTTTTGGGGCCCGACTTCACTTGGCGAAACAAAGTGTGGGTAGATGGCCCCATCAAAGAGGGCGTTTTGCAAGGCAATCTGTATTTGAAAGGCAGTGGCGATCCCAAGTTGGTCGTGGAGCGCCTGCAAAGCTTGCTCCAAGATGTGATGGCCAAAGGCCTGCGCGAAGTCAAAGGCGACATCATTTTGGATGGCAGTGTTTTTGATCTGCCCGACAAAAATCCTGCAAGCTTTGACGATGAGCCGCTAAGACCCTACAACGTTGCACCGCAGGGTCTTCTGCTCAACTTCAATGCGATGTTGTTCAAGTTCACGCCCGATACCGTTCGCAGTGAAGCCAAAGTTGAAAGCGAGCCGCCACTTGCCAACGTTCAATGGCCGATTAGCGTGCCCTTGTCAGCCGGCCCTTGCCAAGATTGGCGGACCCAACTGCGCGCCGACTTTTCCAAAGCTGACAGCGTGCGCTTCAACGGCAGTTACCCTAAAGCTTGTGGTGAACAAAAGTGGCCTGTGGCTTATGTTGAGCCGCAATCTTTTGCGCCGCGTATGGTGCAAGCCATGTGGCGCCAAGCGGGTGGCCAACTCAAGGGGCAAGTGCGCCATGGTTTAACACCGGCGCAAGTCACGCTATGGTACGAAGCGCCTTCGCTGCCCTTGAGCGATGTCGTGGCCGACATCAACAAGCTTTCTAACAACGTCATGGCGCAGCAGTTGTTTCTCACCTTGTCGAGCCAACAAGGTGCGGGCAATTTTGCGGCGTCCAAACAAGTTGTCTTGCAATGGTGGGCGAAAAACATGCCAGGTCACAAGGCGCCCTTGATAGACAACGGTTCTGGGCTCTCACGCGATGAACGAAGCAGTGCGCAGGCTCTGACTGCCTTGCTTCAACTGGCCGCCCAAAGTAACTATGCCAATGCTTTGCAAAACTCTTTGGCCATTGCTGGGGTAGATGGCACCGTGATGCGCCTGCGAGATCGGCAGCCCAACTCTGTGGTGATTGGGCGTGCCAAGCTCAAATCGGGCAGTCTTCGAGATGTCGCTTCCTTGGCTGGCTACGTCGAGGGCTTGAGTGGACAGTCCTATGTGTTTGTGGTGATTGTGAATCACCCCAATGCCAACGCCACTCGGCCGGCTTTGGACAAGTTGCTTGAGTGGACCGTTCAAGACCAGAAAAAATGAGCGCTGAAAAGTCTTTCTTCAGACTGGTACTTACCCCATCACTCTAGGCCTTGCCACTGCTTAAGATCAGCATAAAAGAACGGGCGTTCTTTTATTAAAACGTCTCAACGACAAGCAAAACAAAGAGGTGAAAGATGAGATCCATGAAGTGGAAACTTGCACTACTCGCCACGGCAACAGCCGCCTTCTTGGTGGGTTGCGGTGGTGGTGGTGCAGACCAAACAAGCCAGCGTGCTGGCATCACATCGGTCAAAGTCATGGGCGACAGCCTGGCCGACAGTGGTGTGTTCAAAGGCATTCCCACCAATGGCCGCATCTTTTCCGTGCAAGACAGCGCAAGCGAGCCGAATACGCTTTGGACAGAACGCATTGCTGCACTGCTAGGTACACCTCAACTGTGCAACTTTTTCAAATACACAGGTGCTGCTGCCTCTCCATTCTCAGTGGTACCAGGCTGTTCTAGCTATGCCGTGGGCGGCGGTCGCATCAACAACATCAACCCTCAAACTGGTGCAGGCGCTTCGCCCTTCTCCATCACTTATCAATTGCAGGTTGCCTCTTCGGCTGGCAACTACAAAAGCACAGATTTGCTTCTCATTGATGGCGGTGGCAACGATGCAGCCGACTTGGTTGGCGCTTATTTGAATGCCGCCAAAGACGGTGGTGCAAGTTATGCCGCTATGGCGGGCACACTCATTCCAGCAGCCACCTTGGGCCCCATGTTGGCGGGCGGTCAAGCAGGTTTGGCACAGGTGGGCGGCGCCTACATGGTGGCCTTGGCAGACAAGTTTTACGCCAGCATCAAAACCAGTGCCTTAGACAAAGGTGCAGAGCGCATTGTTGTACTTAATGCGCCCGGTATTACCAACACGCCTCGCTTTCAAATGGTGTTGGGCGGCATTGCTGCAGCTTATGGCGGTGGCGCCACCGGTGCTGGTGCTCGCGCCCAATCTGAGGCCTTGTTCAAGTCGTGGGTAGAGGCCTTCAATTCTAGGCTGGCCACGTTGGTTGCCAATGACAAACGCATTGTGTTGGTCGACTTCTACACCGCTTTCAACGATCAAATTGCCAACCCTGCGCAATACGGTTTAACCAACGTCACCACACCTGCTTGCCCGATCACTGGCATGGGTTCTGACGGTTTGCCTTCCTACAACTTCCAAACTTGTACAGCAGTAGCTTTGTCAGCCATGACACCGCCAGCGGGCGCAACGGGCGGCAGCAACTGGTGGCAAACCTATGCCTTCTCAGACGGTTTCCATCCAACACCTTTGGGCTACCAGCTGCTGAGCCAGTTGGTTGCAAAGTCTTTGGCCACAGCAGGTTGGCTGTAAATCTCAGCGAAGGAAAAACAACATGAAATCTAAATTCATCTTTGCGCTGTCTGCCATCACAGCACTCACTGCACTTAGCTTAGGCTCTGCTGCGCAAGCGCAATCACAGGGAAGTTGGCTTGTTCGCGGAGGCATCACGCAACTTGCACCACAAGTCACCAGCGGCAATTTGACAGCCCCTTCCCTCACGGGTGTTCAATCTGGCGTGAGCAACAGCACCCAACTTTCAGGCGGCATCACGTACATGCTGAGCAACAGTGTGGCCATTGATTTACCACTTGCGTTGCCTTTTAAGCACAACCTGTATGGCACAGGCAGCATTGCAGGCGTTGGCAAAATTGGCGATACAAAGGCCATCCCTGCCACGGTGATGGTGCAATACCGTTTTGGTGAAGCTGGTGGCTTGTTTCGTCCTTACTTAGGCTTGGGTGTCACCTATGCCAAGTTCGATGGCGAGCACGCCACTGCCGTGCTTTCTGGGCTCACAGGTGGCACACCGCTTATGCCAACGACCCTGTCCATTCAATCAAAATTCGCCGCAACCATGCAAGTGGGCGCATCGTACAAAATTGATGAGCGTTGGTTTGTGGATGGTGCCATTACCAAAACACCTCTTAAAACTCGCAACACTTTGTCCACCGGTCAAACCTTGGACATCACCCTCAATCCCATTGGCATTAGCTTGGGCGTGGGCATGCGTTACTAAGCTGAAAAGCGCCCCTCTAAAAAGCACCAGCGATGGTGCTTTTTTTGCTTGAGTCTTTATGCTGCTGCGCGATTTAACCTGTCGCGCACACCTTCCCAATCTGGTGTTGGGGGTGGCGTCTCAATCCAAATGGTTCGCACACCTCGGGAATCAAAATCACGCAACACACTGAACAAGTCGTGTGCGGCTTGCGTTGCATTTGTAGGCATGGCACGCCAAACCAAACCAGCGCCCATCAGCTCAAAGGATGGTTTCTGAACAGACCACAAAGCCAAGTTTTGTGCATGCGGGCCCAAGGCTGCCAACGCTTTTTGCCAATCGAGTGTGCTCTTCAATCGCACTTTGGCGGTCGGTGCATAGTGCGACTCCAAAGTACCTGAGGCACGTGGCGCCTCTGAGTTCAATGTTTCTGGATTCACCAATTTCAAACCACATGTTTGTTCAATTTGAGTGCGACTGATTTGCCCAGGGCGCAACAGAACAGGCACGCCTCGGGTGCAGTCAACGATGGTGGACTCAATGCCAACCTCGCATTCACCACCATCCAAAATTAAAAGTTCTGGTCCAAATTCAGATTGCACATGCGCAGCGCTGGTTGGGCTCACACGGCCAAACAAATTGGCACTGGGTGCTGCTACACCCCAGATACCTTTTGTAGCGCAAGCCTTGAGGACTTCTAGGGCTAGAGGGTGAGAAGGGCAACGCAGGCCTACAGAGTTTTGTCCGCCTGCTGCAGCTGCGGCCATCTCCTCCCGACGTGGCAATATCAGCGTGAGCGGGCCAGGCCAAAATTGCGACATCAATTTTTGCGCAAAGTCGGGGACGGCACTGGCAAATTGATGAACTGAATCTGCAGACGCCACATGAACAATCAAAGGGTGATTGGGAGGCCTGCCTTTGGCTTTGAAAATTTTGGCAACGGCAGTTTCGTTGCTGGCATCGGCCGCCAAACCATAAACTGTTTCAGTTGGCAAACCCAAGAGATCACCTGCGCACAAAGCATTGGTTGCTTGTTGCACATGCACGGGGTTGCTGCCTGAAATGATCATGGGCTGGTGGGTCAGATAGGGGTGATGTCGAAGTACGGTTGGGGTGCGATATGGTTGGCGCGCAACTTAAAAAGCTTCAATGCCCAAAATGGTTGCCGCCTTCAAAGCCACTTTGCGGACTTCTTCCACTGTTGCGCCAGTTACATTCAGGTGGCCCATCTTGCGTGCCTTGCGCGCTTCAGTTTTGCCATACAAATGCAAGTGGGTGCCAGGCAATGCCAAAACGGCAGCCCAATCAGGCAAACGAATGACGCCCTTTGAATCAAACCAGACATCGCCCAATAAGTTGAGCATGATGGCAGCGCTGTGTTGTCTGGGTTGCGTCAAAGGCAAACCTGCCAAAGTCCGAACTTGCAAATCGAATTGCGATTGGTCGCAAGCGTCAAGCGTGTAATGCCCACTGTTATGCGGTCGCGGTGCCATCTCATTGACCACCATGCTGCCATCTTGAAGTACAAAAAATTCAACACACAACACGCCTACAAAATTGACGCCTTCTGCAATGGAACGTGCTGCAGCCACAGCTTGCTGTTGCAGTGCTTGGGACAAATGGCCCTCATACACTTCAGTAACTGCCAAGATTCCTTCGCGGTGCAAATTGCGCTGAACAGGAAAGTTCACCATTTGCCCATCGCGACCACGGGCCACGATGACCGAGCACTCCAAATCCAATGGCA
>Ga0214168_1001220_pt1 | contig 10341 bp, 7 predicted proteins | sample LakMenepilimnion_FD_153002 | JGI IMG/M metagenome (GOLD analysis project Ga0214168, IMG submission 153002) | Freshwater microbial communities from Lake Mendota, WI - Practice 29OCT2010 epilimnion v4 | ecosystem: Environmental > Aquatic > Freshwater > Lake > Epilimnion/Euphotic zone | place: Lake...
GGCTGAAATGTTACTTCGTATGTATACCATGTATGGCGAAAAACAAGGTTGGACTGTAAGCTCCATTGATTATCAAGAAGGAGATGGCGCAGGTATAAAATCGGCTACCTTACAATTCGATGGCCCCTTTGCTTATGGATTTTTAAAAGCAGAATCGGGTGTGCACCGTTTAGTGAGAATTTCACCATTCGATAGCAATGCAAGAAGACATACTTCTTTTGCATCGGTATATGTATATCCTTTAATTGATGATACTATTGAAATTGTAGTAAACCCAGCTGATATTGAATGGGAATTTTATAGAAGTGGTGGAAAGGGTGGACAGAACGTCAACAAAGTAGAAACTGCTGTAAGATTAAGACATGCTTCAGGTATTATTGTAGAATGTCAACAATCAAGAACGCAGGGTGAGAATAGAGAGATAGCCATGAAGATGTTGAAAAGCAGATTGTATGAAGAAGAAATGCGAAAAAAACAAGAAGCTTTAAATGCTTCCAATGCGAATAAGAAAAAAATAGAGTGGGGTAGTCAAATACGTTCTTATGTTTTTCATCCTTATAAAATGATCAAGGATCACCGCACCGATTTTGAAGTAGGAAATATAGGCCCAGTCATGGATGGTGAAATTGATGGCTTTATTAAGGCCTATTTAATGATGGAAGCTTCATAAGTTCATACTTACTCTTAGGTCTTAAGCTTTCTTGCCATTTAAATCCTTTAATAATTAATTCTTCTTTAGGCGTTTTATTAAGCGGTGTCATTTTACCTATGAGTTGGTTTTTGAAAACTACTTTAGCAGGTTCTGTATTTTCAAAATACACTTCAATTATTTGTGCATTGGAATGGTTTACCCCTATAAAGTATTTATCATTGTCTAAAGGGAAATATACATTCTCTGCATTGCCTTTGGCGCTCATTTTGTGAATCTCGCCCTCTTCAAAAAATACATTCAGCTTATTACCTTTTAGTTGGTTATAATAACTAGTAGTATCAATTTTATTAATAGCAAAAGCGTTTTCAAATACATATAACTGTTCTGGTTTTTTATTCTTTACAAATAAGTAAAGTGTATCGCCTGTAATTTGATTGTCGTTGGCCCATATAATAGGGTCGGAGATAAGTCTTATAGTGGAATCGCTTAAAGAATAAAATAAGCTATCGGCCTTGCCTTGAAGTGAATCGGAATATATTTTCACATGGTGATAGGCTTCAAAATATTTATCTAATGTGGTATCGGTAATAATACCCACTGAATCTCTTGCATTGGGTATTTTTCTTTTTAAATCAGAAATTTTACCCGCATACAAAGTATCTGCTGCTATGTATAAAGTGTCTTTCTTTTGTTTTATTAACAGAAGAGGGTTTTCTGTTGCCAAGAAAGTGCTTTTTTGTTTATTGGCCTTAATATTATTCGCCATTAAATCAAAACCTAGGGTGTCCTTGGAAGTATAAATAGCATTGCCTTTAAATTCACCCATTTCTAAAGAATCGTCTATCGCCATTTCATCGGCTATAAAATGATAAGTACTGTCGTCAATATTTGACCTATCATACATGTAACCCTTTCTCGTACCTGTATTGTAATTACCATTACTAGTGCTAATAACCCTGCTACCTGTTATAATTTTAGAGGGGCTTAAAAAGTTAGTGAGTTGTGAATAGGTATTGTACTCTAAGGTATCGGTAATAATATTATTTTCAGGGTCTATTAACTCCACTTTTTTTCTAAATATCACATCTCTTGTTTCTCCATAGTACAAACCTTCTGTACTTGTTAAGACTGTTTTATTTCTTACTAGCTTACCGCCATTTTTAAAGCTACCTAACTTAGCATTCACATCATAATCTAAAGAGTCGGTGGTTAATACGCCTTTGCCATCCGTGAGTTTTACTTTTTTACGTAAAAATGCTTTTTTGGTAGCGCCTAAATATTTTAAATAAGAGGAGTAAGTATGCACGCTGTCGGCATCATTGATATGCACATTGCCAAAACCTTCTAAAGTATTTAAAGTAGTATTTAAAATAATACTATCTCCGTATAATAAAGTTTTCCCTTGACGAATTTTAACATGGCCTACTAATATCAAGTAGTCCATACTATCCATTTTTTTGACATTGTATACTTCGGCAGAAAGAAATTCAATGAGTTTATTTCCACTCGCTACTGGAGGAGTTTGGGCTGTAAGGCTGTCCTTCGTATTTTGGGTGATAGGGGTTTGTCCTTTTACGAAAGAAAAGCTAAGACCAGAAAATAATATGATGAGGCCCCATTTATTCATGATTCACAGAATCAGCTAAAGGCTTATCTAATGGAGTCGATTTATCTTTTTTGCCAAACACAGATACATTGATATATCTTTTAGGGTGCACTTTAATATCGTCGACAAGGGTATTGATACTTTTAAGGGTGCCTTGTAATTCATTATAAAAAGCGGAGTCATTCATTAATTTAGAAGCGGTACCATTCCCTGAATTTATCTTTTGTAAACTTGTATTTAAAGAAGCAACTGCTAGTTGAATAGTTTTGATGGTCTTTGTCAAGTCGGCATCTTTCACCGATTTAGAAACGCTGTCTAAATTGGTAATTATATTATTTAACTTCTCATTGTTATTATTCAAGTTCTTTGTAAACGCATTTATATTATCAAATGATTGGCTTACCGATCCGTTTTGTTTTTGCAACATAGTTTCAATATTAGCCATAGAACTATTTAAACTCTTTGTAGTGATAGCTAAATTTTCTAATACAACGGCTAGGTTTTGTCTGTTTCTATCATCTAATACATGATTAATATTATTCAACACTTTATCCAAAGAAATAATGGCACTATTTGTTTTCTCACCTAAAGGAGAAAGGGTATTTACAAAATCGCCTAATAAACTATTAGCAGGTGCTGTTTGAATGGTGTCTCCCGATTTAATATAAGCAGTGGCATTACCTAGTACAATACTAATACTACTAATGCCTAAAGGATTATCTTGAATACTAGCTACTGAGTTATTGGGAATTTTATAAGCTTCATTCAATTTTACAGAAACAATAATGGAAGCTAGATTATCTTTTTGGTTTTCAATTTCAAAAACCGTTCCCACTTGGTAGCCATTTACAAATACAGGATTAGAAACAATAAGTCCTTTGGTATCGGCATATTTTGCATAAATATAGTTACCTGGTTGAAATATGGTTTTCCCCTTTAGAAAATTAAATCCTATAATCATTAAGGTAATGGCAATTACGGTAAGCGCGCCCACCTTGGTTTCGTTTGATACTTTCATCTTGAATGAATTAAATAATCTTTAAGTAAAATTAGCTAAAAAAGGGGAGCTAATTGGTATTTGTCTTTTTCTGGTTTTCCAGTGAATTTTTATACCTTATGATTGACTTGGTGATTACCTCGCAAATTTGATTTTGCCCTTCATCGCTATTGAGATAATCCTCGTCTTCTGGGTTCGAAATGAAGCCAGTTTCAACTAGTACCGCAGGCATTTGCACGGCAGCTAGTACCCAAATTCCTTTCTGTCTTTGTTTGGCTTCTCTACTAATACGACCAGCGGCCTTAAATTCTTCCTCAATGGTTAAAGCTAAACTAGCTGCTCTTTGAAAAAATTGCTGCGTTAATAAACTTACCATCATAGATCGGGTAGGGTCGGCCTCTTCAATTTCTTTAATTTGTCTAATAGAAACAGAATCTAATTTTTCCACTACATCATCCACTGCCTCATTCGCCATATCTTTCTTTTGGTCTGATTTCCCTACATTATAAATAAAAGTTTCTGTACCCCTTGCTGTACTTGGCGTGTAGGTGGTTTTATATAAAGGCACTCTTCTTGTAACTTTTCTTTTAACCCCTTTTTTCTTTACGGTATAAGTTTTATTGGTATACCCAATTATTTCTCTGCTTCTACTAGGATTGGCTGAATTAGTATGGATACAAATAAATAAATCACCTTTGGCTGCATTGGCAATATTGGCCTTTTCTACTACGGAATTATAGATATCAGTTCTACGGGTCAGCACTACTTCAACATCAGGGACAGATTGATTGATATATTCCTCCAATTTTAAAGAAATAGCTAGAGACACTTCAGCTTCAGTGGAATATTTGCCATTTGAACCTGGATCCGTGCCACCATGACCTGGGTCAATAATGATACGTTTGATGGTTTTGGATGAGTTTTGGGCTTCTGTACTTAAGCTAATAAGGGTAAAAAGGGCTACTAGGCTATAAGTAAATGCTAAAATCAGTCTATTTTGCTTCATAATCAGTGCCTTAATGCTGTTTTAGTTTATTTTTGCTGCTGTGATAATAGCAGGATACAAAAATAACGTAAAATACAGGCGTTCTATTGTAAATGGTAGCATTTTACTAACATTAACAATAGTTTTAATGCCCATAATGGGTGTTTTTGCTCAGGCCAAAATACAGGCAGGTGCAAAAGACAGTATTTCTGTTAAAACAGATACCCTTTCTAAGAAAAATGATAGTACTTATATTAAGTCACTTAGAATATCCAAGGATAGTATTGATACCCCCGTTAATTATAATGCAGAAGATTCAGGCGTGATGGTAATGTCTACCAAAGAATTCTTTTTGTATGGCAAGGCTAAGACCGTTTATAAAACTTCAGAATTAGAGGCCGCTACCATAGTTTATGACCAGCAAAGTCAGAATATTAGAGCCTATGGTGCAAAGGATACTACTGGTAACCCATTAAGTAATCCAAAATTCAAAGAAGGAACAATGACTTCGGTGAATGACTCTATTTATTTTAATATGAAGTCGGGGAAGGGACTTACAAAAAATACCAATTTTCAACAAGGTGAAATTTTTATCAATGCCACCACCATGAAAAAGGTTACGCAAGACCAAGCTTATGCATGGAAGGCAAGATTTACTACCTGTAATTTAGATGACCCCCATTTTGCTTTTAGAACCAATAGATTAAAAATAATCACAGATAAAATTGGCGTCTCAGGCCCGGCCTTTCCAGAATTTGAGGGAGTGCCTTTTCCTATTGGTATTCCATTCGGCATTTTCCCTTTATCAAGAGGGAAGCATTCTGGTATGATGGCACCCGCTTTTTCTACGAGTGAAGATTTTGGTTTAGGCTTTGAAGGATTAGGCTATTATAAAGTACTGAGTGATAATTTCGATGCCACTATAAGAAGTAATATTTATTCTTATGGAGGATGGAGTGCCAATTTAAATAGTAAATATATTTTACGCTATAAATATATTGGCAACTTTAATCTTAGTTTACAAAATTCAAGAATATTGAATAGGAATGTGAGTATACCGAGTGAATTCACGGGTGGTAAAACATTTATGATTAACTGGTCTCACTCCATGGATGCAAGGGCCTTACCGGGTACTAATTTTTCTGCCAATGTCAATTTTGGAAGTACTAAGTATAATAGTTATTTACTCAATAACCCTTTTCAGAATTTCCAAAACCAAATTAGCTCATCCATTAGCTACAATAAGTCTTGGGATAATAAATATAATTTATCGGTAAACTTGAATCATAGCCAGAACAATAATTTAGGTTTGGTCAATTTAAGTTTGCCCAATATTAATTTTAATGCGTTGACCTTATATCCTTTTCAGTCCAAGGATCAGGTGGGTAGTGGAAAATGGTATGAGAAATTAGGGATAGGGTATAATGGATCTTTCCAGAATCAAACGGCATTTTATGATTCTGCGTTTAATATCAATAGATTATTAGATACCATGCAATGGGGCGCTACACATAATATTCCTATTAGTGTTTCTCTTCCATCACTTGGGCCTATTACCATTACACCCTCTATTGGTTTTGATGAAAAATGGTTTGGCCAACAAAATACAAAGTCCTGGAACAGCAAATTAAACAAGGTGGATACAAGTTATGAAAAAGGATTTTACAGAGCACCCCATGTAAGTTTTGGTGTAGGAACAGCAAGTAGAATTTTTGGTACCTATAAATTTAAAAGTGATTATGTAGAAGCCATTCGTCATGAATTAAGGCCTAGTATCTCTTTTAACTATTCACCCGATTTAGCTAAATCTTATCATTATTCAACTCAAATTGATTCCACTGGAAGAACTTACCGCTTTTCAAAATATGATGGTGGCGCTTTAGGGGGTGCCTATTCAGAAGGTACTTTTGGAGGCTTAAGTTTTGGTTTGGATAATTTACTAGAAATGAAAGTAAAAGATAAAAAAGATACGAGTGCCGAAAGCTTTAAAAAAATAAAATTAATTGAAGGCTTTGGTTTTAATTCTAATTATAATTTTCTAGCCGATAGTTTTCAGCTAGGTAATTTTAATTTTTATGCGCGTACTATTTTATTTGATAAGTTCAATATTTCCTCTTCTTTCAGTTTAGATCCTTACGCCACTGATGCGCAAGGGTTCAGGGTGAATAAATTAGATATTGACCCTACTAAATTTAAATTCGGAAGTATTACCAATGGAGGCGTCTCCATTGCTACTTCTTTTAAAAGTAAATCCAAGGACGATGCAGATGCTAAGAAAAAAGAAATTCCTTTAGATCCCTTCATGACTCCCGATGAACAACAAAGGCAATTACAATATGTAAAAGCCAATCCTGCAGAGTTTACCGATTTCGATATCCCTTGGAGTTTAACCGTATCTTATTCTTTCCAGTTTTCTAGAATGATCAAACCCGATTATTCAGGGTTTAAATTACAAACCTATTCAAGTTTAAATTTTAATGGTGACTTTAGTTTAACGCCCAAGTGGAAATTGGGAGGAACGGGCTATATAGATGTGGCCAAGGCCAGTATTCAACAACTAAGTATGTTTATTACGCGTGAGATGCACTGCTGGCAATTATCTATTAATGTAACACCTATTGGTATGTATCGATCTTTCAGTATTACAGTGAATCCTAAATCGGGTATTTTAAGAGACTTAAAAATCAATAGAAGCAGAACCTTCTCTTCATCTACTTTCTAGTTTTTATCATTATTTTCTAAATAGTATTTAGCCATTACATCATAAACGGCTTGCTTCAAGCTATCCTTAGTATGTCCTTGTGGGAAAATAGCAGGAAGTATATGCATATCTATTTTACCAGGGGTAAAGTATAAGATAGGCCTTGCAGGAAGAATTTTTTTAGTGTTCAATAAAACAACGGGGATGATTGGTTTTTGCGTTTCAACCGATAATTTAAAAGCCCCATCGTAAAAAGATTTTAAAGGTTCCGTGGTTTTATTTCTAGTACCTTCTGGATATATTAACATATCAAGTCCATTATTTAGCACCTTCACCATATTATCAAAACTTTCTTTACGACTATTGTGGTCTTTTCTATCTACAATCACTGTGGCAAATCGGTAAATCCATCCAAATAAAGGAACATATACAAAACTTTTTTTAGCAATGGTTTTATTGGCTCTTGGTAAAAAAGGGGTGCTTATGGGTATATCAATTAAACTATTATGATTACATACTACAACGGCATTGGGCATTCCTTTAAAAACTTCTTTTCCTTTTACCCTAAAAGAACAACCAGATAAAAATAAAAACAAACCCATCCACATTTGTGATACTCTTCTATGGTATCTTGTTTTAAAGGGGTCTGAAAATATAAAACACAGTAAGTAAAACCATAAGAATATAAACATAGTAGAGGCAAATACGAGTAGTGCCCAAATGGCTAATGTTCTTGCAATAATATTCTTTACCAATTTCATATCGTTATTTAAATGGCCCAGTCAATGGGATCTATATTATTTTTTACTAAGTACTCATTGGCAGCACTAAAATGCTTGCAACCAAAAAAACCATTATAAGCACTAAAGGGGGAAGGGTGTGCTGCTTTTAAAATTTTATGTTTGGAACTGTCTATGAGTTTAATTTTTTCTTGTGCGAAATTACCCCATAAAATAAAAACCAAGCCCGTTTTTTGGGATGAAAGTGATAGAATTACATCGTCCGTAAACTTAGTCCATCCAATTTTAGCATGGCTTGCAGGTTCATTAGCCCTCACCGTTAGTACTGCATTTAATAATAGAACCCCTTGTTTAGCCCAAGTAGTTAAATTACCTGTAATTGGAATAGGCATACCAATATCTTTATGTAGTTCTTTAAATATATTCACTAAAGAAGGGGGTGGCTTCATTCCATCGGGCACAGAAAAACTTAAACCCATTGCTTGGTTTGCATTATGATAGGGGTCTTGTCCTAAAATAATTACTTTTACTTTATCATAGGGGGTTAAGCTAAATGCATTGAAAATAAGACCACCACTAGGGTAGATTGTTGTTTTTAATGCTTTTTCGGCTTTTAAATGGTCGGCAATTTGGCTAAAATAGGGCTTATCGAATAAATCCGACAAAGCATTTTTCCAACTTGTTTCCATTTTAATTTCCATAGAGTATCAATAATTGTAGTTCAATCTAAATAAAGATAAATGATGTATAACAAACCACCATTATTGCTTTTATAAGCCCGCATTTTGGTAAGTGAACTTTAATAATTTGAATCGGTTTGCATTTTTTTCCATATCAATGATCAATTCTTTTCTGGGCAAGGTTTCAAATGCAGGTAAAGAAGCCTTATTCCCTTGTAAGCGTGCAAGGTTATCTAAAGCTACATAACCAAAAGCAGCAATTACATTTAATATAATAGCTATATCGCTTTTACGGGTACTCGTTACAGGAAGTTTTCTTATACTTTCATTTAAGGCCTGTGCATGCTTATGGAATAGTGCATAAATAGTTTCATGCTGCTTAGCTCTTATAGCAAGTGTTATGATACCTTCTTGCATGTCTTTATATATATCATATAAATCGTTGGTGAGTTGTATCACACCTCCTAAAGCATACCAACAGGCATCTGCTTCTGGAAGATAGGGGGTATCTAAATAATGTCTGCACATAAGTAAACAGTAACCACCTTTTCTAGTGGTAATAGATAAAAGAGCCTCATCACTCACGTTTGGATTGAATTGTTCTAAGGAATCTTTTTGAGCAATATGAAGCCCTTCAAAGTCTTTAAAATATTGAGCGCTATCTTCTACATCATTTAATAAACGGGTATGCGTATAAATAAATACTTTTTCAAAAAATGTTTCTGCATTATATTCTTCTGGATGATAAAATATAGCGTCTATCTGTTCAAGGGTTAAAGTTTTATCGTCAAAAAAATCGTCATAAACTGAAGCCATTATAAAATAAAGTAAATTTCTTTCCTTTTCATTTATATTATTATTACGACCATATAAACTACTAAAACTATCGTTGATAAAATGTTGTTGAATGCTATATCTCTTTACAACTTTCTCCAAGGTTTTTTGATCAAAATTTCCATTAAATTTTAGCTCTACCGTATGTAGGTATTCAGTAGCCCATTTTTCGGACTGCTTTAATCCCCAAAAAGTTTTAAGCGTTAACCTTCCAATAGATTTAATAAAACTGTATAAGTACATATTTATTAAAATTATAATAAATTATTTATAAAGGCAGCAGAAATTAAGTTGGCTATTTATTTTTCTTAGCTAAAGCAATGGGCTCAAAGGGGCCAAACTTATGTTGCTGTTCTGAAAAAGCGTCTGCATAAGGGCCAAAAGGATAGTCGACTGGTTTTGTGGCAAGTATTGGCCAGTCTTTGGATTTATCCTTGGAAGGTCTTGGTTGCGCATTAATATAAGCAGCTATATTCCAAGCATCTTGATTACTTAAACTAGGAGCATGATAATTAATTCCATTGGGCATATTATTTTTAATAAAGCCTGCGAGTTTAGATAATTGAAATAAACCTGCAGCATCGTTATAACTATGCTTGCCCCATACAGGAGGATATAAATACATATTACCGGTACTATCCATTACACCTTCACCATTGGCTCCATGACATCTTTGACAATTTTGTACATAAGAAATTTTCCCTTCCGTTGGACTTGCTGCAGTTTTTAAATAAGGTAATATTTCAATACCCGATCCTTTGACTTTTTTCCCTTTAGCTACATCATTACCCAACCATTTGATATAAGCGAATATGGCTTTCATTTCTTTGGAGTTGGTATCTAATGCTTTTCCATTTAAACTTCGCTCCATGCAATCATTCACTCTTTTGTAAATAGTTTCTAAACCACCCGATCTTTCTCTAAACTTTGGATAAGTAGAATATACCGAGCCATAATTTAATCCCCAGGGCTTAGTACCAGCTTCTAAATGACAGTTCTGGCAATTCATTCCATTGGTGGTTTGTTGCACCGTTCCTTTTGGCCCTAAATATTTGGAAGTATGTGCAATTAATTCATAACCGTAACGAATTAGATTTCCACTTTCGGTTTCCACAGGAATTTGATAAAGGGAGGAACCTACCCATG
>Ga0214168_1001221_pt1 | contig 10331 bp, 7 predicted proteins | sample LakMenepilimnion_FD_153002 | JGI IMG/M metagenome (GOLD analysis project Ga0214168, IMG submission 153002) | Freshwater microbial communities from Lake Mendota, WI - Practice 29OCT2010 epilimnion v4 | ecosystem: Environmental > Aquatic > Freshwater > Lake > Epilimnion/Euphotic zone | place: Lake...
GCAGCCACCACAACTAAATCAGCATTTTCAATCGCTGCTTTTAAATCTTTGGTGTGACGATGACAACACGTTACGGTGCAGCCAGCCAACAAAAGTTCAAGTGCCATTGGGCGGCCAACATGATTGGAAACACCAACCACCACGGCATTCATTCCCATCGGATCAATATGAGTTGCTTGTAGCATCTTGATTACACCAAACGGTGTGCAAGAACGCAACGTAGGCTGCCTAACAGCCAATCTTCCGATGTTGTACGGGTGAAAGCCGTCCACATCTTTTTGCGCGCTGATATGCTCAATAATGAGCTTCTCATCTATATGCGCTGGTAATGGAGATTGGACCAAAATGCCATCAATTGCCTCATCACGGTTTAAATCATCAATCAGTTTAAATAATTCATCGGCACTCGTTGAGGCTGGTAAATCATAAGCAATCGAGCGGATGCCGACTTTTTCACAAGCAAGACGTTTATTTCGAACGTAAATGCTCGAGGCAGGATCGCCACCAATCAGAATCACAGCAAGTGCTGGAGCACGCTTACCATTGCTTAAACGCTGATCAATACGCGTTTTAATGCTATTGAGCATTTCCTCTGCAATTGCTTTGCCATTGATGATTTGAGCCGACATATATAAGGTCTAAAAATATAAAAGGTGTATTTTAACAGGCAATCGTTAAATTTTAGAATTGACCTTAGTTTAAAAGTGCGTTATATTCTCGCCCCTCGGGGTGTAGCGTAGCCTGGTAGCGCGCCTGCTTTGGGAGCAGGATGTCGGGAGTTCAAATCTCTCCACCCCGACCAGTTTTTGTCCCAATAATTTGTTAAGATTGTCCGACAATCTGCCCGTAGCTCAACCGGATAGAGCACCAGCCTTCTAAGCTGGGGGTTACAGGTTCGATTCCTGTCGGGCAGGCCAAACAAAATCAGCTTTATGGTGGCTGTAGCTCAGTTGGTAGAGCCCTGGATTGTGATTCCAGTTGTCGTGGGTTCGAGCCCCATCAGTCACCCCAATATCTCTAAATTTACTAGTTATCCTAACTAATTTAAATCTCTTAATTGTTGTCTATGTGCGCTAGCAGACAATCCAAATTTTTCATCTGTGTTAAAACTTAATTGTTGCATCCGTCGCTAGCAAATAACTGCTTACACGAGGTGCGAAATTTAAGGATTGATGATGAAAATAAAAACGGTACTTACGTCAGCAGTGTTAGCAGCTTTTGCAACTTCTTTTTCAGCACAGGCTGAAACTCCCAAAGCAGCCACACCTTATATTGAAGGTCAAATTGGTTTTGCAGATCTTGATAGCGTTCATGCCAAGTCTTTTACTGGAAATATTGGTAGCGCAACTGCAACAAACTTGAGCGCGAAACTTGATTATGACTCAAGCACAACTTATGGCGCGGAAGTTGGCCTAAAAGATGTGCTAATCCCAAACTTAAGAATTGGTGCTTCTTACACTACGGTTAAATTTGATTTAGATAACGCCAAAATTAATGGCGTTGTCACTAATGGTGGAACTACATATACCGGTCCTACTAAGGTTAGCGATAACCAATTAGCTTCAGTAGGGCTAGATTTTGACAATCGTGTGAATCTCTACATGTTGAATGCATATTATGATTTTAAAACCTTTACAAATTTCACACCATTTGTTGGTGTAGGCTTAGGTGTAGCGGATATTAAGAATGCCAAGGATCTTGAGTTTGCATACTCAGCAAACGTTGGTGCTAAATATAATATTACTCAAAATATATATGTTGGTCTTAAGGGGGTTTACACCAGAGTGAATGGACCTAAAGATGATAATGGTTTTAATTATAAAGACATTGATGTTTACACAGCTAATCTTGCACTTGGTTTTGAGTTTTAAAAACTAAGATAGTTAAAAAAGCCCACCTTAGCGTGGGTTTTTTATTGTCAAAAATTTTAAAGGAAGTTCATCGCTAAATATATTTTATTAATTGGAGATTTTGAGTTCAGTTAATTAAGCATAGGACATGGCATGTCGCTATAATAATTAGCTCTTTAATCTGGCATTATCTGAATATTAATGAGCACTGAAGTCCTTAACTCACTAGAAGAAATCATTTGCCCTTGCAGCGGAACAACTCGCGGCAAGGTGATTAGCCTATTTCAGCAAGGTTTAGATGCCGAAGCGGTATCTAGAAGAACTGGTGCGCTATCAGGTTGTGGTGGTTGTGAATGGGATATTGCGCAAATTAAAGTGGCGCTTGATGCGTTAAGTATCAATCAAGGGGAAAAGCTTTAATATCAAGCCATGGAAAAATTAAACCAATTACTATTTATCATTTTTTCGTTATTTCTTTTAGGTATTTATTTAAGTACGATTAAAAAAACAGAAAATGAGCGTCATCCTTATTTTTCAGAGTACTGGCCTTTAGCAATTTTATCTCGAGCATCTGCTTTTCTCATTTGGGCAGTGTCGCCAATTTTAGGAAGTTGGACACTTGTTTTTGCTAATACACTTTATCTAGTTTCGCTTATCTCATTGTTATTTACCTTGCGATCTTGGCGCATTGAAATTTCTAGCCCTATAAAATTTATTGCAGTTGTGACTGTTGTATCTTATGTGATTGCGTATGAGTATATTCTTCATCATTTTGATGGATTTCTCTATCGGGCTTATTTACTTTCATTCTTGTTGTTATTGATCTCTGGATTTGAGATTAGAGAGCTCATTATAAACTTAAGGAAAGATAGAGCACCTTTACTAAAGCTATTGTTGATTTTGGCTTTTATACAATTTGCATTAGCTGTTTTCGCTTTGAATATGATTAGTAATAATTCAAACCCTGCGGCGAAGAGTATTGTTCAAAATTCTGCAGAGGGCATGATTGGTTTTTGGCTGGCATTTGGTACGCAGCTTGTTTTTTACATCTTTATCAGCAGCTTTCTTTATCAAAAATTATGGGAAAGTGAGAAAAAAGCACACGATCAATTAAAAGAAAATCGATTGAAACTTACTTCGGTGACAAAAGAAAAAGAAGCGGTAGCTGAACTACTTAAAGAACGTGATGCACTTGTTAGTCAGTTATTGAGAGCTAATAAAACGGTGACAACGGGGGCGTTGTCAGCTTCGATTGCTCATGAAATTAATCAGCCATTAACTGTGATTCAGATAAATGTACAGTTGTTGCGTGAATTAATGGACGTTCAAAACGAGAAGGCAGATCCAAAAATGCAGCTCGAATTAGTTGAAGAGATTCTTAAAAACAATCAGCGAGCGACTAACGTTGTGAGATCTTTACGCTCAATTTTTTCAGAGCAAACGCAAGATTTTGAGCATGTAGATGTGGTGCAGATTATTCGGTCGGTTTTAGACATCAGCAACGCCGAGCTGAACAGTAAAAAAATTACTGTCGATTTTAAATTACCTGACAGTGCTTTTGCCAATGTTTATCCACAGGAGATTTTGCAAGTCATTCTTAATCTTGTTAATAACGCAGTTGCCTCACTTTCTGAATCTTCTCAGACATATAAAAACATCGTGGTCGAGTTAGCTTATGTGGATGAGCAAATACAGATCTCTATCACGGATAACGGCCCTGGAGTATCTCAGGCCAATGAGTCTCAATTATTTGAGTTGTTGGCTGATTCAAAGCGCACGGGAATGGGCTTGGGTTTGTGGTTGTGTAAATATGTGATTAGTCGACATCAAGGTCTCATTTGGCATGAGCATGTGGTCGATGGCGGAGCTAAGTTCTGCCTTCAGTTTCCTACCAATTTAATTTCCTATAAAATCCAAAAATAATTTAAAAAGAATCGAAGAATAATGCGCGGTCATGTTTATGTTGTAGATGATGATATATCGGTTGGACAATCGATTAAGCGTTTGTTGTCTTTCTATGACTATCATGTTCAGACCTATATCTCTGGGGATGATTTCTTTGATAAGGCAACATTTAATAGCCCTGCAGTATTATTGCTGGACATGCGTATGCCTGATAAATCAGGCATTGATGTTCAAAAGCATTTAATCGATGCCGGCATTCAGATGCCTATTATTTTTATTTCGGGCGAGTCTATGCCGCAAGAGATTGTAAGCGGCATGAAAAATGGCGCTGTAGATTTCTTATTCAAGCCTTTTGAAGCCGAAGATTTGGTGAGCGCTATTGACCGTAGTTTGCAACAACAGGAAGAAAAAGCGCGGCAAGACTCCAGCACAAATGAAGCGAAACAAAAATATGCTTCATTAACTAATCGACAAAAACAAGTCTGTGATTATTTAGTGCAGGGTTTAGATAATAAAACCATCGCTAAAAATCTTGGTGTTACTTACGATGCAATTAAACTTCACAAACGGATTGTGTTAGAAAAAATGCAGGCTGATTCTGTTGTTATGTTAACGCGCATGCTATTAAGCTAAATCATCTTCCCCCCCCAATTAGTTTCCTGGGTTCATCTTAAAAACTTATTCTATTGTCTCGAATAAGCACTTCTTTTCCATTCATTTTATTTGATTGATGCTTAACGTTTTTAACGCTATAGTGATGTTAAATTATTCAATTAAATCAATAACTAACATATTTATTTAATATGTAATTTTTGATAAAAAATTGTCATTTTTAACATTTCAATTGGAATAAAAATGTACATACATCGAGCACGCTTCATTAGTAGCGATTTTTTGAATCCAACAAATAAAAAATCAAAGGTGGCGATAAATTTTTTATCGTTATTTTTTATTTTATTGATGATGGGATGTCAGCATCAAAGCAAAATCCACCCATCTTCAGGACACATCAAAAATAACGAGGAAGTCATATCTGAAGTTCTTCTGCCACTCGAAGTTCCTAAGCCCAATAAACCATTTATAAATTTACCAATACCAAAATCTAAATTAAAAGAGCCAACATACAGTGTGGTAGTGAATGATGTGCCAGTAAAAGAAATTTTGTTTGCGTTAGCGCGTGACAGTAAATTGAATGTTGATATCAGTCCAAGCATTAGCGGTAATGTCACACTGAATGCAGTTAATCAAACTTTACCGGCCATCTTAGAGCGTTTATCTCGTCAGGTGAATTTGATTTACCGAGTCGAAAATAGTGTGCTGGTGATTGAGCCTGACAATCCAATTTTGCGCAATTACAAAATTAATTACGTGAACATGGAGCGAGATACCAAAGGTGGTATATCTGTTACCAACCAATTAGCTTCTGCGCCTTCTTCAAGTAGATCAAATACTGGTTCAAATACATCATCGGGTTTAAATAACTCTACAACATCAGTTTTATCAATTTCCAATAATCATTTTTGGGATACCTTGATTAAAAATATTGAAGATATTTTGCAAGAAACAGATAAGCAAATTTTAATTAATCGTTTAGATTCAGATACGCGTTTACAAGCAGAGTATGACGGTGAGGGAAAAGGTGTTGGTGCTCTATCTGTTGGGGGATCAAAAGAAAAAACTGCGCCTAACGGAGCTGCATCATCCACCACAAACGGTGCTACCTCGGACGGCCCACAAAAAGTCCTAGCCTCAGTTTCGGAGGGCAGTGAGAAAAGTTTGAAGTCTTATAAAACTTTATTTGCTTCAAAAATTATTGCGAATAGAGAGACTGGTATTTTAAGTATTCGAGCAACACAAAAACAACATGAAAAAATTACTGATTTTATTGAGCTGGTTCAAAGTAGCGCAAAACGTCAGGTATTGATTGAGGCATCAATTGTTGAGATTGCCCTCAATGACGAGTTTCAGGCAGGTATAGATTGGAGCCGATTAGGTAAAAATGGAACGTTGGATGGATTTACTTTCCAGCAATCATTATTAGGCACAAGCTTGTCAACTGGACCATCCGTTGCGATTGGCTACAATCAATCTTCAAATCTAGGAGAGTTGGCGGCATCGATAAAAATGCTACAAGCTTTTGGTACGTCTAAAGTATTATCCAGTCCAAAATTAATGGTACTCAATAGTCAAACTGCCATTTTAAAAGTGGTGGATAACCTTGTTTATTTCACCATTACGGCTGATACAGTAGCTGCAACAGGTAATAATCCTGCCATTACAACCTTCACTACTACTCCTCATACAATTCCTATTGGCATTTGGATGTCGGTGACCCCTCAAATTAATGAAAACGATACTGTCACTATTAACGTCAGGCCAACAATTGCAAGAAAAGTTGGCGCAATTCAAGACCCAAACCCAAGCCTTAATAATAAAGATGTAAAGATTGAAAGTAGCATCCCACAAATTCAAGTGCGTGAGATGGAGTCTATGTTGCAGGTAGAAAGTGGAAACACCGTCATCCTTGGTGGATTAATGCAAGATGACTCCTCAAAAATAGAAAATGGCATCCCTGGCCTACTTTCATTGCCTAAATTAGGGAATTTATTTAAAGCGAAAAGCGACATTAATAAAAAAACTGAACTGGTTATTTTCTTACGCCCAACCGTTATTAAAAACGCATCACTTAATAGTGAGGCATTAGAGATGTTCAAACAATATTTGCCTGAAAATCAGTTAAGGAAGGTCATTAGTGAAGCTGCTGAGCAAGCGCTTGAATAGATGCAAGTAATGGGATGAATACTTCAATTTTAAAAAACGAAACATCAAAACTTAGACTGGGCGAGTTAATGGTTCAGCAAGGTTTGATTACCCCTGACCAATTGTTAATTGCACTTAAAGAACAAGAGCAAAGCAATATTCCGATTGGCAGACATTTTGTGCGCTTGGGGTTTGTTACGGAGTCTATTGTCCGTGATTTAGTTGCAAGCAATTTGGGTCAAGAAAGTATTGATCTTGGTAAGGTAGTCGCAGACAGTGAGGCCATTCAAAAAATTCCTGAAGATTTTGCACGACGTCATCAAGTACTTCCAATCTCATTCGATTTACCAAACTTACATTTAGTCGTAGCGATGGCAGATACATTCAATGTCGTCGCTTTAGATCAATTGCGTGCGATGCTAGGGGGTCATGTTGATATTAGGGCTCTGTTGGCTTCTGAAGCTCAGCTAGAAGAAGCAATAGACCAATTTTATGGATATGAGTTATCCGTAGATGGCATTTTGTCAGAAATTGAAACTGGCGAAATTGACTATCAGAGTTTGCAGGCGGCAGGTGATGAATATACCCAGCCAATTGTTCGTTTGGTTGGATCATTGTTAATGGATGCAGTGAAGAGAGACGCTTCAGATATTCACTTTGAACCAGAGCAAGCTTTCTTGCGTGTTCGTTATCGGATTGATGGTGTATTGCAACAGATTAGAAGTTTGCACAAAACATTTTGGCCTGGAATTGTTGTCCGTTTAAAAGTCATTAGTGGAATGGACATTGCTGAAACTCGAGCACCGCAAGATGGCCGATTGCAGATTCATTTAGGTGGACGGCCAATCGATTTTCGAGTTTCAAGCCATCCAACGATACATGGGGAGAATATTGTTCTCCGTGTATTAGATAGAGAAAAATCAATCATTCCATTAGCAAAAATGGGACTTAGATCAGAAGCATTAGATGAGCTTAAATTAATGATGCAACGCCCTGAAGGCATTGTGATTGTGACCGGGCCAACAGGGAGTGGAAAGACGACAACTTTATATTCTTTGTTGTCACATCAAAACACAGAGGCGGTCAACATTATGACCTTAGAGGACCCTGTGGAATATCCAGTTAATCTAATGCGGCAGACTTCGGTTGCTGAGGTGAACAAAGTAGATTTTGCCAATGGTATTCGCTCAATTATGCGCCAAGATCCTGACATTATTTTAGTGGGAGAAATTCGCGATCACGACACTGCAACGATGGCCTTTAGAGCTGCAATGACAGGGCATCAGGTGTTCAGTACTTTACATACAAACTCTGCTTTAGGCGCTTTCCCAAGGCTCTTGGATATTGGAATTCTGCCTGACATTATGGCCGGTAATATTATTGGCGTTGTGGCACAAAGATTGGTGCGTATTTTATGCGAGCATTGCAAAGAGGCCTATCTTCCCAATGATTTCGAGCGTAAACAACTTGGGCTGAGCGATGGCAATCACGTGGAAATTTTTAAGGCGAAAGGCTGTAGTTTATGTAATACAACTGGCTATCGTGGACGTATGGCGATTATCGAATTGCTTCGTATAGATCATGAAATGGATGCGTTAATTTCACGGCGTGCGCATATCGATGAGCTGAAAGCCTTAGCGTTAAATAAAGGATTAACCACTTTGGCTGATGATGGAGTTCGCCGTGTTATAGAAGGCCATACTAGTTTAGTAGAAGTGATGCGAGTGATCGATTTGACCATGCGGACACGATAGCCTATATGCGAAATTTTAATTACAAAGCGGTGGATGAGTTAGGTCGAATATCAACAGGGCAATTGGATGCAATCAATGAAGTTGATTTGGAACTTCGTTTAGAAAGAACTGGGCTGACACTTATTAATTTTCGTTCGGCTGATAAGCAACATCAATTTTTTAATTCTAAAAAAGTGAATGCAAAAGATTTGATGATGTTTTGTTTTCAGTTAGAGCAACTGACGAGCGCTGGAGTTTCTTTAATTGAAGGCTTGAGTGATTTGCGTGACATCAATCCTAATCCGCATTTTCAGAAAGTGATTGCAGCGATTGTTTCAGAAATTGAAGGTGGAAAGATGCTATCGCAGGCTTTGGCTTCTCATGAACACGTATTCGATAAAGTGTTTGTTAGTTTAGTTGCTGCAGGAGAAAAGACGGGTGAGTTATCTGTAGTGTTTGATCAGTTGGCCTCGACTTACAAATGGCAAGATGAAGTGATTTCACAAACTAAAAAACTGATTGCATATCCTTTATTTGTGCTTGGCGTTGTTGTTTTTGCAGTGTCATTTTTAATGATTTATTTGGTTCCGCAGATGGTGTCTTTTTTGAACAATATGGGTCAAGAACTACCACTACAAACAAGAGTGTTGATTGCAATTTCTGATGTGTTTGTTAATTTTTGGTGGATGCTAATCCTATTGCCATCGTTAATTATTTTAATATTTCCGCTACTAGTGAAAAAAAGCACTTCGATTCGTTTTTGGTTTGACGGACTTAAGTTGAAGGCGCCAGTCACGGGAGCCATCATGAAGAAAATAATATTGGCACGTTTTGCGCGTTATTTTGCGTTGATGTATCAATCAGGAATTCCTGTTTTAGAGTCTATTAAGGTTTGTGAAGAGATCTCAAATAATCAGGTCATTGTAAAAGCATTGCAGCAAGTGCAATTCAGAATTAATTCGGGTGATAGCATGGGTGATAGCTTCCAACATGCCGGCCTCTTCCCGCCCTTAGTCGTTCGTATGATTAAAGTAGGTGAAAGTAGCGGCGGATTGAATCAATCCCTACTTAAAATTAGTTACTTTTATGATCGCGAGGTAAATGAATCTATAGAAAGCATGATGAAAATGTTAGAGCCTGCACTGACAGTGATTCTAGGGCTCATATTGGCATTCATTATGATCTCTGTACTTGGTCCTGTTTATGATTCTTACAGTGGTTTGCAGTTATAAATGATGATATTTGGCCGAATCGTTTTATGTGTTTCTAGCGAGCAACTGACTGCTGGATATTGGCGTATGGGTCATTTAAAAGACTATCAAATATTTCATAATAATCCGCAAGACTTAGATGCGTTTAAAGCATTTCTTCAATTACATTCGAATACTAATATTGATTGCTTGGTTGATGCTATTGAAGAGGATTATCGGCTGGAGATATTCCCTCATACGCGTGGAAAGGATAGAAAAGATTTAATAGAGCGAAAGCTTACACAAACCTATCGAGGCAGCCTCTTTAGGACGGCTTTATTTTTAGATAGACAACCCGCACAAAAGCGTAAAGATGATCGATTCTTATTTCTAGGATTGAATCAAACCGATTTTTTAAAGCCCTGGCTTGAAGTGATTGATGCTCAGCAAGCACCGTTGGCTGGCGTTTATTTGCTTTCAATGGTGAGTCAGAGTTTAGTAAAAGCGTTAAAAATAAAATCTAGGCATTTGCTTCTAGTTGAAAAACTTGCAAGAGGATTTAGACAAAGTTATTTGTTTAAAGGTGAGTTGCGCATGAGTCGTTTGGCAACACTTCCTGTCGAGGCGTCTTCGAAATCTTTAGATTATTTTTATGCTGAAGAGATAGAAAAAACACTACGCTATTTATTAAGTCAGCGCCTCATTAACCAAGTTGAAGATATTCAAATTCGGATGCCAGTCATTGCCTCGCTTGATAATCAGTTTTCGTCTTTGGTTCACGATAAAGCAGGCTCAAATTTTAAGCTTGTTGACATTGGTTCGATGTTAAAAAAACTAAGTATTTCCCCACGTCATTTAGTTGAGTTGCCAGAATTATTACATATGGCAGTGCT